>SDBV01004836.1_pt1 | contig 19178 bp, 16 predicted proteins | sample 2277081 | NCBI WGS metagenome assembly SDBV01 (sample SAMN10402039, study PRJNA504765) | marine sediment metagenome | isolation source: marine sediment core GS10_PC15, 223 cmbsf | place: Arctic Ocean: Southern Knipovich Ridge | collected 2010
CTGAATTTTCTCCTTTTTGCTTTCATTTGTACTGCTAAAATTAATAATTATTTCAACTTAAGCAGTGGTCTGAATTTTGGGGAGTATTATAGAATACCAATTTATTTTTGCGCACTGACTAAGATATTTTCGGTATCAGTATAGTTATCGGGATATTTATTCAATCCCACCTCCAACATAGCACTTATGCCTTTGATTTCAAATTCCGTATTGTTTGAATAATGCTGTCTTTTTTTTAAAATTCGATAACACTATCTTCAGATGGTATCTTGCCAGCTTTCAATTCTCCCTCAATTTCACATCGAAAATAGTGAGTTAATGGTGCTTTTCCTGGTTCATGGACTATTACACGAATTAAATAGTTTGGATCGTTCATACTGCTAAAAATATCTTACTTAGAACTACTACTCATCTATCTTTCACTTTATGGAGTGTGAATTATTTCATATCTTTAATTTGTACCCTTTCTTTTCTAACCATCCAGTAAAAATAACAACAAGCAATGCAAAACCAAAAGAGCCCAAAAGACCAATAAGGCCTTCGTTCAGAAACACTGGAAATCGAATTGTGCTTATGTTTCTTAATGGATAGATGAAATATGGGATGAGATAACAGCTTAGGGTAGCTGTTCCTGCAGGAGCTATTATTTTCGCCCAAGCTGTCTTTCTATTTACATCAGAGATTACATAGAAAAGTGCAAATAAAAGGAATCCGATTCCTGTACAGATACCCAACCAGGAAGGAGTCGCTTGAATTTTAGAAATCCCCCAATAGGGGCGCATTAATATTCCATATCCAATATTTATCAAGCCCATTAAAACCATTGCTATGACAATCTTTTTATAATGTCCTTTAGATAGTTTCTTAAGCAATAATGACGCAACAATACCTGCGGATGTAAAAGCCGGGATAGTACCTTTATAAATGGTTGAAAAATAGTTGAACCCCCCTTCTAAACCGGGCAATAATCCAGCATGATTTAAAACAGTCAGTACATTGAAAAGCAAAAAAGCAGCAACCATGGTCCATGCATTTCCTCTTGCAAAAAGATATATCAAAGCATTGACACCATACGACCAGCCTATAAGTCCCAGAATTCCCCACCATTGAGTAGTCATCCATACATCTCCATCAGTGCCTCCCTTATAAATCACAGCCAAAAAAACGAGTAAAAGAAATCCTGTAAGTTGAATTGTATTATGCCATTTCTTGGAGATTGGACTTTTGCTCCAGTTCATCCAAATGAGGACTACTCCCAAGGCCATTAATAAAACCCAGAGGGGCTTACCAATTAAAATACTTTCATGGTGAGCTGTTTCATAATTCACCATAAATACCCCAATAACTAATAATGAAATAGTTCTTGTGATAATATGTTTAGCAATAGAAAATGTACCTGAGCCTGAATCCCTTCTTTGTTGAATAGCAAATGGAATACTTAATCCCATTATAAAAAGAAACAATGGAAAAATAATATCTGAAAAACCCAAATAATCTTCTGAAGCAGAGGCATGCGTTAACCATTTGGGAATTCCTGTTAAGGTCCAGAAGTCATTTACCCAAATCATTAAAACCATCGTCAACGCTCTTAGGATATCAATAGATGCTATTCTTGGTATTTTCATTTTTTTAGTTTATGTCTTATTTTTTGCTTAGGGAAAATCTGTTTTGCATTTCAGTCAGTGTTAGAGTTAGTTTTTGAAACTTAAAGCTAAAAATAAATAGATTAAAGCATATACCTAATCTGGACGAGCCAGGAAAGTGCCTGCCGCCTACTGCCACTGCCTACTGTCAACTGCCTACTGCCAACTGCCACTGTTTCTACTGACTGCCACTGCCACTATCTATTTTAAAGAGGGAAACTACATGATACCACTTAATTTGCACAAGTCATGATATATATCAGGAATATTAATTCCTGTATTCCCTAATTTGCTTCCTGTTAATTTTATCATGAACTAATTGCCTATTTTTTATGAAGCAGGATATTTACAGAAAGCTGCAACAGCACATTGATAAAATGCCCATTCCTTATCCGGAAACTAAATCTGGTGTAGAGCTGAAGTTATTGAAACATCTTTTCACTCCGGAAGAAGCAGCAATAGCCCTTTGTTTGAGCGCTCTTGCTGAGCCTGTTGAGAAAATTTATAAAAGAGTAAAAAAAAGCGCTTTATCGATTGATGAAATTGAAGCGATGCTTGATGGTTTAGTCAGAAAAGGAGCTATACGAAGGAGAACTAACCGAGAAGGCATAAAGAAATACGGGAAATTGCCGCTGGCCATTGGCATGTTTGAAGCCCAGGTAGACCAAATCACGAAAGAATATGCTGATGATTTTTTTGCCTATGAAAAAGAGGCTTATACCGATGCGGTACTCGGCACAGAAACCAACCAAATGCGCACCATTCCTGTCAATGTGAAAATTGATCCGGAATATAAAGTGAGCAACTATGATGACATTACGAAGATCATCGAAAACTCTCCCGGACCTTTTGCAGTGATGAATTGTGTATGTCGGCAGGCCAGGGATGCTCAGGGTCACTCATGCAAACAAACCGACATAAGGGAAACATGTATCTTGCTTGAACGTTCGGTTGAGTTTGCTACCAACCTGGATGCAGGCAGAATCATCACTAAGAAAGAAGTCTTAAAAATTCTCACCCAGGCCAAAAAAGCTGGATTGGTGCTGGAACCTGAAAACACCCAACATCCTAATTTCATTTGCTGCTGCTGCGGTTGTTGTTGTGGTGTGCTCACTGCCGCCAAGCATTATGATAAGCCCGCAGAATTTCTCCATTCAAATTTCTATGCCGAAATTAATGAGACCGCTTGTGATGGATGTTGGAGTTGCATCGACAGGTGCCAGATGGATGCCATAAACAAAATGGATGTCAACTTTGGTGATGCCAGCTATGCTGCGATCAACCTGGATAGATGCATCGGCTGTGGACTCTGTATCCCGACCTGCAAACCCAAAGCGGTGAAATTGATTAAAAAAGATGTAGAAATTGCACCTCCTGAAAATGATAAGGAGATGTATAAAAAAATCATGTTCGAACGATTTGGAGTACTTGGCACTTTGAAAATAGCAGGGAAAGCGATGTTGGGGATGAAAATCTAGATCTAGGGTCAATTCATTTCGAATCACTTCTCCATCACGCAAAACAAATCCAGGCTCGTGTTCGGATCTTGAGAAAGCACATAATCCGAATGATGTATTTCACTCACCAGGCCATCGTTACCGGCCTTTAGTTTATTCCGGTTCATTCTGTTCAAAATTTCATAGGGAAATTTTAGCATAAATGCCGGTAAGTGATATTGAAGGTTGAGCACATCCCATTTCATCATTTTATTTACTGATCTCCGGTTTTCTACATGATAGGCCATCACTTTTTCATTGCCGGCAATCCCCAGCATTTCTACCTTCGAAAATACTTTTTGAGCCAGTTTTGTTAGCTCATCCGCTGTATATTCACGGATATGCCAGGGATTCCGCGAAAGCGACATCTTTATATTTGGCGTGGTAATCAGCGCTTTTCCTTTGGGCTTCAGCACCCGATGGATCTCTTTCAGATATTCTAAATCCTTTTTGATATGCTCAATCACTTGAAAACTAAGCACTACATCATAGGTATCATCTTTTAATCCATCAAATGGAGGAATGACCATTTGTCTGAAATTTCCTTCAGGATGCTTTTCTTTCAGGTTTTCGATAACCTGGGCAATTTTATCGACTCCGGTAAAACTCTCGGCCTTTGGAGCAATCAACTCCACACCTCTTCCTTCGCCACATCCAATTTCCAGTACATTTCCAGAAATATACTCCTGGCTCAAATAATAGGCCTTTCGCAATCGTTGATGAATTGGATTATCTGATGTGATGACATCTGAAGCTATTTCTGTTGTATATACTGACATTTATTCCCTACTTTAAAAGATTGTAAAGTAAAATAAATTAATTTAATTGTCGGTGAAAAAGGAGGGTAGAATTTAATATACCATTCAAAACATATGAAAATTTATAAACAGGCATTCTTACTTATCTTTTTTACGGTGTTATCCTTTACAGGAAAGATACATGCGCAAAAGATTTATATTGATGAAAACATCAGCTATTGGTATAATGTAAGCAATGAAATACATATCAATCACAATGTTTTTTTCGAAGGAGATTCAGCGCATTTATACCTTGAAATTACATTTGATCAGGGTAAACTTTTTGACGATTATAATTTCATCTATGAGCTTCATAAAAGCTATCACACCTTAGATATTCTCGCATCTGATACCTTGAACATAGAAGATCACATCATTGCGATCAAATCAAATAAAATATTCGCTTACCTCAAATTGCCGCGCAATGACAAAACAGATATTGCGATAATCAAGGTGATCAATAAAAAAACAGGAATAGATTATAATTATGATATTCCTTTTATTGAGGATTATAATTTCTCAACAGATGGCTTGGTATTTTATAATGCAGAAGGCACAACACCTTATTTGAATAGCTTTATAAATAAAGAACAAACTTTTCAGTTGAAAAGTATTCATGGTTTCGAGGGGCCTGTTTATGTTTTTTATTATGCTCAATATTTTGATGAAGGTGTGCCTCCGATGATTATTAAAGACCGAAGCATATCGAAAGAGCTTAAAATTGATTCCGTTTTTAGCGTTCAAACAAATGATCCTTTTATGCTTAAAAAGGAAGGCTTATATTTTTTTCAAAAAGACAGCAGCTCGGCAAATGGAATTGGGATAAGGGTACAGGATCCATATTTTCCATTGGTAAAAACATTTGACAAGGTAATAGAACCATTGATTTATATCTCAACCAGATCGGAGACCGATGCCATAAGAAATGCCCGGAATCCAAACGAAGCTTTCGAAGCGTATTGGTTAAAATTGACTAAAATTCCTTCCCTGGCCTCCTCCACGGTACGCAAATATTACGAAAGAGTAGAGGCTGCAAACTATCTTTTCACGAACTTTGAAGAGGGCTGGAAAAGTGATATGGGCTTGATTTATATTATTTATGGTTCACCAAATGATGTATATAAATCTGAGGAAATTATAGATTGGGTCTATAACCGTGATTTGACCATGCCTGTGGTACGATTCTCATTTTATAAAGTAAAAAATGTATTTACTGCTCATCATTACACACTTCTGCGAAAAAAGAACTACGACAAGAATTGGTTTAAGTCGGTAGAATTATGGAGAAAAGGAAAAAAATAAGCGATGCAAAATTTCGATAGAGCCCAGCATGTGAACAATTTTATATTTGGCACCAGGGCAGTAATAGAAGCCATTGATTCGGGGCAAGACATTGAGAAAGTGCTCATCCAAACAGGGCTGCAAAATGAACTTATCAAAGGGTTGATTTCCAAAATGAAAAGCCTGAAAATTCCTTATTCGCTGGTACCGATAGAAAAACTAAACAGGCTCACCAGGAAAAATCATCAGGGTGCGATTTGTTACCTTTCTCCCATACCATTTCATTCACTCGACAATATCATAGAATCCGCCTATTCAAAAGGGAAAGACCCCTTTTTGGTGATCCTTGACCGTATTACCGACGTAAGGAATTTCGGCGCCGTAGCCAGAACCATGGAATGTGCCGGAGCTGATGCCTTAGTTATCCAAAGCCGTGGCAATGCGATGATAGGAGGTGATGCCATGAAAACCTCTGCCGGCGCCTTAAATATTTTACCGGTTTGCAGAGAAGAAAATTTGAAGGATTGCATTAGGACGCTTAAGGAAACAGGAATTCGAATTGTAGCCTGCACAGAAAAAACGGAACAACTTATTTATGATGCAGATTTAAAAGGCCCGATTGCCATAATCCTGGGGTCTGAAGAAGATGGGATCTCTCCGGAATACTTAAAGCTGTGCGACAACCTGGTAAAAATACCAATGGCTGGGAAAATAGAATCTCTTAATGTGTCCGTTTCAGCAGGAATTATACTTTATGAAGCATTAAGACAGCGGAGGTAGGTTTCAGAATGTTTGATATTTTTCAGGTAAACAATATCAAACATCCTAATTATAAAATCCTACTAAATATACTGCTCTCCTTTTTCGGTTTTCACATCATTGACGATGCTCCTGATCTTTTTCTCGTCATCTTTTTTACAAATCATCAACACATCATTACAATCTGCCACGAGATATCCTTCCAATCCCTGAACAACAACCAGCTTTTCTTTTGGTGAACGAATAATACACTCATTACTACCATAAAGCATGGCAGTTCCGTCAATTACATTCCCGTCATTATCCTTCTCGTGATATTCGTACAAAGAGTTCCACGATCCCAGGTCAGACCATCCGAATTCTCCGGGAACCACATAAACATTTTCAGCTTTTTCCATTACGCCATAGTCAATGGAAATGGCCTTTGTCCTGGCATATGCCCAAGCGATTTTCTCTTTTTCATTCTTTGTATAATACTGTTCCGAAATGGAATGGAATGTCTCAGATATTTCAGGCAAAAACTTTTCAAATGATGCAATTATATTTTTTGCTTTCCAAATAAATATACCCGCATTCCACACGAAATCTCCACTTTCAAAAAATGTTTTGGCCAAATCAAGCTGGGGCTTTTCCGTAAATGTTTTGACTTTTTTTACTTCACCATCCGAACCATGCTTATATTGGATATAACCATATCCGGTTTCAGGGCGGCTGGGTTTAATACCGATGGTAACGAGCTTGTTATTTGTTTGCACGAAGTCCAGGGCCACCTGGCAAGTCCTGGAAAATTCATCCTCCATGAAAATTGCATGATCGGCAGGAGTCACAATTGTGGTAGCATCAGGATATTTACTGGCTATTTTATAACTCGCATAGGCAATACATGGAGCAGTATTTCTTCGGTTTGGTTCTAGTAATATTTGATCGTCCGTCAAATCCGGCAACTGTTCTTTGATCAAATCATAATAAGAATTATTGGATACAATATAAATATTTTCCTTTTCACATAAACTTAAAAACCTATGATATGTAAGTTGGAGAAGAGATTTGCCTACTCCAAGTACATCGAGAAACTGCTTGGGATGAGATTTTCTGCTGTAAGGCCAAAATCTGGTTCCCACTCCCCCTGCCATTATTATGACAAATGTGTTTTGTTTAGTGTTCATATTTCAAAAGTATTTAATCCTAAAAAATGCAAAGCCATAATCATTGATAATGCTTTAGGCAATATTATTGAATTATTGCTGTAATATTCAAAAAAAAGAGGTTAATTTTACCCTGCCATTCTTAAAAATGGCCTTTTTTGTCGCTGCAAGAGTAATCAATTGCAATAGTGACATAGTTGAATTAATTATTTCATGTTTTAGCACGGATTAGGAATCAGGACCTGCGGTAAGGAAATTAAGTGCTTATTTTAAATTCGAGGTAGTTTTCTTTTTAAAAGTCAAAAATATCTAGTAATTTTTGTAATCCTTTCATTTCGGATTTTGAAAGGATATACTATATAAATCAGGTAGAAGAGAAATTGGAGAAGTTAAAAGAAAAATTGAAAGAAGTATTTGGATATTCACAATTCCGTGGAAACCAAGAGGCCGTCATACGATACCTTATGGCGGGCAAAAATACATTTGTAATCATGCCAACCGGCGCTGGAAAATCTCTTTGCTACCAACTTCCTGCCATACTTCAAGAAGGAACAGCAATCGTTATTTCACCGCTTATTGCATTAATGAAAAATCAGGTTGATCAGTTGAATGCATTTGGTGTTAATGCCAAATTCCTCAATTCAACATTGACTAAAGGAGAAATAAAAAAAGTTAGAAAAGAAACCTTAGCCGGGGAGATAAAGCTGCTATATGTTGCTCCGGAATCTCTGACAAAAGAAGAGAATATTGCATTTTTGAAGGAAGCAAAAATATCATTCACCGCAGTAGATGAAGCACATTGTATCTCTGAATGGGGACATGACTTCAGACCGGAATACCGAAAGATTAAAATCATACTTGATGAAATAGGAAAAATGCCACTTATTGCCCTTACTGCGACAGCCACATTGAAGGTGCAACAAGACATAAAGAAAAACCTTGAAATGGATGATGCGGACGTGTTCCTTTCTTCTTTTAACAGGAAAAATCTTTATTATGAGATAAGGCCCAAGGTTCATGTCAAAAAACAACTTATCAAATTCATTAAGGATAATAAAGGTAAATCAGGAATCATTTATTGTCTGAGCAGAAAAAAAGTCGAAGAGATTGCCGGACTATTACAAGTCAATGACATAAAAGCATCTCCATATCACGCGGGATTGGAACCCTCTGTGCGTGCAAAAAATCAAGATAATTTTTTAAATGAAGAAATTGATGTAATTGTAGCAACGATTGCATTTGGAATGGGTATTGACAAGCCGGATGTGCGGTTTGTAATCCACTATGACGTGCCAAAATCTCTCGAAGGATATTATCAGGAAACAGGAAGATCTGGCAGAGATGGTCTTGAAGGAAATTGTATTCTCTTTTATAGATATAAAGACATTCTAAAACTTGAGAAATTTCAGAAGGACAAAACTGTTACAGAGCGAGAAAATGCATTATTGCTTTTAGATGAAATGTCCATGTATTCTGAATCTTCAGTTTGCAGGAGAAAGCAGCTACTCCATTACTTTGGTGAAATATATGACGAAAAGGAATGTGGCAAAACCATGTGGTGTGACGTTTGTAAGTACCCTCCTGAAAAATATGAAGGGCAGGAAAATGTCACATTGGTGTTGAATACTGCATTAGAAACTGATGAACGCTTTGGACTTAAGCACCTCTCTGACGTAATTATGGGGATTGAGAACCAATACGTAAAAAGTTATAAGCACAATGAAATTTCAAGTTTTGCTGTAGGAAAAAATGAAAGTCAAGAGGTATGGAATTCTGTAGTACGACAAACCTTGCTACATCATTACCTCGAGAAGGATCTGGATAATATTGGTGTACTTAAGCTCACTGATCTTGGCAGAGAATTTTTGAAAGAACCACACTCCATCACTTTAGTTAAAGACAAAGATTTTGAAAGCCTTATTGAAAAAGAGGCCAATGAACCACATATTGTAGCGACTGCATACGATGAAACACTTTTCGAATTGCTTAAAAAACTTCGAAAAGAAGTTGCAAAAAGAAAGAATCTCCCGCCATATGTAATATTCCATGATCCCTCATTGGAAGAAATGGCTACCGTATACCCTACAAACAAGGAAGAACTTGCTCAAATAAATGGTGTGGGAATGGGTAAAATCACCAAATTTGGTAAGCCATTTCTAGAACTAATACAGGAATATGTAGATGAAAATGACATTATTACTGCCTCAGATGTTGTTGTAAAATCGGCTGTAAATAAGTCGAAAACAAAAATTTTTATCATCCAGCAAATTGACAGAAAAATAGATCTTCAGGAAATCGCTGATGCAAAAAGCATTTCTTTTTCTGAACTCATTGATGAAATTGAGAATATTTGCTATTCCGGCACGAAATTAAATCTGGATTACTATGTAGAAAATATTTTGGACGAAGAAAGACAGGATGAAGTATTTGATTACTTTATGACTGCACATACTGACAAAATATCAGATGCATTAGACGAATTTGAAGAGGAAGAGTACGATGAGGAGGATTTAAGACTCCTACGAGTTAAATTTTTGTCAGACCACGCTAATTAATTTTTTTCTTTTTTTAACCAATATCATTAAATGAACATTCTTATAATAGGATCAGGAGGACGGGAACATACCCTGGCCTGGAAATTGATTCAAAGCAATAAATGTAAAAATTTATATATCGCTCCCGGTAACGCAGGTACTGATGAAATTGCCCAAAATGTAAACATCGGAGTGGGCGATTTTGAAGGCCTCAAAAACTTAATCATAGAAAAAAATATTTCCCTTGTCATTGTAGGTCCGGAGGCGCCTTTAGTTGATGGAATCAGAGCATATTTACTCAGTGATGAGCAATTGACCAATCTGAAAATTGTTGGTCCAGGCAAGGAAGGGGCATTGCTGGAAGGAAGCAAAGATTATGCAAAGCAATTTATGGTAAAGCATGGAATTCCTACTGCGGGTTCTGAAACTTTTACCAAAGCAACCTTAAGTGAGGCAAAGGAATACTTGAAAACAGTTCAAATGCCTATTGTATTGAAGGCTGATGGATTGGCTGCAGGTAAGGGTGTGATCATTTGCAAGAATTTAAAAGAGGCCACCGCCATAATTGATAAAATGCTTGCGCATAGCATGTTTGGCGCAGCAAGTGACAAGGTAGTTATTGAGGAATTTCTGTCTGGAATTGAACTGTCCGTATTTGTGCTGACGGATGGGAAATCTTATAAAATATTGCCTGAGGCAAAGGATTATAAACCAATAGGGGAAAATAATACCGGACCAAATACAGGCGGAATGGGTAGTGTTTCTCCTGTTAATTTTGCACAAGGTGATTTTCTTAAAAAGGTAGAAGATAGGGTAATAATTCCTACAATCAATGGACTAAAGTCCGACAATATTGACTATCAGGGATTTGTTTTTATAGGCCTGATGAATGTGAATGGAGAACCATATGTAATTGAATACAATGTGAGAATGGGTGACCCCGAAACCCAGGTCGTAATGCCAAGAATAAAATCAGATTTAGTGGAATTAATGGATGCCACAGCTAAGGGTACGCTGTCGGAGGTGGAGTTGGAAATTGATGATAAAACTGCTACTACGGTGGTTATGGTTGCTGGGGGTTATCCTGATAAATATCAAAAAGGAGACCTGATTAGCGGTTTAGACTTAGAAGAAAAGGATACGATTATATTTCATGCCGGCACAAAACATTCAGCAGGAGATGTTGTTACAAACGGAGGTAGGGTATTGGCCGTAACCGGCCTGGGGCAAAACATGCAAGAAGCGCTGGACAAATCGTATGAGTTAGCATCAAAAATTCATTGGAATAATGTTTATTTCAGGAAAGACATTGGCCATGATTTAGCGACCCATCAATAATTCTTTTTAAATATCATCTTAAAGTATTAATTTAAGCGCGGTTTTTTAGCTCAATAAGTAATAAACTAAAAGTAAAGATGTCAGTTTGTGGATCATGCAATAGTACTAGTAAATCAAGCGTTAGCGGTTGCAAAAACAACGGCATCTGCGGTACCAATGGTTGTAACAAGCTTAATACCTTTGATTGGTTGATTGACATGGAATTATCTTTGGATGAGCAATTCGATATAGTTGAAGTTCGGTTTAAAAATGGCAAAAAGGAATTTTTCAGGAATGTAAATAATTACCTGTTAAATAATGGGGAGCCTGTCATCGTTGATGTGCCCAGTGGGCATCACCTTGGCTATATATCGCTCCAGGGGGAATTGGTGAGGTTACAAATGCTGAAAAAAAAGGTTAATAATGATGATCAGGTCAGATCGGTTTATAGGCTTGCCACCGATAAAGATTTGCAAAAATTTGAGGAAGTAACAAAAAAGGAAAATCCTACTCTGAACAGATCAAGAGAGATTATTTCACAGCAAAAATTGAGCATGAAGCTCACTGATGTTGAATATCAGGCAGATGGTACCAAGGCTACGTTTTATTATTCTGCTGATGATCGTGTAGATTTTCGCGAATTAATAAAATCACTTGCCTCTGAGTTTAAGATTCGGGTCGAAATGAGGCAAATTAGTTTGCGTCAGGAAGCAAGCAGACTTGGAGGAATTGGATCATGTGGAAGAGAATTATGTTGTTCGACCTGGTTAACTGAATTTAAAAGTGTGACAACCACCTCGGCACGCTATCAAAATTTATCTTTAAATCCAAGCAAATTGTCAGGTCAGTGTGGAAGATTAAAATGCTGCCTGAATTATGAGTTGGATACCTACATGGATGCATTAAAAGATATCCCTGAAGTGAAAAAACCTCTATTGACCAGCAAAGGGGAGGCAAGACTTCAGAAAACAGATATCTTTAAAAAAATCATGTGGTTTGGTTATGAAAAAGAAAATTCATGGATCTCCATTTCAGCTGAGCGTGTCAAACAAGTCATTGCGCTAAATGAAGCCGGCACAAAACCTGCAACTTTAAAAGAGGATGACATTGAGTCTAAAGACGAGGCTTCTGAAGCGCTAAACAGCGATTTAGAAAGACTGGATAAAAAATTTCAAAAAAAGTCAACTCCGAAAAGGAAAAGGAAGAACAGAAATAGAAACAGGAATAGGAACAGAAATAGGGATAGAAATCAGAATAATAAAAAGAATCAATAGTATGAAAGGATTACCTCCATGGATTCTGATAATTCTACTTTTCTTAGTTTCCAACTGTGACAGCAAAAGAGTTTTTGAAGGCAGAAAAGATTTTTCTGACAAATTTTGGGCCTTTAATAATCCTGCGGAATTTTACTTTGAAATCGATGATACAGATAAAAAGTACAATCTACTTTTTAATATTAGGAATACCGCCAAATACAAATACCAAAATATCTACCTACAGTATTATCTTGAAGACTCCACAGGTAGGCTACTCTCAAAAGATCTGAAAAACATTCAGCTTTTCCACGCTAAAACCGGAGTCCCATTTGGATCGGGACTAGGAGATCTTTATGATATAAAAAAAATATTTCTTGAGAATTATACCTTTGAAAATGAAGGGAAATACAAATTGAGAATTGATCAATTCATGAGACAAGATAGCCTGGCCGAAATTCTATCGGTAGGATTTCGGATTGAAATTGAAGATTAAAATAAATTTTCTACTTTTTTGTCGGAGAAAATTTCAACAGTCGCTCTCTTATATTTTCCTTATCATGCCAATATTCACGGCTGTAAATGCACACAAAATTCCAGTTCTTATCTGAAAGCGTAAAGGGCGTGTAAATATGCATATCTTTAATGGAAATGCTTTGATGATACATATCATCATCTGTCATAATCAATCCTAAGTAATTTCCTTTAGACTTAACTGTCAAGTCTGCAAACGGCATTTCTTCCGTTATTTCAAAGTCAATGCCCGGCGCCATTTCTATGGCTTTAATTTTATGCTTAAGATACCAATCAATTCGATGTGATTCAGTTTCTTTGATTACTGGTGCAAATTTTCCTTTGGAAACTTCCATTGCATATTGCAAATATTTTTTTAGGAGCTTGGGACCATCATTCTTTGTCTCATCAACCTTCAGTTGTTGTGGTAAAATACTGGTTACAATTATAATTTTTACTCTGGCTCTGGTTATGGCTACATTGAGCCTATTCTCACCCTTTTCCACATTCAGACTTCCAAAATGATGATTCATGCGCCCATTCTCGTCTGGTGCATAACCAATGGAAAATATAATGATGTCTCTCTCGTCTCCCTGCACATTTTCAATGTTTTTAACAAAAAGGTTATCCGGAATAAAAAATCCATTCTCCATCGATTTGTTTTCGAGCTTGTCCATGATATGATCTTGCTGCCTTGCATTGAAGCACACAATTCCAATACTTTTCTTTGGGTGAGAACGAACTAATTGTTCAACAATTTCTACAACCTTAACAGCTTCTTTATCATTAATCTGTTTTGACCAGGTTCCATTAATCCTGATGTATTTAATTGCAGGATTCCCTTGATCGAGAATATTTTTTTCTGGCAAAAGTGTCAGATTTCCTTTGTAAAAATGTTGATTTGAAAAATCAATCAGGTCTAATGATTGGCTTCTGTAGTGCCCTCTCAATTGCACTTGCATCAAATACTGACTTGCCAGATCCAGTAATGAATCGACTTCCAGAGATGGATCAGTATTATCTTCGAGCTCCTCCTCCCACCGTACTTTATATAAATCAAATGGACTTAACTGCATCTTATCTCCACTAATCACAATCTGTTTTCCCCGGTACATCGCAGGAATTCCCTGTTCAGAAAAACATTGTGACGCCTCATCAAAAATGACCAGATCAAATAATTTTTCCATTGGAAAAATTGCTGAAACGGCCTCAGGACTTGCCATCCAACACGGAATAAGGTCGAATATTTCATTTTCAAAGTGTTGAATTAACTTTCTGATAGGCCATATTTGCCTTTTTTTCGTCAATTGATGAGCTAGGCTGCGATAAGTGATTATATTATTTAGCCTGTTAAATTCAACATTTTCGTAAGTGCGTTCCCGAGCTTTGAGCAAAGTGATGTCTTTACTCATTTTCAACTTTTCCTTTACAGCATCCTGAAGCTCTTGCTGCATTCTACCAAATTTCAGTGAATTAATAGACCGAAGAATTGGATACTTAGTTTCAATATGATCGATCCAGGTCAGCCTCAAACTATTATTAAATAATTCCAGTATTTCCTTTTCACTTGTATAATCCTGTTGATCCAATAGTTTATCGATCACTGCTCTTTCCGATTCGCTAAGCTCACTTTTAAGGTTGTCAAAATCACAGAGTGAATCGAAATCATCCGTCAGAGAGGATATCATTTTTTCTTTGAGCCTCGAGTCTACAAGTATCATTTCAATTCGCGCATCCCTGAAATAAACTTTCCACTGCTTCATCATGGATGGAATGTCGATTACAATATCATATAATTGACTAACTTTTTCCGTAAACTGTTCCCTGGTTAAATATGCTGTATTGAAGTATTCTGTAAAATTTCGAAAGCTATCAAAAATCAAGTAGGAAGTAGCAGCAGCTTTTTCTACCTGAAACCACTTATCAAAAACATCTTTAAGATAAAAGTCAGGCACTTCAATAATCCACTTTGTCGATTTCAGTTTGGTGATGTTGTGCTCAAGGTTAAGCCTAAAGTCAATCATTTTTTCAAGCTTTCTGTAATCCTTTCCACTTCTGTGTAGGTTATTTAGTGTAAGCGCTTTATTAATCCATGCTTTATCCTTCGAAAATAAAAACCACTTTAGTCTTAAGAAAATATTTTTTCTGGCATGCATTTTCTTTCGCAATGCCTCTTGAAAAGTCCCTAAATCTTTGCTGTCCAGACTTATTTCAGGACCAGGATTCTCAAAACATCCCATCAATGCTCTTCTCATCGAAGAAAGTAATAGCAGATCAGGCAAACTTTCAGGTGTTATGTCTCGCGACTTTACTTTGTACTGAAACATCCTAAAGGTATTATCATCCTTTAAATGCCGTAGCATTTCCTTTAAATTTTCACGACCATCATAAACTTTCTCGGCTACTTTAAGTTCCATCTCAGAGCCAAGTAATTTTTTGATTCTGCTTGAAATTTCGTTCTGGTAAATTGGAATCTCATTTAAAATTGCCTTCATTTTATTCAAATCCTCAATACCATATCCGGTAAACCTTTTCCTGTTTCTCCAGGTATACCCCTCTTTATTACATTTTCTATTGTAGGCAATGAAGAGCTTCAGCTTAATTTCAAAAGGGGCAATCTCTCCGAAGGTAAAATTTCGATATTCCTGCTTTAAATTTATTGCTTGTACATTTCTGTCGCTATTCAGATATAATTCCTTTACTGAGATTCCAGCCTCATTTTCATCAAATAAAACCTCTTTAAACTCTTCAAACTCCTCAGTAATCTGATCGATTTTTCTACTCGAATGTAAAAAATTTCGTTCTAGCTGAATGGTGTCAAGACTTCCATTTTTAATTCGGTAATCATACAATTTCTCGATTTGGTCATTGATCTGACTAAAAATTTCCTTCCTGTCATTTTTGAAATCATGTACCAGAGCTGAGAATTCTGAAATATCGCTTGAGGTCAGTCGTTCATGAACTACATCAAGCGCCGCTCGCTTCTGACAAACGACCAAAACCCGTTTTCCTCTTGCAATAAAATCACTTATCAGGTTGCAAATTAGCTGCGATTTCCCGGTTCCGGGAGGGCCCTGTACCACTAATGAGTTTCCTTTTTTTACTGCTTTTATTGCATTTTCCTGGTATGCATCGAGTTTGAATGGAGTAAAGGTATTTTCCTCTTTTACTTTATTTAAAAAATGAAAATAATCTGCACTGTGCTTATCTGCATCTATATCATCTTCTTTAGACCTGGAGGCAAAAAACTGTTCAATATCTTCATATTGATCTTCCTCTAGCAGATGCTGATAATCTGGCACAAGATACGATCCCGCTTGCGGAAAAATTCCCAACACAGCCTCCGGGTATAGTTTTATAACACCATTTTGTCTCTTTTTATCATAATCGGCCTTTTTATATTCATTAAAAGTTTTTAATTCATCTATAAATGTTTCCTGATTGAAATTGATTTCTACAGGACTATCCTTCAATATTTTATAAATATTGGTTCGAAAAATAGTGCTGTCTCTTTCCAGCTCATCAAGCGCTTGTTCAATAAATTCTTCCGATATCTTGATTTCATTATAATAGGAATAGGCAAGCAAAAATGATTTATTGAAGGTGACATTTACATCTTTTCTCAAACTCAGGCGCCATTCATTATCCTCCTGAATTAGTTCCACAGGAAAAAACATAAGAGGACATCGAACCATTGTTCCATCCGAAAATTTGCCTTTAATAAAAGGCCAGCCAACATAAAGGTCTTTAGATCCGCGCTCGTCAAATATATATTTTTCTGTCCTCGCTAGTCGCTTTAACTTTCGACTCACTAAATTGGCATCCTCGTCTCTGCTATCTGCCAGACTGCAAAGAGCAATCCTCGATTTCCTCCCAATCAGATTGTTGATAATTTCAAAAGAAGATTTCTTAAATAAAAAATTGAATTCATGAAGATCAATGAATTGACCCGATACAAGGCGCAACAATAATAGTGATTTATTATTGGCTGAAAGATTTGTTAGTCGCCTAAGATAGGATTGAAGTAAATGCTTCATTCAACTGTTTTAATTATTGAAAGTCAAGGTATAAAATCAATTTTTCAAATTTACTTTTCTCAACAGATTTAAAATTAACAAGTACTTTTTCTGATTTAATTGCATCATTTAGATCTCTAAATCTTAAGATATCCTCTGCCAGATGATCAGATATATACGGATGATTTTGGAGTACTTCCAAACTATCATGATTTATTTTTATTCTCCGGGGCTTGAATCCTGATGTTATAAATGTATCAGTTTTTAAATTCCTCAAGGCATCGTCTGACAATCCATAAACTTCTTCCAATTGATCCTTACTTACAAATCCGCCTAGTGAATTTCTATATTTTACGATTCTAGCTGCGAATACATCCCCAATCATGGTTATTGTTTTAAATTGTTCGGCGCTTGCACTATTGAGGTCAAGTTTTTTTGTAAGCTTTTCACCCTGTTTTTTCAACGCTCTATCGGGTAAGTTAATAATTGAATAAATGTCATCCATCAATTCATCCGTTACTCCATATATTTTTTTCACATCCTGCTTTATAAAAAAACGGCCTCCTTTTGATCGATAGTTTACCAATCTTTTTGCGACACTTTTTGGAAATCCAAGCAGCACAAGGCTATCCACAGAAATTACATTGGGATTGAAGGAAAAAAGTTTCTGATTTTCATCGAATGGTTCATCACGCTCCAATAGGGCAACTAAGCTGTCGAGGCGCTTTACTTCAGCAGGATCAACGCTTATATTGTGTCGAATGACTATCTCAGGGAAAAATACGAGTATTAGAGACACAACTGAGATGATCAGCAGACTGACAAATCCTCTGGCTTCATTATGGGATAATTTCAGTATATTAATTATTCGTTGATAAATCTTATTCAATTGTGATGGTTAATAGTACTATTTGACTCTCTCTAAAAAATAACTGCGTACCGCTAGTACGGCAATTAGCTTGTAAAATAGTAAATCTTCAGCTCATTCAAAAGGCGTTGGCCAGCATTGACCAAACTGAAGCGGCAACAGCTGATCTGAATTAGAGCCTGTCTATAAACTCAGTGTCTGATTCAGAAAGTTCGCAATCAAGCCTCGCCTTCCTTAGTATGAAGTACAGCAGGCGGCGAGGCAGTCAGGCGTTACACAGATAGCGGATTTTATGGACAGACACTAATTATCGTTTTCTTTTAGCTCATTAAGAAAGTTAATAGATTCCTGAAGTTTTTTATTCGGAATTTTTTTTAAAATGAAAATAAGTACTGCTGCTACCAATATGCTTCCAGCAGATAATTGAATTAGCCAATTTGTGTTAAATGCGTACAAGTCCATGTTTAAGAAAGCTTTTGCTGCCACAATAAGAAATGGGGATGAAAATAATGGAATAATTATAATCAGACTATGTAAGTCACGAATTTCAAGTTTTTTTAATTGAGCCAGTCTTTTCTGAGCTTCAATTACTGCCGTTTTTGAATCAATTGTGTAAAACAACCTCATTCTGTAAATTTCAAAAATAAGACTGAATACAGTTATGATTAATAAAATAAGTGCAGGAATATAAAATCTGAAATCAGCGAAATGTGCGACAATAAAGCTGACCAAAAAGTTAAAAAACAGAATCCCTACTGCGATTTCAAAAATCCCGGTCCATTTGATCTCATACAAACGGGATTTCACTTTTGATAGCACAATTTGCTTCACCAATTCCTTATTGATTTGCACACTTTGCTCTAGCTCCATATCTGTGCTGTTCCATATATCAGTTAACTCTTTAAATTTCATGTTATTGAGGTTTATAAGATTCAAAATATAATTTTAATTTTTCTTTGATTCGTTGTTTTCTGGTAGATACATTGGAAACCGACATGCCCATTACACGAGAAATTTCCTTGTTTTCGCACGCTTCCAGATATAGGATGATGATCGCCTTATCTAGGGGTTTTAGCAAATCGATAAAACGGTACAGCTGCTCCAATTTCTCATCAACTACGGCGTCGTTCATCTGTAACAACTCCATTTGCTGCTGGTAAGCGCTGTGGGTATTGCTTCTGGTGGTGGCTTTTCTTAAAAAAGAGATAGAAACATTGATAGCTATTCTATAGGTCCAGGTCGAAATGGAATAGGTATTGTCGTAGTTCGGAAAAGATTTCCATAGTTGAAGAATGATATCCTGAATCAGATCTTTCCTGGTTTCGGTATCTATGCAATAGATACGAGCTACTTTGGCAATTAATTTCTTGTAGCCTTCAAGATATTCAATAAAACGTGTTTCCTGTGAATTCGATTTTTTCAACTTGCTTTTTCTTAGGGTCTGCTCAAAAATAAATTACATTTATGATGTATAATTATACCACATCTTTGAAATATTTTATCCTCCAAAATCCTCACAATAACTCGCTATTGTTGTGGTTTTGAATAAAAAAATA
>SDBV01004837.1_pt1 | contig 19174 bp, 14 predicted proteins | sample 2277081 | NCBI WGS metagenome assembly SDBV01 (sample SAMN10402039, study PRJNA504765) | marine sediment metagenome | isolation source: marine sediment core GS10_PC15, 223 cmbsf | place: Arctic Ocean: Southern Knipovich Ridge | collected 2010
CCAGGAAGGGCAGCTTATCAACAATGGTGGTGATCAGCTGGGACTCGGTGCTGTAGCTTCCGTTCAATCCCCAGATTGTATTGGAGATGGGCTCCTCTCCAATATTCACTTTCTGGGTCAGGGGTCGCTCGGTGAGGTGCATGGCCGTAGCACCCAGGTTGAAATTGTTAGAGATCATGTAATCAAGGTGGGTGCCCACAAGGGTCTTGGTCTGGAAATTAAAGAGCGACTGGTTCTCCAGTGATATCCTGATGGGAGTACCCGACTCCAGGATTCCCTGATTGATAATGGTCACCCTTCCCAGCATGTAATCCACCGTATAATCCTGTCCTTCTACCAGTTCCCGGCCACCAGCAGTCACTTTCACCGAACCCTGCGGCACATTCATGGCATTCAACATGATTTCAGAACTGTTGGAGGAGGAGTATTCTCCGGTAATCAGGAATTTGTTCTTTTCCGCAATTTGTTGTGCCTGGGTCTTTGTGGAGTCATACAGTTCCTGGAACACGTATTTCTCGATGGCCAGATCCACATTTTCTCCCACCAGGCTGTCCCTGAGTATCTGCTCCAGGTCAGATCCAAAAGGTTCCAGCAATGGAAAAAACACCCTTCCGTTGGAGGGATTGATGGTCACTCCACTCATAAAGTCAAATATTCCATCAGGATATGGATCCCGCTGAGTATCCATGTTGTCCAGGTTGAGCAACCTGATCAGGATCGTTTTATTCAGATCGCCTTCCGGAATGTAGTTGATGGCATTTCCCGTTTTGTCGTCCCTGTAGAGTACATCCAGGGTAAATTCATCCTCACTTACCTGGTACGCCCCCAGTGCATAGACATTTTTCATCATCAGGTCCCATGTATAGCTGTTGGGGGTGAAGTTGGTGGGTTTTAACAGTTTCAGTATAAGGGACGAGGGAGCGCTGATCCCGCTGGATTGTGATAGTTCACCCACTTGAAAGGTCCTACCCCGATATGTATATTCGTAGGCAATGGCAAGGATCTCATCGGTATTCAGGGCCGTATTCAGCGAAATGTAACCCAGTTTAATATTGAAACTATATTCCCGGGATGAAAGCAACCTGGCATTCTCTATCTTTTCAAAATCCACCCCGAGGACAAGTCCGGCATCCTCCAGTACACTTGTCACATTCTTAACATCCCTGATGGCTGAATAGGTGGTGGTTAACTGGGAATAAGCATTATTAAGCTCATTTCGGGGATAATTTCCCGTTTGTCCGGGATCGCGGCTGAAGAGATCTGATCTGGGTTCCGCTTCGGCCAGGTCATTTACTGCCACAATGTTCCTTGAATTCTCAAAATTGGTGGTCCTGTTGGTCACCCAAACCTCCATCCGGGTAATGGCGATGTCTGAGGTGATCACCGGCAACCTGGACAGGGCCTGGTTGTAAGTGTCACGAAAATAGTCGGACATGAAGAAGTGTTTGTTGGCATCATAATCGTCCACAGTCACAGAGTACTCAGTGAGCTGTGCTCCACCCTGTACATTGATCACCGACGATTCGCCCCGTTGCTGTGAAAAGACGCTGACCACATTCAGTTTTCCGAACTGAAGTTCAGTTTTCAATCCGAACAGGCTCATACTTCCGGTGATCAGTGAACCGGGCAAAGGAAGATTCACGTTCCCGGCTTCAATCTTTTTGATGATCTCATCCTCCTTTCCCGAATACTCCAGTTTGGTCTGGTTCTCAAAATCAAACGTAGCTTCAGTATTGTAACTGATATCCATGGCCATTTTATCGCCGATGGAACCGGCCACATTCATGATGATCTTTTCATCAAAAGTAAAGGAAGGAACGCTTCTGAGCCTTTCGCTGATGTTTGGATTGTCCTGTTTGGAAAGGTTAAAACCAAAGATCAACTCTGCACTACCGGAAGGAACAATATTGATGGTATTTGAGCCAAACAGTTTATCAAAAGCCTCGCCACCCACCTGCAGCGGCGGGATGAATGAGAGCTGGGATTCCAGGGACCCACCGCTGGCCTTCATGCGCCAGTAATCCTCTACAGATTTCCTGAATTCATACCGCTGGTACTCATCCATGGTCATCAGAGTGGGATTCCTGTAATTCCAGCTACCGATAGTCTCAGAAAAAATATACTTTCTGGTCAGCGGATCATAGACAACCTGTGAAATGATGTTGGATGGGTTTTGCAGGTACAGGGGCGAATTCAGGTTGGAAGATGAGAAGGGATAGGACCATTTGCTGGAGAATGGGTAATTCAGAGTGGTATCCTGGGCATTTGATTCAATAGCCAACAGAAATCCAATGATTATTAAGAATGTATGGTAGTGCCGCCGGTTCAACTACATAAACTTCAAGGCAGCCTTCACAATCTCCTCAACAGAAAGATCGGGCTGCTCTGATAAAATACGGGTCAGAATCTTCTCTAAGAGTTTCTTCGAAAAACCCAATGCTACTAATGCAGATAACGCTTCTTCACGGCTGGTATTGTCCTGTGAAAAGAATAATTTGTCGATCCCTGCACCCTTCCCAACCTTATCTTTCAGGTCCACGATGAGCCGCTGGGCCGATTTGGACCCAATCCCTTTGATTCCCTGCAAAACAGATACATTTCCGGCAAGGATGGCCTGGGAAACTTCATCAGGTGACAGGGATGATAAAATCAGTCGGGCAGTATTGGCACCCACACCGGATACGGAAATGAGTAATTTGAAGATCGCCCGTTCCTCCCGGCTGCTGAATCCATAAAGCATCTGGGCATCTTCCCTGACTAAAAAATGAAGATAGATTCTGCCACTGGACTTATTGCTGATCTGACTGTAGGTATAGACAGTGATGTGGATATAATAGGCAAAATGTTCTGCCTTTACGATCAGATGGGCTGGTGACTTTTCAACAAATTCTCCCTCAATAAATTCATACATACCAATCAGTTTTGGTATGCTAAGATAGTAAAATCAGGAGAGACGGATCAGAGGGTTTTCTTCAATTCTGTTTCCTCATATGCCTCGACCATATCACCCACCTTGATATCGTTGAAATTTTCAATATTCAGGCCGCACTCCAGTCCGGACACAACCTCTCTTGCATCATCCTTGAATCGTTTCAGTGATCCAAGCTCACCGCTGTAAACCACAATTCCGTCCCTGATCAGCCTTACTTTGGAAGTGCGCCTGATTTTTCCTTCCCGGACGATGCATCCTGCAATGGTTCCGACCTTGGTAATCTTGAAGGCTTCAATCACTTCAAGGGTTGCTGTGATCTCTTCCTTGATCTCGGGTGCCAGCATCCCTTCCATAGCTGCCTTCAATTCTTCAATAGCATCATATATGACCGAGTACAACCGCACGTCGATCTGTTCCTTCTCAGCAAGCTTCCTTGCACTCAGCGAAGGGCGTACCTGGAACCCGATGACAATGGCATTGGATGCAGCAGCCAGAAGAATGTCTGATTCTGAGATCTGCCCAACAGCTTTGTGTTTGATGTTCACCTGTATCTCTTCCGTACTCAACTTGATCAGTGAATCAGAGAGTGCTTCAATGGATCCGTCCACATCCCCTTTCACGATCACATTCAGTTCCTGGAAGTTTCCAATGGCAATACGGCGACCAATCTCATCAAGGGTGATGTGTTTGGTGGAACGCAGTTCCTGCTCACGTTGCAACTGCTCCCTTTTGTTGGCAATCTCTTTGGCCTCCTTATCCGTAGCCATCACATTGAAGTTTTCACCGGCCTGGGGAGCTCCGTTCAATCCCAGGATCAATGCTGGTGTTGAAGGTCCTGCTTCGGACATTTTGTTACCGCGTTCATCGAACATGGCTTTCACATGTCCAAAATGGTGCCCTGCCAGTACCACATCACCGATCCTGAGTGTTCCGGATTCGATCAGGATGGTGGCAATGTTACCCCGACCCTTGTCAAGGGTGGATTCAATGATGGTTCCCCTGGCGCTTTTATCAGGATTCGCCTTCAACTCAAGCAACTCAGCCTCCAGGAGCACTTTTTCCAATAACTCTTCAATATTTATGTTGCCTTTGGCTGAGATTTCCTGTGACTGGTATTTTCCTCCCCAGTCCTCCACCATATAATTAATGTTGGCCAGTTCCTCCTTGATCTTCTCAGGATTGGCTGTCTTCAGATCAATTTTATTGATGGCAAACACAATGGGCACACCTGCTGCAGCGGCATGATTAATGGCTTCAACTGTCTGCGGTTTTACGCCGTCATCGGAGGCTACCACAATAATGGCCACATCGGTGATCTGGGCTCCCCTGGCACGCATGGCTGTAAATGCCTCATGACCCGGTGTATCCAGAAATGTAATCCTGCGCCCGCCGTCCAGCTTCACACCATAGGCACCAATGTGCTGTGTGATACCGCCTGCCTCTCCGGCAATCACATTGGCATCCCTTATAACGTCAAGTAATTTAGTTTTACCATGGTCTACATGCCCCATCACAGTTACAATGGGAGGCCTTGGCAGAAGATCCTCAGGATCATCTTCCTCATCCATGATCGACGCAATCAGGTCCACACTGACAAATTCCACCTTGAAAGCGAACTCGTCAGCAACCAGTGCCATGGTTTCTGCATCAAGACGCTGATTGATGGAAACAAACAACCCAAGGTTCATACAGGTCTGAATTACCTCGTTTGCAGGCACATCCATCATATTGGCCAATTCGTTGACAGAAACAAATTCGGTCACCTGCAATATATTTTTCTTCTGTTCAAGCTGGTCGCTTTCTTCCTGCAACCGCTGTTGCACGGCTTCACGCTTTTCACGTCTGTATTTTGATGTTTTGGTTTTTGACCCTTTACTGGTCAATTTGGCCAGCGTATCCTTGATCTGTTTTTGAACATCCTCTTCATTTACCTCAGGCCTGGCAGCACGTTTCCTCCTCTTGCCCCCTTTGTCCCTTGAGGCTCCGGCCCTATCCCGGTTGCTCAAGTCTACCGGACCATCCTTCCTGATGCGCTTTCTTTTCTTCTTCTGGTCCAGGTGAAGATCCCTGTCCTTACTAGATGCCACCGGCTTTTTCCTGGGTTCTTTTTTCGCCGGGAGGACAATCTTTCCAACCACTGTCGGCCCGGTCAATTTTTTCACCCGTGTGGGTATCAGGTTCTGGTCCTCTTTCTCCTTCTTTTCTTTGGTTTCTTTCTCGGCTTCCCCGGCTGGAACGGTTTCAGACCGGTCTTCAGCTGCTTCCTCAGCTCCTTGATCTGTTGCAGCTTTCGCCTCATCGGCTGTAGCTTTCGCCTCATCGGCTGTAGCTTTCGCCTCATCGGCTGCAGCTTTCGGCTCATCGGCTGCAGCTTTCGGCTCATCGGCTGCAGCTTTCGGCTGTCCGTCGATTGCAGCCCCTGCTTCTTCGGATTCAGTAGATTTCTTCTTTTCTTCCTTCTCCTCCTCCTTTAACTTTTGACTTTTGGATTTCGACTTTTTCACCGGTCGCGTTTTCTGGTTCATTGAATCCAGATCAATCTTTCCAACGACCTTCGGGCCCGATTCCTCAGCTTCTTTGGTTGCTTCGGCTTCAGCCGGCTCTGCTTTGGGCTTCTTTTTGGAAGAGGACTTCTCCAATTGTTGTTGTTCTTCGGCTGTGGTCTCAGGTCCTGCGGTTGCGGTGGGGGTTATTTTTGGCTGTTCCTGCTCAGCAACAACGGGTGTTTGCTTCTTAATTACCTCCACCACTACTGTATCAGAGAGGCTGGCAGTTTTATCTGTGATGAGTAACTCTTCAACCTCTTCACCATCGGCCGGGACAGGAACGTCATCCAGTGAAAGGGACTCCTGCCTTTCCCTCAGGTTTTTCAGGGTAAGCTTTTCTGACTCCTTTTTCACACTCAGATCCGAGCTGTATTCCTCCAGCAGAAGTTCATACTGCTCAGGGTCCACCTTGGTATTAGGGTTGGAATCAATTTCATAGCCCTTTTTGCCCAGGAATTCTACAATGGTGGTGATCCCCACATTGAGTTCCCGTGCAGCTTTGCTAAGTCTTGTTGCCTTCTTTTCAGCCATATGGTTCTATTCAAATTCAGCTTTTAGCACATTGACCAGTTCTGTGATGGTCTCCTCTTCCAGATCCGTCCTTTTAACCAGGTCCTCCACACTCAGGTTCAGAACAGACTTTGCCGTATCGCAACCGATGGCCTTCAATTCATCAAGAATCCATCCTTCAATCTCATCAGCAAATTCTTCAAGGCTCACATCCTCATCGTCCTCATTAGATTCACGGTATACATCGATTTCATAGCCTGATAGCTGACTGGCCAGCTTAATATTTAATCCGCCTTTTCCAATGGCCAGCGAAACTTCCTTTGGCAACAGGTAAACCTCAGCACGCATATCCTCCTCATTGAGCTTAATGGAGGTGATCTTTGCCGGACTCAGCGCCCTGGTAATAAAGAGCTGGACATTGGTCGTATAATTGATCACATCAATATTTTCATTTTTCAGTTCCCTGACTATACCATGGATCCTCGATCCCTTCATTCCCACACAGGCACCCACCGGATCAATCCTTTCATCATAGGATTCCACAGCAACTTTGGCCCTTTCGCCCGGTACCCTGACAATCTTTTTAATGGTGATCAGTCCATCGAAGATTTCCGGGACTTCAAGTTCGAACAGACGCTCAAGAAACACCGGAGAGGTCCTCGAAAGAATGATCAACGGATTGGCATTGCGCATATCAACTTTCACAACCACCGCCCTGATGGTATCTCCCTTTCGGAAATAGTCTGATGGTATCTGGTCTGTTTTGGGGAGGATCAGTTCATTTCCTTCGTCATCCAGGATAAGGATCTCTCTCTTCCATACCTGGTACACCTCACCGGTTACCACATCACCAATCCGGTCTTTGTATTTGTTATAAAGATGGTTCTTCTCCAGCTCCATGATCCTGGCAGAAAGATTCTGCCGCAGCGCCAGTATGGCACGTCTTCCAAAGTCATTCAGCTTTACTTCGTCGGTCACATCCTCGCCCACCTCATAATCCTCATCAATCTCTTTGGCCCTGGTGATGGAAATCTGAATGTTAGTGTCCTCTACTTCATCATCCTCCACTACCTCCCGGTTTCTCCAGATCTCGAAATCTCCTTTGTCGATGTTAATAATGATATCGAAATTCTCATCTGTGCCATATTTCTTAAGAAGCATGCCCCTGAATACATCCTCCAGGACACTCATCATGGTCACCCTGTCAATGTTCTTTAATTCCTTAAATTCGGAAAATGTCTCTATCAGATTAATATTTTCCATTGCTCTCCTGTTGAATCAATTAAATAATATTATTGCTTTTGAAGCTTTAATTTGCTCAAAATTAATTTCTCTGTCATTCCCTTTTACCGTCAAAACAATATCCTCTTCCGACACTGAAAGCAACTTGCCTTCTATTTTAACGCCATCCTGTAAAAGCACTTCGATATCCCGGCCGGTATTTTTGTCATATTGCTGTTTCACTTTGAAAGTGGCACCCAGACCAGGGGACGATACCTCAAGGGAAAAATCTTCCACATCACGGTCCAGCTTTTCATTCAAATACCGGCTGATCTTCACACACTGATCAATGGGTATTCCTTCCGGCCGGTCCACATGAACCCGGATCGTGTTTCCCGGGTTTACCACCACCTCCACAAGGAAGATATCAGTTCCCTGTATATGTTGCTCTACCATCTCTATGATCGACTCTGTTGTTATCATTTTTTATGGTAATAAAATAGGGGACAAAACAGCCCCCCAGAATAACACCCTCTCTAACGACAGCGCAAAATTACACATATTCGCCGAAATTACAAAAAACAGTCTGTTTTTTCATTGATACAAACCGTATTATGACAATAAAACCATAGTTTTGTGCCCACACACATAATACCTTATGGAGAAAAATTCCTCCACCAACAAGTTGAAAATCATCAATGATCCGGTTTATGGATTCATTAAAATTCCTTTTGATACCATTTATGACTTGATTGAACACCCTATTTTTCAGCGATTAAGAAGGATCCGGCAGTTGGGACTCACCCATTTTGTCTATCCCGGCGCAAACCATACCCGTTTCCAGCATGCGGTGGGGGCAATGCACCTTATGGTACAGGCCATTGAGGTAATCCGGTCCAAAGGACATGAGATTACCAATGAGGAAGCCAGGGCTGTCACCATTGCCATACTGCTTCACGATATTGGCCACGGTCCGTTTTCTCATTCTCTGGAACACAGCCTGATCAGAGACATGTCACATGAAACCATTGGTCTGCTGTACATGGAGCAGCTCAATGAATCATTCCATGGTGAACTGGGGCTTGCCATAGAAATATTCAGGAACAGATATCATAAAAAATTCCTTCACCAGCTTGTTTCCAGTCAGCTTGACATGGACCGGCTTGATTATCTGAAGCGCGACAGTTTCTTTACCGGGGTTACTGAAGGAGTGATCGGATCTGACAGGATCATAAAAATGCTGAATGTGGTGAATGATCAACTCGTGGTGGATGAGAAAGGGATCTATTCCATTGAAAAATTCCTCATAGCCAGGCGACTCATGTACTGGCAGGTTTACCTGCACCGCACTGTGGTAAGTTCAGAACAACTGCTTTTAATGATGCTGAAACGATCACAGGTATTGACCGCTGAGGGTATGCAACTGTTTGCCACACCCGCACTCTCCTACTTCCTGGACAATGTTCCCGGAAAATTCCAAATCTCCAACAGGAAAAAGTTCCTTGAGCAATTTGCGGCGCTGGACGACAACGATATTCTCACATCGGCCAAGGTGTGGTGCAACCATCAGGACCGGGTTTTGTCTGTGCTTTCCAGCGGACTGGTGAACCGTGTGTTGTTCTCTGTTCAACTCAATGATATTCCGTTTGAAGATGAACTTATTGAAAGGATACAAAAAAAGGTTTCCGGGCATCTCTCCATCTCCAATGAGGAAGCACAGTACCTTGTGGTTTCGGACAGTGTCAGCAACTATGCTTACAGTAATATGGATGACAGGATCAGCATCCTGGACAAAAAAGGAAACACCCGGGATATTGCAGATGCATCGGACATGTTGAACATTTCAGTACTTTCAAAAACCGTAAGAAAGTACTTCCTTTGCTACCCGAAGTTTATAAAAGAGTTGCCTTAGTATTAATTGACTTAAAAGCACATATATGAATTTTACAGCAGCCGTTATCGCTGATTTCCTGAAAGGCACCGTGGATGGCAATCCAGAAGCCGGCGTGAGTGATATTTCCAGGATTGAAGAAGGAAGACCAGGTACGCTTTCATTCCTGGCCAACCCCAAATATGAAAAATATATTTACGAGACACAATCCAGCATTGTCATTGTGAACGAAGATTTCAAACCTGCCAAAAACATTTCTGCAACCCTGGTCAGGGTGAAAAATGCATACGAAGCTTTCGCTGCATTGCTAGAGATGTATGAACAGAACAAACCAAAGAAAAGGGGTGTCAGCAAAATGGCCAGTGTGGCTGATTCTGCCTCCCTGGGAAAAGATTTATTTATAGGAGATTTTACAGTGATCTCCGATGGAGTCCGGATAGGCAATGAGGTACAACTCTATCCCCAGGTGTACATCGGTGACAATGTTACAATTGGAGAAAGAACCATCATCCATCCCGGAGTCAAGGTCTATGATGGAAGTGACATTGGGGCCCATTGTGTGATCCATGCCGGAGCAATTATCGGGGGCGATGGATTCGGATTTGCACCGAATCAGGAAAACAATTATAAGAAGGTCCCCCAGGTGGGAAAAGTGATCATCGAAGACCATGTTGAGGTCGGAGCCAACACCACCATAGACCGGGCCACCATAGGTGCTACCATACTTCGAAAGGGCGTGAAACTGGACAACCTGATCATGATTGCCCACAATGTGGAAGTTGGTGAAAACAGTTTAATGGCGGCACAAACGGGTGTTTCCGGTTCCACCAGGATCGGGAAGAATTGCATGTTCGGCGGACAGGTTGGGATCATCGGGCATCTTACCATCGCTAACGGAGTGAAAATCGCAGCCCAGTCCGGCATCCCAAAAAATATAACAGAAGAGGGAGCGGTCTTACAGGGATCCCCCGCATTTGACTTCGGGCCATACCAGCGCAGTTACGTGTTGTTTAAAAATCTTCCATCGTTGCGAAACCAGATCAATGACCTGGAGCGGAAGGTTTCGGATCTCACACAGGGGCACCCACAATAAGTCGAATCCCGATTGACTCTCCTCGAATTCTAAGATATAAACAAATATATCAGGCAACAATGCTACGAGGAACCATCGATCCATAAATTATTTCTTTTGTGCCCGCTAACTCCGAAGCAGAGCTACGGGGAATACGCGAACGGGATTCGTCTTAATTTTGTATATTTGGGCGGTTTTTCAGAAACCTGATATATAATGCAATAGAAGTATGGCGGAAAAACAGAAGACGCTAAAAGAACCCATCTCATTTACCGGAAAAGGATTGCATTCCGGGTTGGTTGTCAACATGACTTTCAAGCCTGCTCCTGAAAGTCATGGCTATGTCTTTAAGCGGATCGATCTGCCCGGTCAGCCCATCATCAATGCACTGGCAGAATACGTGGTAGAGACTTCCAGGGGGACCACCCTCGAGGAGAATGGAGCAAGGGTCTCTACCATAGAACATGTCCTGGCATCATTTGTCGGAATGGGACTCGACAATGTGTTGATTGAAGTAGACGGGCCAGAGGTACCCATCCTGGATGGCAGTTCCCGCGAGTATGCAGAGGCAATCGAGAAAACAGGAACTGTTGAGCAGGCAACCGACAGAAAGTACTTTGTGCTGAAGGAGAAAGTGGAATATTACGATGAAGAGAATGGAATACACATCATTGCCTATCCCGACAAGAGACAGAGCATCAACGTGCTCATCGACTATAACTCCAGGGTACTCGGAAATCAGTATGCTTCACTGGAAGGGCCTGCAAACTTCAAAGATGAGATTGCGCCATGCCGGACTTTTGTGTTCCTCCATGAACTGGAATACCTGGCCGCCAATAACCTGATCAAGGGTGGTGACCTGGACAATGCCATTGTGATTGTGGACAGGAAGATGTCTCAGGACGAACTGGACAGGCTGGCCGAATTATTCGATAAACCCAAAGTAAAAGTGCAACCCGAAGGGATCCTGAATAATGTGGAACTCCGTTTCGCCAATGAACCGGCCCGGCATAAACTGCTGGACCTGATGGGCGACCTGGCGCTTGTGGGCAGGTGGTTCAAGGCCAAGATCATTGCCACCAGGCCCGGACATCAGAGCAACAATGAATTTGCCCGCACCCTGAGGCAGGTCATGAAAAAAGCAGCCCTGCAAAAAAAGGTGCCTGTATACAATCCCAATGTGAAACCATTGTTCGACATCAACGAAGTAAAAACGAGGCTGCCGCACCGGTACCCTTTCCTGCTGGTGGACAAAGTGATCCGCATGGATGAAAAATCGGTGGTATGCATCAAGAATGTCACCATGAACGAACCATACTTTTTAGGACATTTTCCCGATGAACCCATCATGCCCGGTGTATTGCTCATTGAAGCGGCAGCCCAGGCAGGGGGCATGCTCGTGCTTGGATCCATAGAAGATCCTGAGAATTATGCCACCTACTTCCTGAAGATCGATAAGGTTAAGTTCAAACGCAAGGTGGTTCCAGGTGATACGCTGATCCTGAAAATGGACCTGCTGGAACCCATCCGAAGGGGCATAGCCCTCATGTTTGCGGAAATATTTGTGGGGAATAAACTGGTCATGGAGGGAGAATTAATGGCTCAGATTGTAAAAGTAAAAAACAATGATTAGTGAACTCGTAAATATCCATCCCGGAGCAAAGATTGCTGAAGATGTTGTGGTAGAACCCTTCTCCTCCATCTATGAGGATGTGGAAATCGGAGCCGGAACATGGATCGGTCCCAATGTGGTGATCATGAATGGTGCCCGTATTGGAAAAAATGTAAAGATTTTTCCGGGCGCAGTCATCTCCGGGGATCCCCAGGATCTGAAATTTAAAGGAGAATACAGCACTGCTGAGATTGGCGACAATACCACCATTCGTGAGTATGTGACCCTGAACAGAGGAACCAAGGTCAACGAAAAGACAGTCGTTGGAGCCGATTGTCTGATCATGTCTTATGTGCACATCGCCCACGACTGTGTTTTGAAGGACCGGGTAATCATGGGCAGCTATGCCGCACTGGCAGGGGAAGTGGAGATAGACAACTGGGCCATCATCAGCCCGGGAAGCCTGGTGCACCAGTTTGTCAAAATCGGGGCACATGTGATGATCCAGGGAGGAAGCAAAATTGGTAAAGATGTACCTCCCTTTATCCTGGCCGGACGGGAACCCGTTTCGTTTACCGGGATCAATTCCATTGGCCTGCGAAGAAGGGGATTTGACAATGAAACCATTTATGCCATCCAGGAGGTATACCGGATCATTTACCAGCGCGGACTGAACATTTCAGATGCAATGGATATTGTTGAAACTAACCTGCCAGCTTCCAAAGAGCGGGATGAGATCATCCTCTTCTCCCGGGCCTCCAAAAGGGGGATTATCCGTGGCTATTTTGACGGCAAGGAAGCCTGATCAATCTATTTCCGGGTATAAGCATTCCACCCCTGGGCCTGAATTGGAATGGCACTTCCGTCATTGCCCACCAGCAGGGCGTTGCCTTTCTGATCGGTGATGTTCCCAATCACACTCACACCTGGAATGGTTGAAACTTTCTCAAAATCAGAAAGGGGAACGGTAAACAGCAATTCATAATCCTCACCCCCATGAAGTGCGGCAACCAACGGTTCTATCTGATATTCTTCAGCGGTCCGGGATGTCTCTTCTGCTATGGGAATGCGCTCTTCATAAACCTGGCAACCACACTTTGAGGCTTTGCATATATGAAGCAACTCTGAAGAGAGTCCGTCTGAAATATCGATCATAGCACGCGGTGTCACTCCCGCCTCCTTCAGTGCCAGCAGCACATCCACACGTGGTTCAGGTTTCAGGAACCTTTCAATCACATAATCATATCCTTTCAATACGGGTTGAAAGCCGGGATCCCTGGCATGCAGTTGTTTTTCCCGTTCAAGTATCTTGAGACCCATATAAGCCGCACCCAGATCACCCGTCACACAAATCAGGTTGTTGTTTTTAGCTCCGCTGCGAAGTGTAATTTCATTCTTAAGGGCAGTGCCGACAGCGGTCACCGTTATCAACAGCCCGGTAACAGAAGCTGAAGTGTCACCTCCCACCAGGTCCACCTTGAAACGTTCACAGGCCAGCTTCACTCCCTCATAGAACTCCTCCATGGCTTTCAATGAAAATTTTCCTGAGATCGCCACCGAAACAGTAATCTGCCGGGGCGCAGCGTTCATGGCATACACATCCGAAAGGCTCACCACTACAGCTTTATATCCCAGGTGTTTTAAAGGGGTGTACACCAGGTCAAAATGGATCCCTTCCAGCAGCAGGTCTGTGGTTATCACCTGGTAGTAAGATCCATGATCGATGACCGCAGCATCGTCTCCGATCCCGATCTTTGTACTCTCCTGCTGGTTTGTAAATCCGGCTGTCAGGTGATCGATCAGACCGAATTCTCCAAGCTCTTCAATGGTGCGGTTTTTCTTTGCGGTCATGATCGGGAAATGTTAAAGTGTGAACAATTCAAATTGGCTGTTGTAATACAAATGTAAGAACAAGTTTTTGTATATTTGCACCCTATTTTAAATTAATCTAATTTACAATTAATTGAATTTCATCCAATATCAAATATGTGAACTGTTGTGACAGATCAGGAAAAGATTATAAATGAGGTAACGGGCAGTGATTATAAATTTGGTTTCCAAACCGATATAGAAACTGAGACCATCCCCAAAGGATTGAATGAGGATGTAATACGTATCATTTCTGCCAAAAAAGAAGAACCGGAATGGCTCCTCGAATCCAGGCTGAAAGCCTTCAGGCACTGGCAAACAATGAAAATGCCGGAATGGGCACACTTGAAAATCCCCGAGATTGACTACCAGGACATCATCTATTATGCAGCCCCCCGTCAAAGCGCAAAATACGAGAGCATTGATGAGGTTGATCCGGAACTCCTGGATACCTTCAGCAGGCTGGGAATACCCCTTGAAGAACAGAAACAACTGGCGGGTGTGGCTGTAGATGCTGTGATGGACAGCATTTCGGTAAAAACCACCTTCCAGGATACGCTGGCAGAACGGGGGATCATCTTTTGCTCTTTCAGCGATGCTGTAAAGAATCATCCCGACCTGGTAAAGAAATATATGGGTTCGGTGGTTCCTTATACAGACAACTATTTTGCTGCACTGAATTCGGCAGTCTTCAGCGACGGATCGTTCTGTTACATACCTAAGGGTGTAAGGTGTCCCATGGAACTTTCCACCTACTTCCGGATCAATGCAGCCAACACCGGTCAGTTCGAACGCACCCTGATCGTGGCTGAGGACGAATCCTATGTAAGTTACCTGGAAGGGTGTACTGCTCCCATGCGGGACGAGAACCAGCTTCATGCAGCCATTGTTGAAATTGTGGTCATGGAAAATGCCGAAGTAAAATACTCCACAGTCCAGAATTGGTACCCGGGCAATAAGGAAGGCAAAGGAGGGATCTTTAATTTTGTAACCAAGCGCGGGATCTGTAAAGGGGATCATTCCAAGATTTCATGGACACAGGTGGAAACCGGTTCGGCCATCACCTGGAAATATCCCAGCTGCATTTTACTCGGCAATAATTCCGTAGGTGAGTTTTATTCTGTGGCCGTTACCAATAACTACCAGCAGGCCGATACAGGAACCAAGATGCTGCACATCGGGAAAAACACCCGTTCGACCATCATCTCCAAGGGAATCAGTGCAGGGAAGAGTCAGAACTCTTACCGTGGCCTGGTAAAAGTGCTGAAGGGTGCCAAAAATGCCAGGAATTTTTCACAATGCGACAGCCTGCTGCTGGGCGACCAGTGCGGGGCGCATACATTCCCCTACCTTGAGGTGCATAACAAAACAGCCATCGTGGAACATGAGGCAACGACTTCAAAGATCGGTGAGGACCAGATATTTTACTGCAATCAGCGGGGGATTACCACCGAGAATGCCATCAGCCTCATCGTGAACGGATATGCAAAGGAAGTACTCAGCAAGCTTCCAATGGAGTTTGCCGTGGAAGCACAAAAGTTGCTGGCGATTACACTTGAAGGAAGTGTGGGATAGATGTTAAAAGAAAGTTAGGAAGTTAGGAAGTTAGGGCCCTAACATCACTAACACGAACAAAGTGAGTAAGATTATGTTACAGATAAAGGATTTAAGGGTTAATGTGGAGGATAAGGAGATCCTGAAGGGGATCAACCTGGAAGTGAATGCAGGTGAAGTGCACGCGATCATGGGGCCCAACGGTTCGGGGAAAAGCACCCTTGCCTCGGCTCTCGCAGGCCGTGATTATTTTACCATCACCCATGGCAAAATCATATACGAAGGAAAGGACCTCCTGGAACTGGCCCCGGAAGACAGGGCCCGGGAAGGAATTTTCCTGGGATTCCAGTACCCGGTTGAGATTCCTGGGGTGAGTATGGTAAACTTCCTGCGTACAGCCATCAATGAAATGCGTAAATATCGCGGTGAGGAGCCCCTTTCGGCCGGAGATTTTCTCAAGCTTATGCGGGAGAAGAAGAAAATTGTAGAAATCAATTCGGACCTTACAAACCGATCTGTGAATGAGGGTTTCTCAGGTGGAGAAAAGAAGAAGAATGAGATTTTCCAAATGGCATTGCTGGAACCTAAACTGGCCATCCTGGATGAAACCGACTCGGGCCTGGATATTGATGCCCTTCGGGTGGTGGCAAACGGGGTAAATAACCTTCGGTCGCCCGATAATGCAACCATTATTATCACCCATTACCAGCGGTTGCTGGATTACATCATTCCTGATTTCGTTCATGTACTCTATAAAGGCCGAATTGTTAAATCGGGTGATAAAACACTTGCAAAAGAGCTGGAAGAAAATGGTTACGAATGGATCAAGCAGGAAGTGGACGCTGAAGATTAAATGACGGAAATGAAGGATACACTGGAAGCATTGACCACGGTAGATAAATACATCGACCTGTTTCAGCAGAACAGGGAACAGATCGGTGATGGTGATCCTCAATTCATGCAAGATCTCAGAGAGGAAGCCATTCGGGTATTCAAACAAACCGGTTTCCCTGAACGGAAGCAGGAGAACTATAAATATACCCATCTGGAACCGGTATTTGATGGAGAGTTTTCTTTTCATTTTAATCAGCGTGAAATAGAATTTGACGATGAGGAGATATTCCGGTGTGATGTACCCATGCTTGATGCCCATGTACTGATGGTGCTCAATGGTTTCTTTTACAGTCCCGCGGGTAACAACCTGCAGGTTCTGGATAACGGGATCATATACGGCAGCCTGAAGGAAGCGACGCACAGGTACCCCGGGCTGGTAGCGAAATATATGGGGGAAAATGCCTCCATGGCAAATGAAGCTTTTGTTTCTCTGAATACCGCATTTTCCCAGGATGGAATCTTCCTGTATGTTCCTGAGAACCAGGGATTAGAAAAACCCATCCAAATCATTCACCTGCTTTTGTCTGATGAGAACCAGATGGTGCATCACAGAAACCTGTTTGTGGTGGAGAAAAATGCAAATGCCCAGGTGATCGTCTGTGACCATACCCTCTCCCCCCATATGTTTCTCACAAATTCTGTAACCGAGGCTTATACCGGTGAAAATGCTGACCTGGACATATTGAGGCTGCAAAATGAACACAACAACTCCTGCCAGGTAACCAACACATGGATCCGTCAGGAACGCTTCTCCCGTTGTCAGCACGGAACCATTACCCTTCACGGAGGGTTGGTCAGGAACAACCTGCATGTGAAAATGGAAGGTGAAGGTGCTGAAACCAATGCGCTGGGGCTTTACCTGATCGATAAAATCCAGCATGTGGACAATTTTACGGTGATTGAACACTGTAGTCCCCACTGTACCAGCAACCAGTATTACAAAGGGGTGCTGGATGATATGTCGACCGGCGTTTTCAATGGGAAGATCCATGTTCACCGGAATGCCCAGGACACCACAGCATTCCAGACCAATAACAATATATTGCACTCCGATACGGCCATAATACACTCCAAACCCCAGCTGGAGATCTATGCCGACGACGTCAAATGCAGTCACGGTGCCACAGTGGGACAGCTGGATGAAGATGCATTATTCTACCTGCAGTCGCGCGGCATACCAAAAGAGGAAAGCCGGCTGATGCTGATGAATGCTTTTACCAACGATGTGATATCCCGGATAAAACAACCTTCCCTGCAGGAAAGGATCTCTGAACTGGTGGGCAAACGGCTGCGCGGTGAATTGTCGAGGTGTAACAATTGCGCCATGAACTGTCACGACTAAAACCCTCTCACCATGGGCCTTAATATCCGTCAGATAAGGGATGATTTTCCCATTTTACAACAGCAGGTATATAATAAACCACTGGTTTATCTTGACAACGGCGCCACCACCCACAAACCAAAAGCAGTCATTGATACCATCCGTGAGCTTCAGGAATTACATAACAGTTCCATTCACCGTGGGATCCATTACCTGAGCGAACAGATGACCGGTCGTTACGAACAAGCCCGGGAAACAGTTCGGAAATTTATCAATGCTTCTTCCTCCAGTGAAATCATCTTCACCAGTGGAGCCACCGGATCCATCAATGCCGTAGCCTTCTCGTTCGGAGAAAAGTACGTGGGAGAAGGTGACGAGATCCTGCTCTCCGAAATGGAACATCATTCCAACATCGTACCCTGGCAAATGCTCTGCGAGCGAAAGGGAGCCATCTTAAAAGTAATCCCTTTCAATGACAGGGGTGAACTGATAATGGATGAAATCGACACCCTGCTCACCTCTAAAACCAGGATCGTTGCCCTGGCCCATGCCTCCAATTCCCTGGGGACCATCAACCCGGTGAAAGAAGTGATTCGAAGGGCTCATGAAAAGGAGATACCGGTTTTGCTCGATGGAGCCCAGATGGTCCAGCATGGGGAAGTGGATGTCAGAGATCTGGATTGTGATTTTTATGTCTTCTCCTCCCATAAGATCTTTGGGCCCACCGGCTCAGGTGTTCTTTACGGGAAAGAAGCCATCCTGGAAGAATTACCTCCTTACCAGGGCGGCGGCGATATGGTGGATGAAGTTACTTTTAAAAACACTACTTACAACATCCTCCCCTTTAAATTCGAAGCAGGAACCACCAATTTTATGGGAGCCATAGGTCTGGCCAGTGCCATTGATTACATCCGGAACATCGGGATTAAAAATATCAGGCAATATGAAGAAGAGTTGATCGGGTATACCTTAAAAAAGCTGGACAGCATTGACGGGCTTACCCTCTATGGAAAAGCCGTGGAACGTATTTCAGTGTTTTCTTTTCTTCTTGATAATGTTCACCCCTATGATGCGGCGATGATCCTGGACAAAATGGGGATTGCTGTCCGGACTGGCACCCATTGCACACAGCCAGTGATGGACCATTTTGGCATATCGGGAACCATCAGGGCATCTCTGGTGTTTTATAATACCAAAGAAGAGGTGGACACACTGGTGGAAGGACTGGGCAAAACCATGCAGATGCTTTCTTAATAATTTATAAATGATGACCCTTAACGAAATACAAAAGGATATTGTAGATGAGTTTTCGGTATTCGAAGATTGGCTCGACAGGTACAACTACCTGATCGAGCTGGGAAATGACCTGCCCGAAATCGATCCGAAATACCGCACCAATGAATATCTGATCAACGGATGCCAGTCAAAGGTATGGCTTCATGCAGAGCTAAGTGACGGGAAAATTGAATTCATAGCAGACAGCGATGCCATTATCGTGAAAGGTATTGTGGCATTGCTGGTGAAGGTACTTAATGGGCGCACTCCGGATGAAATCCTTGAAAACGAGCTGCACTTCATAGATGATATTGGTCTTCGCCAGAACCTGTCGCCCACACGTTCAAACGGATTGCTGGCCATGGTTAAAAAGATGCGGTTGTATGCCCTTGCATACCAGGTAAAATCCAACCGGAGGAATTGAGCCGATAGGCGAAAAACGCAAAACTAGAAAAGATGAGCGAATCACTGGACTTT
>SDBV01004838.1_pt1 | contig 19172 bp, 24 predicted proteins | sample 2277081 | NCBI WGS metagenome assembly SDBV01 (sample SAMN10402039, study PRJNA504765) | marine sediment metagenome | isolation source: marine sediment core GS10_PC15, 223 cmbsf | place: Arctic Ocean: Southern Knipovich Ridge | collected 2010
TTTATACGATAAATATACAAATGTATCTTATATTTGGACGCAATTTAATTTCTGTGATCCGTATCTAAAAGTAACTAAGAAAGGGTCATGTTGCTTGCCTGATTCTTCATTTTTGCAGTCTGGTCTAGATTATACCAAATATCGTCATTGTTTCTCTCATTGGAGGACTTTCCGGACTAGTTTACGGGGTTATGGTAACATATTTAATGATAAGCTTCCTGCTGCTGTAGATAAGTGGATGGGGTATCGTTTAGAAGAGTTAGGTGTTGGAGGATTTTACCCTAAAGTTTTATATTTATATAGACAAAGGTTGGGTGGTTTATCTTTCACTGGAAGAAAACATTGGAAGCGTATGTTGAGTAAATTTAACAATAAACGACAGAAAGAAAACATAACAGTATATCCCAAGATAAAATTAGTATTACCATGATATCTATTATTGTTCCATTATTTAATTACAGAAGATTTATTAAGGATAATATAGAGTCTATACTGGCTCAGTCAATAAAAGATTGGGAATTAGTTATTGTTGATGATTGTTCCACAGATAACCCATATGATATCATTAAATACTATGAAAGCAACAAGATTAGGTATATACGGTTAGACAAAAATTTAGGTTATGGGAATGCAAAAAATGTTGGTATCCGAGCTGTTTCAGGTGAATGGATTGTAGTGTTAGATGCAGATGATATGTTGACTAAGAAATCTTTGGAACTTCGTCTTCGGCTATTGGATAAAAAACGTAAGAAATGGTGTCATGCAAAGGCTTATGAGTTTGGTGGGATAGAACCACCTTATAAATTTAAGGTTAGGGAGAGAAGATCTTTTTTGCGGTTTAAACAGATGCAGAAAACAGGGAAATATAAGGATTTATGGAAAAGTATACATGCACAGACTGTTATGATACATATAGATATTTACCGTAAAGTAGGACTGTATGAGCCTTCTTTGCGGTCGATGGGAGATAAAGAAATGTGGGCAAGAATTATTAATAATGTAGGTAAACCTCTATTTGTTAACAAATATGTTGCTTACTATAGGCAACATGGTTTGCAGATGCACAGGTCAAAAATTAAATTGAGGAATCTTGAAAAATATGAGGGAATACTAAATAAGTGTATACGAAAAAGGAAAAGAGGCAATTTATCTGATGCATTAGAATTGTGGGGGTTATTATGAGAGTTTCATTTTCTATACCGCTGGAGCCAAAATCAGGTAAACATAAATTTGCGATATTACTTGCTGCAGAAATGCGACGGCAAGGGATAAAAGTGACTAATAAGCGACCTGATGTTAATCTAGTATTTTTAAAAGGTCTTAATAAAAAGTGTAAAAATATATTTCGTCTAGATGGTGTATGGATGAATACAAGGGTGAATTTAAAGAAAAACAACAAAATCAAAACAAGAATGCGGGCGTGTGATGGTATTATCTATCAAAATGAGTTTTGTCGTCAGGCTGGCGAGAAATTTATTGGTCGATTCGATAATCATTCAGTTATTATGAATGGTTGCAAGTTACCTGAAAATATTGAGCCGTTTAAGACGGATCGTCCTTATATACTTACTTTTGCTCGTTGGAGACCACATAAGAGGCTAAAAGAGACAGTAATGGGGTTTTTAAGAAGTGGGATGCAATCAGATTTTGACCTTATAGTTTTAGGTAAAAATCCAGATTATGTAGTTAAGGACTCATCGGTAAAATATATGGGATTCCAGTCTAAAAAACTATGGTCTATAATATGTGGATGTACATTTGCAGTACATTTAGCATATATTGACTGGTGCCCTAATTCTGTTGTAGAATCTTTGATTGCTGGGAAAAATGTACTACATTCAATAACAGGTGGAACTAAAGATGTTGTTAGAAATAATGGTATTGCTGTTAAAGACAAACCTTGGAATTTTAAACCGATTGATCTCTATTCTCCTCCTCCATTGAATAAAGAAGAATTGTCTAAAGCATATAAGAGTATGTTAGCACTTAAGTCTCCATCTTGTGATTATCTTAAAATAGAACATTCTACTAAACAATATATTAATTACTGTCATAGGATATTAAATGATTAGAATTACCATGGCTGATGTTAAGTCTAAAAAAACTTCTGATACCATATTTGTTTTTGGTAGTGGCTATTCTATTAACAGGGTCAAAGATACAGAATGGGATATTATTAGGAAACATGATTCCATAGCATTTAATTGGTTTTGTAAGCATTCTTTTGAACCAACTTATTTTTTAATCAGAGAACAAGCAAATTTACGTTCTCGTAGATGTAATGGAGAAACTGTGGATGAATTAATCAAGTTGGTTAACAGGTATAAAAATACTGTAGGTATCATTTGTGATGTATCGTCTCACACGAAAAAAGCATATCGGTATGATACAGAAGATCGTATAAAAATGCCTTGTGTGGTTGTTAAGGATGATAAGTCTTTAAGGTATAGAAAGCTCAAAAATATGAAACGAGATCCTAGTAAGAAAGGATTGATACATGGTTCATGCACGATGTACAATGTTCTACATTTAGTAACATTTTTAGGATATGAACGGATTGTATTTGTTGGAGTCGATTTATATGACTCTAGGTATTTCTGGTTAGGGAAAAATGAAACTCGTCGGTCTGTAGCAAAAAAGAACAGAAAATATAGAGAAAGGCATGTCATTGCTTCAAAGGTTATTAAACTTGTTCGTAATCACCAGAAATTAATTCATTCAAAAGCATATGTTAGCAATCGTAAGTCTCTGTTAAAGCGAGCAGCTGTTTACAAGCCTATAGGATATTTTGCATGAAGATAGCGTTTATAGGAGACTGTAAGGGTAGAGTACATTATAATAGATATAAATCTATGTCTAAGTGTATGGATATAGTCTTTAATTTTTTTACTGTGAAATCTAAGAATTTGTCCAAAAAATGTGCTCGATATGATGCTGTCTACTATGCATCATATACTATGTACAAAAGACAACCTATAAAACATCCTGCGATATACGGATCAGCAACAAGTTGGAAATGTATATTTGGAAATGACCATAAAAGAGATATATCGATATTACCAAAATTTAAAGCTATATCTGTCAACAATTTAGCTTTAACAAAAGAACTGAAACAGTATAGAGAAGATGTCCAATATATACCAAATGGAGTAGATACATCATTTTTTAGATATTTCGATAAAAAAATGAATAATCCATTAATAATTGGATGGGTAGGGAACTATGATAGAGCTGAAAAAAATTATCATATCATTAAACGGTTACAGAGGAAGTATCATGATGTAATTTTTAAGACTGTTATTACATCTAAATCTACTCCTTCTCGTAAATTGCTTTCAAGAAAAGAGATGCGAGATTTTTATTACTCATTAGACTATTTGTTGGTTGTTAGCAGTTATGAAGGAACTCCAAACCCAGCACTTGAAGCCGCTGCATGTGGTATTCCTATAATAACGACACCTGTAGGCAATATGCCAGAGATAATTACAGAAGGAGAAACTGGATTTTTTGTGTACTCTAAAACAGATGTAATACGAAAAAGTTTGCATTCTTTGAGTTGTATATCCTCTAAAAAATATAATGATATGAGTAATCGTATCAGTAAGGTTATGGTAGCTTGGGATTGGTCTTCGGTATGTAAAAAATTTGAGAAATTTTTCATTTAATGATTATGAATACTAAATTGACATATGCTCGTACAATGCTTTTTATTGGCCGTCTTGCCAAGAATAAGAAGATCACAGGTATACCTAATGTGCTATGCTATCGTAAGAGAATGCCCATAAAACAAGCCAAGATAGCCAGACGAGGATTTAAAGAAAGTATTGGTCTGGTTTCGTCTATAGGGTTGCCGAGATCCAAAAATGCGAAACTGTGTAAGTTTTGGTGCCATTGTTTCAAAAATCCAGAATTTTATATCAAAGATATACCTGGTATGCTATTGTCGGAATCTGATTTTGTTGATCCTAAGTTTATTAAGATATTTAGTCGGTCCCGCAAACCTAGTTGGGATTTTTTCTATTTTACGTCAGGCGGGTATCATGCTCATAGATTTAAAGGTTCTGGTGTAATGGGGAAAACTCTTAAAATATTATGTGGCGAATTTAAATTACGAGGTATTATTATACAGTATATGAAATCAGATAGACCATTTGTAAAACAAGAAAGAAGACAGATAAAAAAGTATGCTAATTTATTGAGAATAAAACGTGGTAGATTGACACCTAGGACGGTTGCTAAATTTATGTCAAAATCTAGATTTGGATTTTTCCCAAATACGAGAGATTGTAGTCCACTTATAATATCAGAATCTTTACTCAGAGATTGTCCTGTGCTTATGAACCAAAATATATTAGGGGGATGGAAATATGTAAATGATGAAACTGGATATCTATTTAACCCAAAAAATATGAATAATTTTGGCAATAGTGTAGAATGTATTTTATCTGGTAGTTTTCATCCAAAAAATGAGTACATGACTAAATACGGATATATTAATACTGCAAAAAGATTTGCTAAAGTTGCTAAACAACATATAAAAGGGTTTCGAGGATATGATATGATTGGATTTCAAGGTACACAAGACAAGATGAGGATATTGTCTAAATAGATATTAAGGACATACAATTGTCTAGTTTTAAATTAGCGTTGGCAAGAGTTAATTATTCTCAATTATACGGTGTGTATGATAAAGGCAAAACATATAGTAAACGAGATATACTTGCTCCATATCATTTAATATCTTTAGCAGCATGGATAAGAGATAAAGGATATGAAGTTCGCATATTTGATGCTGAGGTTGATCTAATAAGTGGAGAACAATTAGCTGAAGAAATTATAGAATGGAATCCTGATTTTATAGGATTTACATCGACTACTCCAGATATTGATATCGATATTGATGTGTTGAATATTATCAAACTAACATTACCTGATGTTGTGACAATTATAGGTGGTCCACATGCTAGTGCTATGCCTGAGGATGTAGCCTCTCATGATTGTATAGATTATGTTGTAGTAGGTGATGGAGAGGAAGCATTAGAACGGATATTAGACAAGAAGCCATCCAATGGAAAAATTGTTTTTGGACAATTTCAAGATGTAACTAAACTTCCAATGCCAGCTCATGATCTTTTAGACTATTCAAAATATCAATTTGCCAACCCGGTATGTGGTCAATTAGATACTGCTTCTATTATGTCTAGTCGTGGGTGCCCTTTTAGTTGTACTTTCTGTTTTCATAATAAACATATTAGATTCAGAAACATTGATGATTTTGTAGATGAAATTGTTTACTTATATGAGAATAAAAATATAAGATATTTCTATATTTATGACGATACTTTTTTAATCCAAAGAGAAAGAGCATTAGAAATATTGAGACGTATACAAACACTTAAATTATCAAATACTCATTTCCAGTGTCTAACGAGAGCTAATCTATTGGATGAATATATAGTTGAGGTATTACGAGATACAGGTTTTGTACGTGTGTCTATGGGTATTGAGTCTGGATGCGATGAAATTTTGAAGACTATCAAAAAAGGAGTTAAAAAGGATGATTATGTTGTTGCGTGTAATATATTATATGATTTTAATATTGAGACACGAGGTAGTTTTATTATCGGTAGTCCTTATGAAACTGTAGATACAATAAAACAAACTATAGAATTTTCTAAACAACTGAATCTCTTTCACGCTAATTTCAATATAATGACTCCTTATCCTGGTACCATAATATATGATGATACTATGAGGGGGGATGGACTGTATTTTGATAAACCTGAATATGCATACAAATGGCAGGCGTATCGTAGATGGGGTAAATCCATTATTAGGACAGATACATTGTCATCTAGTGATATTGAATACTATCAGAAACAAGCTCAAACGGAATTTTATACGCAGAGCAAAGTTGCCGATTATTATAAAAGACTATTTTTGTGTGGTAATACATCAAAATATTTTTATAGACCATTAAATTTTGCATGGAATAACAAGTGCGGACATAATATATCTTTTTGGGATAATCTTGAAGAATCAGAAATAGTCGATCCTATTGGGAGAAAAACGCAATGAATAAATTTTATTATGTTGCTGCTATTTCGAATAAAAAATTTATTACTAGTATAGGACAGTATGCTGTTAAATCTTTAGTAAAAACTGGTGTCCCGCTAGATGATATTCATATTATAGTAAATGACAATAATGATTATAAGTTAGTTAAACGGCTTATGCCATATATTAGAAATATGTATAAAGCTAAAATTGATATCAGTCAAGTTAAATGGAAATATGCTGGAGGTAAGCGCAAATATTCTTTATTAAAGTTAGGTGGTTTGTGTAAATTTTTCGGTAAACCTATTGTTGACCGTTATATGGTATTTTTTGATGGAGATGTATTGTGGTACAAGGACCCAACTCCGTTTTTAGAGACAAAATGTGAAAAAACTTGGTATCATCATGGAAAATCTAAGAGGAAGCGTTCTCTGGCAGGGAGGAAAGGCTTGACAGAAAATGATATAGATCCTAGTAGTTTTAAACAATTATGTACATGGTTTAGTAAACCTCAAGCATATCTTATGCATAAATGGGGTGCAAAAGTGGTTGCAGAAAGAGAAATTTGTTCAGGTTTGTATATATTACATCCTAGAGATCATGAAAAACTTTTATCACTTACGTATAAAGGAGTTATTATCAACTCAAAGCGTTTTGTAAAGCATGAAGGTGCTGGTGATCAGAAACCTATGAATGCAGCATTGGCTGCTTTGGAAATAGATTGGCATGGTGGCAGTCGTTTCTTTTGCTTAGAGCATGAAGAATATTTTGAACATTTTTTTGGAGCAAAAAATCTTAAAGAAAAGATGTATGCTAAAATTGAGGAAATGGGTTTGTGAATAATAATTATTCGAATGTTGTATTATTTGGTCAACGTCTTAATCCTATTGATCCACATCAGATTAAGATTATAGATGTTATTGGTATTTACCCTCATAAAGAAAATATGGTGTTTATTGAGGTTGGAGCTAATGATGGCATAACTAATGATCCCATTTACAATTGGGCTAAAAAATATCATTGGCAAGGAGTTCTTATTGAGCCTGTAAAATCTTCTTTTAATAAAATGGTACAAAACTATGCTGGTATTGATAATATTAAATTTGAGAATTGTGCTATTTCTTCAATAAATTCTAAAATATCTACAATATTTGTTCCAAAATCTGGGAATATGGGAGCAGCGAGTCTAAATCGAGCACACCCTCCTTTAAGAGGAAAGTATAAGACACAGAAAGTTGCTATTTCTTCTTTAGATAACATTATAAAGAAATACGATTTGTGTCAACTAGATTTTTTACAGATAGATGCCGAAGGTAAAGATTTTGAAGTATTGCAAACTATAGATCTAAGTTGTGTTACTCCCAAGATAATACATTATGAGCATAGACATTTATCTAAAAAAGACAAACAATTATGTCAGGACTATTTGATAAATAATTGGTTCTTACTATATTTTAATAGAAATAACACTGTATGTATTCATAAAAGCATAGAACAAGTAACATGAATCTTTTAGAAATGTTCATTATTACAAACGGTCGATCAACATTCGATTGGGTACTCAAGTCTGCTAAAGCACAAACGGTAGATATACACATTACTGTAATTAGAGATATGAAATGGATGGATGCTTTAAATACGTGTTTAGTAGCAAGTAAATCAAAATTCTATTTTAGAGTGGATGACGATGTATTTTTGCATCCGAAGGCAGTACAGTATTACCAATATCGTCTTCAAAATTGTTCAAAGACATGGGGAGTATATGAGTGTAAATTATGGGAGGACTGGACACATAAACCTGCTGGTAGTCTCAAGGCATATAATACCAAGATTGCTAAGAAGGTAGGGTTTAAAGCTAATCGTTTTGGTAAAGTCGATAAAGTGTTTTCATCTATTTTACCAAAACACGGATACAAAAGGATAAAAGATAAAAGTATGGTTGGGTTGCATGCTTGTTCTACCATAGAAGACCAGAAAAAGTATAGAGATCTTTGGAGATATAATAATGCTTCTGTAAGTAAAGCTGCGTTTTCCAAAACGTTTGATAATATTATCCATACTCCACATAAATCTGTACCAGAACAATACAAAGATATAAAGAAGCTGAGAAAACTGAACAGAAAATACAATACTTACTTTTACAAATTATTGCTTAAGTAGGACTTGCGATATGAAAATTTTATTTGCTGTTATAACGTGTAATAGATTATATTATCTTAAAAATTGTGTTAACAGTATCTTGAAATTTGTTGGCATTGAAGATATATCTCTAATGATAGTAGATAATTGTACTATAGAAAAGGGTTTTGAAGAATACATTTCATCTTTGCCAGAAAGTGTTTTTGTAAAGAGGTTTAATAAACGGTCTCCTAACGAATTATATAGGGCAATGAATTATGTAGTTAAATATTGTTTGAAGAACAATATAGATATTGTGAACTTTATTCAAGATGACTATCAATTTTTGTACCGGTTAGATTCTATGTTACCTACTGTAAAAAAGTGTTTTAAGAAATATCCTAAAGTGGGTCAAATAAATTATAATATGGCTTGGAAACGCAAAAGGATTGGTAACTGGCCAAAAGTTCGTGCTGGAGGAACAAAGTTCGCGTTGTTATCTGATAAATATTTGGTAGATAATGGTTTTACGAGAGTAAATATTTACAGGAAGACTGGTTATTATCCTACAAATGTTATATCTTATGATCAGAACTCGCTGAAAACGTTTGGTTTCGGTAAAAACCGTTACAAGAAAACTCCTAATGGAGAATTGTGGTTTGGAGCGAAGTGTCGTAGTTTAGGGTATGTAAGGGCTTTTTCATTGCGTCCTAATCAGAGTATGATGTTTGATTGCGCTTATGTTAGAAAGGATCATAGATTTGGAAGATACTTTCCTCCTACGAATGAATTCTATTTAAAGCCTTTTGATCAAGAAAAAATAGATAGTGTTAACAGTAAGCATAAAAGAAATAAGTACTGTTTTATTGAGAAAATGGTAGAGCCATGGGGGTGGACCCCCACTAGTTTAGATAAACATAATCATGAAAAGATAATAATTAGGATTAATTAATATGTATCAAATATGTAGAAAAGTATTAAAAAAGTATATACGATTGCTAGGTCCAAGTCGTATTCTAGAATTAGGAGGTGGATTAAATTCTACTCCACTGATAAGAAATGAATTAAAAAAGTGTGGTGGTTTTGTTACTACACTTGAGGATAACCCGTATTGGTGTAATAAGATCAAGCGCTATGATGATGAATATAGTGAAACAATATTATCTGAAATAGTTTTTGATGGTATTGTAAAATATTCTTATTCATTAAAAGGGATATATGATATAGTTTTTATTGATGGTCCAGATGGCAAGTGTATAGTAAAATTTAAAAACTATTTTTCTAAGAAAAAACATTGTTTTAGATCACTTAGTAATGGAATACAGTCTATTGATATGATGACTTATATTTGGCCACATATTGGTCCTAAATCTATTGTGATTGTTGATTGTAGGATAGGTTCTGTTTGCTATTATCTTCATCGTTATAATTTAAAATACAGGGGGTTTGGTCGAAAAGCTATATCGGCAAAAACAGTTCGTCAAGTTAAGAAGCGATGTAAAAATATGTCTACGGGGACAATACGTATGTGTAGCGTTCTTAAAAGGTCTTGAATACATGTGAAAATTATATGAACGATAAAATTACATTTTGTCAACTAGAAACCATGTTGGATAAACAAGGCATAGTTGGTGTAGTCAAAGACAGGACAAAACCGTTTTTTAATTTTGGATTTAGAGGAGGTTTATATTTGGGGGCTCCTGGTAAAGATATATCCTTTATTTTGCCGCATATTTCTGACAATGAAAAAGATGAGATAGCTGCAATGTTGGCTAGATTGTACCCTAAAAAACCTCCATCTAATCATGTAAAATGGGCAGCATGCATTCGTTATATCTACGGTTGTTTTGAAAAACAAGGTTGTTTGCGGTCAGTGAAAGATAAGAAACGAATGGTTGGAGAAAATACTGATTGGTCATTACCAATAGATTTTATGTCACGTGTTGCTTGTTGTTTTGAGGATAATAAAAATAGATATGGATTGGTAATACATTATGAAATGTTAGCGCACCGTCATGGTGATAGGGCTATTATAGATAATGATAAAAGTTATCTTATTTCTATGATGCAGTATTATGAGAGATCTAGCAAATTGGCTTCACAAATTAAATGCTGGAAACAAATGTTTACTCCTTTTTATTGGGCAGCAGGTTATTACAAGGAAATTGGAGAAAAGCGTAAATCTCTAGATTGTTATAATAAATGTATTAAGCGCATGGAAAAATACTGTCCAGATGCTCGTGAAGGATATAGAGAAAAAGTAAGAACTGCATTAAAAATTATTAAGAAGTATTCGACTAATGATGATTGGCGTAAATTCCGTAGATGGTATAAGAAGTGTCGTAATAAATGCTTATTGAAAGTCAAAATATGATTATTTTTACTCATGTACCACGAACATCAGGTAAGTATATAGAATCTTACCTATTCCCACGAAGACTTAAAAAGATAAAGAAATTTCATAAAAAGCTTATGTATATAGGCCAACATGGTTCTTATTCTATACCAGGCAATATTGATATTTTAGGTGGTCATGTCCCTTTCGGTATTCATAATTTTCTAAATACTTCATGTAAAGAATTCAAATATATAGTGTTTTTACGAGATCCAGTTAAGAGATGGATTTCAGAATTTAATCATTCTATGGTATTCCCGTCATTTGTACGTCCTATATGGAAAAAGTACAAGAATTGTGACAGGTTTCTTGATGCATGTATAAGTCAGGGAAGGAATACTAATATTATGACTAAACAGATATCTGGACTTGATAAGTTTGATAATGTTATACAAGATTACAAGAATTACATGTTTATGTGGGCCGCTCGCAAAATCCTTTATACAGATGATCAAATGCAAGAAATGTTTGAAGTTGCCAAATCTAATTTATCTAATCGATATGACTATGTAGGTATTGTTAATAGTCGCCATCATAAAATAATGTGTAAGAAGTTCGGCTGGCCTTATAAGAAGCATATTCGTGTGAATGTGTCATCTAGATCATATGTAGATTGGTCTGCACATTTATCTACTTTAAATGAAATTAATTGTTATGATATTAAATTATTTGAGTTTGTAAAAGATTTATGCAAAAAAAGATTAAAGACATCAAGCGAAAAATTATAGATATAGATAAACTCTATTTTCAGTACATACCCAATGAATTCCTTAAGGATGTTTATCCGGGTGGAGAGGAAGATATGCTAAGCCTTATTAATTCTCCCCATTATAGATTTTTAGAACTATATAATGAAATAGGCAAAAAAATATGGAACAACTATAAAGAAACCGATTACATTAAACTTATGAAGTTTTGGGGGCGAGACGATAAATACAATAGACAAAAGGTAGCTAAATTTATAAAGACGTATAATAGTATACGAAAACGTGGATTACAGAAGCGTATCGTTGTTCTTAATAAACCAATGTATAAGAAGTTTTTTTTAGATGGTTATGAAATATATCATGGTCATCATCGAGCTAGTATATGTAAATTTCTTGAATATAAAAAAGTACCATGTGTAATATCTGTACTAGTAAAAAAACCTAAAGACAGTAATTATGGAAAAGAAATTTAAGGCACATTTTAAAGATTCAAAATGTAGGATATCTCCTCTATTGTCTCGTTTGTTTGGTAACAGGGTTATATCAGGAGCAGAAATCGGTGTGTGGCGTGGTAAAAATGCTCAAAAGCTCCTTACCAGCTTACCTCATCTGTTCTTGGTGGCGGTAGATATGTGGGATATGCACTATACTACAAGTAACAAGGATTATTACGAAAATACGAAGGACCGTACTGCTCAAAAAATGAAGGAACTTGAATATACTTTAAGGTGCTATAAAATGGCGGAAAAAAGATTATCAGTTTTCCCTGACAGGTATAAGACTATTAAAAATTCATCTAGAAATGCTGCTCTGTCATGTGAGAATAGTTTTTTTGATTTTGTTTATATAGATGCTTCTCATAAGTATAAACATTGTCGGGAAGATTTACTTGCTTGGTTGCCTAAAATAAAGATTGGTGGCTATATTTGCGGTCATGATTATAATAGCAAAAGGCATCGTGGGGTTCGTAGGGCTGTTAATCGTTTTCACAAAGTTACTGGTTTAGATATAGCTAGCAATAGGAACGTAAATGGTGAGTGGATTATGGGACCGATTAACAGGGAGTGCTATGAAAAATTACGAAAAATGGAATAAGTATAAAATAGGCGGCATTACCTGGATCAATAATAGAAAATTCCATCCTCATAGAACATATTTTGTTAACTATGTTCTTAATAATGTTTCATCTGTTATTGAAATAGGACCAGGTGAGATGATAGAATATCAGTCTATCGTTGAAAAAAATAAAGAGATAGATTATGCTATAGTAGATGTCTCGGAATTATTTATAACAAACTGCAAACGAAAGTTTCCTGATGTGAAAATATACAAAATTCCATTGGAAGAACTTGATAAAGATAAGGTAAGCAAAATATATGATGTTGTATATGTTGCATCTGTACTAGAGCATTCTAAATCTGTGAAACTTGCAATTAAAAAACTAATGAGTATAGCTAAGAGATTTCATTTTGTTATGTTTAAATGGAGCTATGATGGTGGTTTGAAATCAACTTATAGACACAAAAAGAAATACTGGTCTTCGTCTTTTAATATCAATAAATTATTTAATGAAATAAAAAAGTGGGGATCTATAGATATATGCAAAGTTGCAATGCAGGATGGGAGGATAATAGATTTTGATGAGTTTTCTAAAGGTAGGAAAGGGAAGTGTCGCACTGGTGATTATCTAATGATCGGAGGAGAGACCTGTGCGAACTCTGACAGTAACAATTGATGTTGAACCTGATGCAACTTTTGGTTCATGGGCAACATCTAACCCAATTACTTTTAACGGTGTTTTTGAGGGGATAAAGCGCATAGAGAATATATGTGCATATTTTAATGTTCCGGTTACGTACTTTATTCAACCTGTTGTGTTGTTTAATGATAATTGTATAGAATATTTTAAATCAATATCTGGAGAAATGGCTACTCATTTGCATGGTGAGTATATAAAACCAAATCCCCGATTCCCTGGACCAGATTTTAGTGGATGTGATCCATCAGATAGACAAAAAGATTATACTCGACATGTAGAAATGTCCAAAATGTCCAATATTACAGATCTTTTTGCGGATAAGTTTGGTTATCCTCCATTGTCGTTTAGAGCAGGTAGGTTTGGAGGTGGGAAAAACACATTTAGGTGTTTGAAGAAATTAGGGTATTCACATGATAGTGGTATTGTGCCTGGACATAAGAATTTCAAGAATATAAAAAAGCATATTCCTTATAAACAGGATGGTATTATCGAAGTACCTGTTACTCTTATTCGAAATAAATGGTTGAGACCTACACCTGGGTACTCTGGTAAAAAAGTTCTAAAATCAATCCTCAAAGCATATACTGTAAAAGAAACTAATGTCTGTTGCATGTTTCATAATGTTGAAGTTGTCCCAGCTATAAACCCATATTGTGACACAGAACACGATTGTTCCAAGATGCTAGATACATTTAAGTTTATACTGGAACAGGCTCTTGAAATGGGTTATAAACCAATTACTATAAAAGAAGTAACATTGTGAATCTAAGACAACAAGCTAAGTTCTACGAAAGAAAAGTATCTTTTATTTATTCCGACAAATCAAATGTTACTTTAAAGTGGATTACCAAGTACCCTTTTACGTGTTCTAACAGGAAACATATGTTTCAAATTATAAAAGATATTCTTAAGAGGAAGCCATGTCATGTAATAGGGCAGGGATCGGCAGAAGGTATCGATATGAAGTTGTTAGAGGATAAAGGTTTTACTACTTTGACAATTGATTCTGAACCTGAATTTAAGTTGTGTTGGAATGTTTTGGGTATTAGTGGGATAATCGGTGACTGTGGCTCTTTGGGCTGGTGGGATGGCAGTAAATATGATGTGATTATTGCAGGTGTTTGGGCGGCTTGTAAAGGGGATAAGGGGAAGATGACTGTAGATAAAAAGAACTGGTTATCTAAAATAAGAAACAATTGGAACTCCATTCTTGCTTCGCGTGGAGTTGTTTATTTCGATGTTAATAGGAAGAAGTACCCTATTCTGGCTACAAGAAAGATAATGAGTAAGAAATTTTCTACAGAAATATTTAAAACTTCGCCAAGGATACTATTAAAATGCCAAAAATTCTCTTGATATCAGACAAGAAGAATTGGTCGTATGCAGCTATTGCAGAAGGTGTCATTAAATTTAATGATAATTCTGATATCAAATTTAGGCATATTAGTTGTAAGGGCAATGTAGATAAGATAAAATCTTTAAAGAAGAAATATGATTTCTATTTTGTAATAGGATGGCAGAATACCAGGTCATTACCTTTTCTAAATCCACGTAAGACTATTGTTGGAGTCCATTCTCATCAAAGTTTTGATAGTAAAAGAACTACTCCGAATAGAGATATATTGCCGTCTAAATCTAATGTTGCGTATTTGTCTAAATTTCTTGCTGTGAATACAGTCTCGTTAAGGTTGCACAATATTATGACATTATCTGGGATAAGGCATTCTTATACTCCTAATGGAGTAGATACTGATATTTTTCGTTCGCAAGAAAGACCCAAAAAATATGTAGCATGTTGTGTCGCTGCAGAAAAAAACTACTGGAACAAAGGAGTGACTGATTTTATAATACCAGCATGCAAAAAAGCTGGTTTTTCTTTCATTACTTTGGGAAAAAATAAAATAATCAATAAAAACATGTCATTATTTTATAATAAATCTAATGTGTATATATGTGCATCGTTATCTGAAGGCATGCCTATGTCGATATTAGAGGCAGGAGCATGCGGTTGTGCTATTGTTTCTACAAGATGTGGAGATATCATTCATCTAATCAATAATGGTGTAAACGGTTTTTTAGTCGATAGAAATATAAGAGAAATTAGAGTTTCGCTAGAAAAATTGAAAGATATGAATTGTTTTTGTAGAATGAGTAAAACTATCAGAGATGATATTGTCAGAGATTGGTCGTGGAAAGTGAATGCTCCTAAATGGATTAGATTTTTAGAACATTATGTAAAGTAGATAATTTATGATAAATTTTATAGATGTTGGGGCTAGAGGCAAACTGCCCCAGCCTTGGAAACGTAAGTATATTAACTATTTAATGTTGTGTGACGCGGGTGTTAAGATGCTAAAGAGTGGTAAATGCAGGGTTTTTAAAAAATGTATATACAATGATGATAAAGTAAGACCTTTTTATACTTATCGTAAGATAGATACGTCTTCTCTTTTTAAACCTAATTTACAGCTTTGTAGAGAAATGAAGAAATCTACAGAGAAGTTTAATGTTGTTAGTGTTAAGAATGTCGAATGTATTAGGCTGGATACTTTACTTTCTGATTGTGAAGAATTATATCAATTTATAAAATGTGATACACAAGGGGCTGATCTGGCTGTTTTACAGGGGCTTGGGAAATATATTAACGAGATTATTGGAGTCCATTGCGAATGTTTTTTGTCTCCGATGTATATAGGTGTTCCTCTATTTAGAGATATATGTTCTTTTTTAGGAGATCATGGTATTATACCAAGTAGGGTTATTATTAAGAAACCTAGGACTTGGGCTGATATTTTGTTTGTGCGTGATGAAAACTCAAAAACTCGCAAGTTTATTGATAAAATATATTCTAAGTATGAAAAATATCATCCAGATATATTAAAATCGATTACTACATAAGGAGTAGTTTGTGGAACGCAAATTAAATATAATTCCAAGAGCGCTTGTTTTACATCTTACTCAGAGATGCAATAGTAGATGCCCTCATTGTCTTTGGGTCCTCAGGGATCCTAATTTTTTCCATACTGATACCAGCTTGGACATGCCTCTAGAGAAGGCAAAAGAAATTATTGACTATTACTATAATTTGGGTGTTCGTCGTATTAAGTTACAGGCAGAAGGCGAGGTTTTTCTATATAAAGATTTAAAGAATTTGACAGAATATTGCCTTAATAAGGGTTTTCGTGATTTTGGGATAGCTACAAATGGAATAGATTTAGATAAACATATTGATTTTATTTTATCTTATATAGGGTATATATCTATTAGTATAGATGGTTATAACGCTGAAACATATATTAAACATAGAGGAGGGACAGAAGCTGTATTTGACAGAATTACAAGTAATGTTAAAATGCTTGCACAAAGGCAAAAAAAATGTAAGATATACATAAATTCTGTAATACATAATAAGAATTTTAAACAAGCGGTACGTTGTGTCAAACTGGCTGAAAGTTTAGAAGTAGATTTAATAAAATTCAGAAATTATCATCCAGTTGGTGCAGAAGATAAACTTAAACCTGTATCACCCAAAAATTTGAAATACATACGAAATATGTTTAGGAAAAGACATAATAAAATAAGAATTCGCGTACCGCGAATTGTGCCTATCAAAGGACCATTTTATTGTGTTTTGCCATTTAAAGTAGCTCTAGTAAGTTATAAATATAATATGTCTCCTTGTTGTCACATAGATGGAGATCCGAAATGGGGTATGTTTTCGACAGAAAGTGATCCTCATAATAGTGTGGAATTAGGTTTATTCAGGACCCAGATAGCTGATGCAAAAAATATTAGCGATTTGCCGGAAGAATGTAGAGAGTGTGGTCGTCTTCAAAAAACAGGAGGATAGAATGTCTTGGAATAAATACGACTTAAAACTTCTGGCAAAGTATGCTGCTGGACGTAAATTTATCATGGAGACTGGTGGCGGTGGGCTATCGACATCAAAGCTCGCAAGGGTAGCCAGAAAATATGACAGCATAATGGTATCTATTGAAGTTGATAGTAATAGAGTTCATACTATTGAAGGTGTAGACCATCAGGTAGGGTGGTCTATATCTTATGATGATATCATTAAGAAGGATGATAGCCGGTTTATGGAAGAGAAGAAGAAATATCCGTACATGGATCGTGATGTTGCCATGATTGGGGAAGAATATATGAAGGGCGAGAAAGATTTGATAAGAAAGTCACTTGCAAGATATAACTCCGTTCTTGATTTCTTCTTCTGCGATACTGGTGCATATTGTGGCCTCGCCGAATGGAATATTGTTAAATCGCTTATACCTGTAGGTGGTATATTTGTCTGTCATGATATATATTATCCTAAGAGTATTAAGTGTTTTCAGGTTGCTCAGGATATAAAGCGAAGTAAACAATGGAAGATACTTAAAAAAACTTCTACTAAACAAGGATTACTTATAGCAATAAGGATAGACAATAAGGACATATAATATGGGTAGAAAAAAACCTGATAAAAAAAAACGTATGCAACGTATATCACGCCAACGCAGGAAAATGAGAAATAGTAAGTACCATTTTATTAAACGCGGATTATATAAGTTTTTGGATTATGATAAGTACAAGATATATATGTATGGTGGTATACGTAAAAATTCTGCTAGTAGGCGAGAACCAAAGACTGTAAGATGGATAGAAACTTTTATGTCTCCGGAAGATATTATGTTTGATGTGGGGGCTAATGTTGGAGCATATGGTCTGGTGGCTGCTGCTAATAATGTGAAAGTTTATGCTTTTGAGCCTTCTGCGACGACATTTGTTATTTTGTTGAAGAACATAGTTAAGAACAAGTTCGAGTCTAGAATAATCCCGTTGAACATACCGTTATCTGGTAAACATTCATTGGACTATTTTAACTATCATGGGATGGGTGCAGGAGAATCTATTCATGTTTTTGGAGAAGCTATCGATTTCAGAGGAGAGAAATTTAAACCAGTGTTTCGTCAGTTAGCCCTTTCTTCGACGATAGATGATTTGGTTTTTGTACATGGGCTACCTTGTCCAAATCATATTAAACTGGATGTTGATGGCAATGAGGCAGAAATACTGGAAGGTGCTAGACGGGTACTCTTATTACCAGAATTCAAAACGTTATGTGTTGAGGTTATTACTGGTGTTTCCGATAAAGAAAAGATAGATACATTGTTATCTGATGTAGGTTTGGTTGAATACAGTAAGATTAGATCTAGAGTAAACAAAGTATACATAAAAAAATCTGGAGATTAGTAATGTCGTGTGAAATAATAGCAGATATCAGTTGTAATCATGGTGGTGACATGGATTTGGCTCGGCGTATGATTGATGCCGCTGCTATAAGTGGTGCTACATACGCAAAATTTCAGACCTGGAAAGTGGAAAGATTACGAACAGGCGATTGGGATAATGATGGCCGTAGAGAGTTATATAGGCAAGCTGAGTTAAGTGAAGAAAATCATAATGTATTAAAAAATCATTGTGAAGTACAGGGTATTCGGTTTTTAACATCTTGTTTTTCAATTAAAGATTTGGAATTTATCAGGAGTCTTACTAGTGAAGTAAAAATACCTAGCCCAGAATGTAGTAATTATGATTTGGTATACGCTGCAATTGATTCTTTTGATAAAGTTATTATTAGTACAGGGGCTTCTAAATATAATGAATATGCACTATATGCATCATATGATAATGTTTTTTTATTACACTGTGTGTCTTGCTATCCATGTTTATATGAAAATGTAAATATGAATAAAATGGATGCTATACATAAACTGACTCCACGCTATGGATACAGTGGTCATGGTGCCTCTATCTATGATGCTATATTAGCTATCAGTAGGGGGGCACAGATTGTAGAAAAGCATTTTACTATAGATCATGATTTACCTTTCCGCGATAATAAGTTTGCTATTTTACCAAGTGAATTGAACCAAATTGTAGATTTTGCAGAAAAATATGACTCGATGATGCAAGAACATGGTGTTAATTATCAACCTTGTGAGCAAATTGTTAGAGAGGGGTATACAGGTCGATGGCAATAGATATATCAATTGTTATTAATGCTAGAGTTAATTCTACAAGAGTCCCAAAAAAGTTAATCAGGGATTTTTGTGGAACTACACTTTTAGATTTTATGAAT
>SDBV01004839.1_pt1 | contig 19168 bp, 9 predicted proteins | sample 2277081 | NCBI WGS metagenome assembly SDBV01 (sample SAMN10402039, study PRJNA504765) | marine sediment metagenome | isolation source: marine sediment core GS10_PC15, 223 cmbsf | place: Arctic Ocean: Southern Knipovich Ridge | collected 2010
ATACCGCAGTCGAAATCCTGTCCGACACGGAATGCCTTGATCACCCGAATCCATTGCGCTTCCGGGCTATCCGCTACGCTTATCGAGAGCTTTAACTCATTTACATAAGCCGGGCTTTCCGAACCATGAAGCTGCACCGTTGTTAATCGAGCGATGCGAAAGGTTTCTATAACTTTATCAGGTTCCTCATCGACAAAAACTCCAACCCTGCCGATAAAAGGACCGAGATTTTTCGAAATTTCCCCTGCTTTTTCAGGCGTTATATAACGTGGACTTTTATGATAAAAGACAAATCCTACGGCCTGGGCGCCTAACTTTTCAGCAAGAAGGGCGTCTTCTAAACGGGTAATCCCGCATATTTTAATATGAACTTTCACTATTTTTTACAGGATAACAGGATAAAAAAGATTATTTAATAATAAAATATATAATTAGAATTTTTTATCCATAAAAGAACACAGTAATGTACATTATATTTTAATAAAAATTTTTATTTAAGGGTAAATATAGTTAAAGAAAACCTATTTTGGAAGAAAAAAAGAAAAGAGCGGGAGATTTTCCCCCGCCCTATTAATAATTAGCTTTCAGCATTCAGCTTTCGACTGTAAGCTTAAAAAACTTCTGCCTGCTTTCTGTCTTTTACTCTGACTATACTCTCGGCAAATGTTTCAGCGCTTCATCAATCTTTTCTTTCGGATATGCATAATCCTGAAGTTTGCCGCCTAAATAAGCTTCATAAGCTGCCATATCAACATGTCCATGTCCGCTATGAGCGAGCAGGATAGTTTTTGATTCACCGGATTCTTTGCACTTAAGTGCTTCGTCAATAGTAACCCTGACAGCATGGTTTGTCTCAGGAGCGCTTATGATACCTTCATTTTTTGCAAAAGTTATTCCGGCTTCGAATGTTCCAAGCTGGTGCACAGAAGTGGCTTCGACGAGTCCCAGTTTGTGCACATGACATACGATGGGTGCCATCCCATGATAGCGAAGCCCTCCGGCATGGACAGGAGGAGGAATAAATTCATGTCCCAGTGTATACATCTTAAGTAATGGTGTAAGCCCGGCCACATCGCCAAAGTCATAGGCATAAAGCCCCTTGGTCACAGTAGGACAGCTTGCCGGCTCTACATTGATGATGCGTAGATCCGGCCTCGAACCGTCAATTTTATCCTTGAGAAAGGGTAAAAACATGCCGGCGAAGTTTGATCCGCCACCGATACAACCGATGATAATATCGGGATAGACATCTGCCATCTCCATTTGCTTTTTCGACTCTAAACCGATGATTGTTTGATGCAGCAGCACATGGTTGAGTACACTGCCTAAAGAATAATGCGTATCATCACGTGACACTGCTTCCTCGACTGCCTCACTTATTGCAAGTCCCAGGCTGCCGGGACAATCGGGGTCTTTAGCCAGCATATCCCGCCCTGACTTGGTTTCATTGCTGGGGCTGGAAACACAATTGGCTCCCCATGTCTCCATCATGATACGACGATAGGGCTTTTGATTATAGCTGATGGCAACCATGTAAACCTTAATCTCGACTCCGAAACAGGCGCCGCCGAAGGCCAGAGCGCTCCCCCACTGTCCGGCTCCGGTCTCGGTACTTATCCGCTTTATGCCTTCTTGTTTATTATAGTAAGCCTGGGCAACCGCAGTGTTAGGTTTGTGACTGCCGGGAGGGCTTGTTCCCTCATATTTGTAGTAAATTTTGGCTGGAGTATCGAGCGCTTTCTCCAATCTGTGTGCCCGAAACAGGGGAGTCGGCCTCCATAGCTTATATACATCCCGAACCTCTTCTGGTATATCGATCCAACGCTCGGTGCTCACCTCCTGCTTGATTATTTCCATCGGAAACAAAGGCGCCAGATCGGCAGGGCCTATCGGTTGCCCTGTACCCGGATGTAAAACCGGCGGCATCGGTTCGGGCAAATCAGCCTGGATATTATACCATTGATCGGGTATTTCTTTTTCATCAAGGATAAATTTTGTTCTCTCATCCATTTTTCTCTCCTCGGCTAAGTTTGTTGGATTGATAAGCTCTTTACAATTTTCTAAAACATAAAGATAAAAATTGTTTTTTTCAATAAGAATTTTATCCGGCCGTATATTTTATACCAAGTTGCGTTTATAGATGTAAAATACAAAATCATTTTTTGACAGGATAACAGGATAAGCCGGATTATAATAATCCTACCGGTTTTTCTGCAGCGACAAGATAATTAACTAATTGTATTTCGTGGGCTCTTATAATTCGTTTAATCGATTTCATCTCCGGTATAACATTATCCTCAACAATAATATCGGCTACAAATTCCCCTTCCACTTCATTATCATAATGTACAGTTATTGCTTTTTGTGACTAGACTTGAAGCCCTGATTTACTGGATATTTTTGCGCATATTTATCTTAAAATCATGTATCCTGTTATCCTGTCAAAAAAAAATTCTTTCCTTCAAATGTGAGAGATATATTTTCACATCGATCGTGAAATAAGCTATTAAATCAAAAATCGGATATAAAATTGTTACTTATTATGAAAGCAATTCGGTATAAATTCCCTATTGCCGATTCCCTGCTTTTTTTTCAGTATCTGAGTTTAACGATAAGATGTAAAATGATTTATCTAAAATACGTGGTTAAAGCGGCATGTGAAAGCTCGGCAACTTTTTTTGCAATATCCTTTTCCCGCATCAGGGCTTCACCGACAAGAAAAGCATCTGCGCCCATTTTATATACTGTTTTAACATCCGCGGCGTGGAATATTCCGCTTTCGCTTACCAGAATGGAACCTTCAGGAGCATACCGTGCCAGCATGCCTGTAACCGAAATATCTGTTTCGAACGTTTTGAGATTACGGTTATTTATTCCGATAAGCTTACAATCGAGATTGCCCGCACGGTTCATCTCTTCCTCGTTATGAACCTCCAGCAGGCAGTCAATGTCAAGCATTGCCCCAACCTCTATAAATTCTGCAAGCACAGTATTTTCAAGGCACGCAGCAATAAGAAGGACTGCATCCGCTCCGGCATACCTTGCCTCGTATATCTGGTAGACATCGATGATAAAATCCTTGCGCAGAAGCGGAAGTTTTACCGCTTTTCTTACTTTTGTAAGTCTTTCAAGAGCGCCCATGAAATACTTCTCATCGGTGAGAACCGAAATACATGCAGCGCCGTTTTCAGAATAAATCCGCGCAACATCCTCGATATTTACGTCATCTCTTATAATTCCCTTTGAAGGTGAAGCGGTTTTTATCTCGGCGATAAGCGCGCATCCCTTTGGGGAAAGAGCGCCGGCAAAATCTCTCCTGTCTTCGCTTTCCTGCGCTAAATGCTCGAGTTCCTTTAACGGGAGCTTTTTCTTGCATTTTTCGACAAACACCTTCTTGTATTCCAGTATTTCGCCAAGTATTCCGGTCACGAGTTAGACCACTCCTTCAATGCTTCGTATTTTTTCATCGCAGCGCCGGAATCAATCGATTCTTCGGCGATTTTCAGCCCTTCCAGCGGGGTATCGGCGAGGCCTCCCGCGCAGACCGCAAAAGCTGAATTTAATGCGACTATATCACGTTTCGGTCCTGTTTCGCCTGAAAGCACCGACATGAATATTGCAGCGTTTTCCGAAGTTTCCCCACCCTTAAGATCTTCAGGCGATGCAATATTGATACCGAAATTTTCGGGACTAACCGTATATGTATCGACTTTACCGTCTTTGACTTCGGCTATGTAAGTCTCTGAGGTAGTGGATATCTCATCGAGGCCATCATTTCCATGAACTACAAAAGCTCTCTCGCTGCCCAGATCCGCTAATACACCCGCGATTGTCTCAACAAGTTCCCTGCTGTACACACCCATCAACTGTCGTTTTGCTCCCGCAGGATTGGTCATCGGTCCGAGGATATTGAAAAAAGTACGTACCCCGAGTTCACGGCGCGGGCCGATTGCATATTTCATCGAGGCATGAAGTTTCGGAGCGAAGAGAAAAGCCACTCCAACCTTTTGAAGGCACTCCGAGACCTTCTCGTGCGGTATATCTATATCGATACCAAGCTCCCTGATTAAATCGGCGCTTCCGCACTTCGATGAAACCGAACGGTTGCCGTGCTTGGCAACAGTTATTCCCGCACCGGCGGCAACAAAAGCGGATATGGTGGATATGTTGAATGTGTTTGTGCCGTCACCGCCTGTTCCGCAGGTATCCAGCACTCCGGATGCGGCGGCTTCAATATGTGTTGCCTTCTCACGCATAACCCTGGTGAATGAAGCAATTTCATCGACAGTCTCGCCTTTAAGTCTCATGGCAACAAGGAATCCGCCAATCTGGGCATCGGTCGCTTCGCCGCTCATTATTGTTTCCATTGCCGCACGAGCTTCCTCACGGGTCAGGTCGATTCCTTCAACCGCTTTTTTTACCGCTTCTTTAATCATGGTTCACTCACTTTTTTTAAGAGGGCGGCGAAAAAGTCCTCACGCACCCCGTGATAAAATATATGATTTTTGTTGCTTTCAATGGCATGTAAATCAGCGCTTTGCAATTTCCCCTGACAGCCTAAACCAGAAATCCGATAATTTTTCACAGGACTTTTTAATAGAAATGAAATTTACTGAATTACAATTTTATAAAATTATCCAGAAGCTTCTTACCCTCATCTGTCAGAATCGATTCCGGATGAAACTGAATCCCTTCCGTAGGGTGGCTCTTATGACGCAAACCCATTATGATATTGTCCTCATCCTCTGTCCATGCCGAAACTTCGAAGCAATCCGGAAGTGTTTCCCTTTCCACGATGAGCGAGTGATAACGGGTGGCGGTAAATGGTTTACGGAGTCCCCTGAACACAGTTCCGCCATCATGAAAAATCTCAGATGTTTTTCCATGAAACAGCCGCGGCGCCTGCACGATTTTACCCCCGAATGCCTGACCTATCGATTGATGACCGAGACATACGCCGAGAATTGGAATTTCACCCGAAAAGGATTTTATCACTTTTACCGATATTCCAGCTTCATGGGGCGTACATGGACCCGGTGATATAACAATTTTCATTGGTTTTCTGGCTTTAATCTCATCAATGGATATTTTATCATTTCTGAATATCTCAAGATCAGCGCCGAGTTCACCCATGTACTGGACGAGGTTATAAGTAAAAGAATCATAGTTGTCGATTACAAGGATCATATTTTTCCGCCCTTATTCAAAATTATATTATGTAACTCAATTTTCGGAGTTGCTATAAATAAAGTGTTTATAATGAAATATGAAATATGAAATATAACAAGTATTGAATCTATAAATTTTGCCACAGAGAACACAGAGAACATTGAGAAAAATTAATATGAAACCTTTGATTTATTTCCTGCTATGCCCCCTAAATCCCCCGAAGGGGGACTTATCGTGCCGTTTTGGTGTTTTTTGCCCCCCTTCGGGGGGTATGGGGGGCTGTATTGAGAGAGCTTTAAGATCATATATGATTAATTCAAAGGTTTCAATATATATAATTATCTGATAATTTTATATTTATAATAATTCAGGGGGATGAAAAAACGTTATTATATTCTTTTTTTATCTCCGTGTACTCTGTGGCTATTATATTATTTTAAATAAATTTACAACAAGTCCGAAAATTGATATTATGTAACAAGCTGCTTTTAAAAGTCCTGTGAAAAACTATCAGACTTCAGATTTAAGCTGTCAAGGGACAGTGCGAAGCGCTGATTTACATGCCCTTGACAGCAACACAAATCATATATTTCATCCAGGGGTGCGTGAAAAAGGACTTTTTCACCGCCCTCTTAAACAATAAAATCACCTTTTTCCGCCATTTCTATCGCCTTAAACAACGCCATCGCCTTGTTTATACATTCATGGTATTCGCTTTCGGGATCGGAATCGGCAACAATACCGGCTCCCGCCTGTATATATGCCTTGCCATCCTTTATAATAATGGTCCTGATAGCTATACATGAATCGACATTTCCCTGGTAATCGGCATAACCGATAGCACCACCGTATATTCCCCGTTTAGTCGTTTCAAGCTCATCAATAATTTCCATAGCCCTTATCTTCGGTGCGCCTGATAACGTACCGGCGGGAAAAAACGAGAGGAGTGCATCAAACCTGTCCATATCTTCCCTGAGAGTTCCTTTCACCGAACTGACCATGTGCATAACATGGCTGTAACGCTCGATGAACATACTCTCTTCCACTTTCACAGAGCCGTACCGTGCAACCCTCCCGACATCATTACGACCAAGATCAAGCAGCATTATATGCTCCGCACATTCCTTCTCATCGTTTCTTAAATCCCGGGCAAGCCTGTTGTCCTCTTCGGGAGTTTTACCTCTGGGTCTCGTGCCTGCAATCGGCCTCACTTCCATTTCCCCTCCCTCAACACGTACGAGCATTTCCGGAGATGCGCCGACTATATCAACCTTGTCCATCGATATAAAGAACATATACGGCGATGGATTAACTATTCTGAGCATTCGGTAAATATCAAAAGGCGCCACAGATATTTCACGTTCAAATCGTTGTGACAGCACTACCTGGATTATGTCTCCCGCATATATATATTCTTTGCCGCGCCGGACATTTTTCATAAATGATGCTTTATCGATATTAGGTATAGCTTCATGACTTCCCGATCCCCTCAACGGTGAAGGAGCCGAACGTTTTGCAAGAAGCGTTTCGAGTTGTTCGATTCTCGAGACCGCTTCATTATAACGGTCTTCGATCGATCCCCCGGCATCGGTGTGGACATTGGATATTATGGATATTGTATGTCCGATGTTATCAAAAACAAGGATGGTGTCATAAAACATGAAGAAAATATCGTCTGTCCCGTAATCATCCCTCGTCGTATCAGGAATATCCTCGACAAGTCTGACCGCATCATACGCAAAATACCCGACTCCGCCGCCGGTAAACCTCGGAAGGCCTGGAAATCCGGAGGTTTTGTACCGTGACATTATGGTGCGCAGTTCACCGATGGGATCTCCGTTAAATCTGCGTTCCTTTCCGGTGTTCAGGTCACGGACAGTTCCGGAATCACCTCTCGACCGGAAAATCAGATATGGATCCGACCCGAGAAACGAGTACCGTGCTATCTTCTCCCCTCCCTCTACACTCTCCAGAAGGAACGAGTAAGTGCTTCTGTTGCGGATTTTAAGATAAGCGGATACAGGGGTTTCGGTATCGGCGAGAATTGTTTTTACTATAGGAACTACAGTTCCTTCGCTTGTCCTTAGTTTTAATGTTTCCAGATCAGGTTTTATCAAAGTTCATCACCCTCTATTTATAATTTATAACTTATAACGAACAGTGTATGTTATCGTTTTTTCGCTGCCATCAGGTATGTCGACGGTGAATTCGATGGTATAAGCATCTTTTTTCTCAAACTTATCGGATTTTTCGATTATTTCCCAGTCACCCCTCAAATGTTCCACTGCAGTTATATTTACAGATTCATCCTTTCTGTTTCTCAAACTTATTTCAACTGTTTCTTCAAGTACTGTTTTTGAAATGCGGCTTATATCGACAACTTTCCTTTCGGCCGCAACATCAAAGGCGTAACCAAGCACCAGACGTACATCCTCATCTTTCGGGGTATGGTCTAAAGCGTCCTCACCCACAAATTCCATGGCACCATCGGTATCGATTTTATATACTCTTACCTTGCCGGCTGGAAGAGGCATACCGAGACCATCTTTTTCGGCGTTCGTAAATTCAATTATTACAGAGACTTTTCTATCATTCTTCCACTGATCATAGATTAAAAGTTTTTTTACTTTTGCCTTTGCAGCCGGGAATAGCGCTATCTGTTTTATTTCTGAATTGTTAACAGTTGTTTTTCCGTCAAGTTCATAAAGGTGATATTCGAAAAGCTGACGTTCCTCGAATCCCCTGCCGGGCTGTTCTTCCATCAGTTCGGCTTTAACTGCGAATTCTCTTCTTATAAGTTTTTGAGGCCGTACCCTGTGAATATCTCCGGCGACGAGCTTCAGCTTTGCATCTTCATATGTTGCGCCCGAGTTGTTGTTAATAGAAACCCATGAGGATAGTTCCATTTCTTTTTCATCATCGCTCACCACAGCGGTGTACTCTGCATGCCAGTCGAATCCGGAGGTCATATAGGATACCTCCGCTAGTGTTTTGATGGTATTTTTGCTGTAGAGTTTCCAGAATAATGTCGGCCTGGTGATGAGTCCTTCGGGAAGCTCCGGGAAATCGAACTGCTTGATGGCGTTCAGTTTCACTATCTTTATTCCGCCCTCTTTAGCTTTTAAAACCACATCGCCCGAAACAGATTGGAGAACGCCCTCTATGAGTTCTCCCTCCTCGAGACGGATGGTAATATTCCTGTCAATATAGCGTTGAAGCACTTTTTGAGAATTGACAAGGTCATAGCGGAAATTTTGCTCGATTATACTAACCTCGCCCTTTTTTACTGTGAACCTGACCGATGTCGGGTCTATACGTTCTGATACATCTGTAAACGAAATCGTCTGGAATCCCTTATCGAAACTCATTTCATCTACAATCTTTACAACACCCAGGTTGGTATTGTACACTGTGAGCGAAATATCCTCCGGAAATCCTTGCGAAACGGTAATTGCCGCCAGAAAAATAATTAGCACTACACGATTCATCTATCTTCCCTTTCATTAAATGAAAAACTCTTATAACAAAAAACCGCCGAACGCCCGGCGGTTAAGATTATCTTTATCAGTATTTTTTACAAAACAAAATGGGCGCACTTTTCCTATGTATCTCACCACCACCAAAATTTGTTACGGATAAAAGCGCTGTCCATAAATTTATTTCTCCATTTTCTAAAAAATCACCAGTTGTCAGAAAAATAAACAGCTTAAACCATGTTCTGTCAAGGTTTTTTTTATTTTTAAAAAAATTGATTACAAATATTTATTCAGGCTTCAGATTAGTTAATAAGAGTATTTCTGAAATAAACCGGTCATGGATAATATCCCGGTTAATATGAAAAAAGCCCTGAATATTACTACACCTACATGTCAGCGTCTGCCTCTCATGATAGTACTGACCTTATCAATCAGCGTTTTCATCTGGTAGGGTTTATGAATAAAACTGGCCATATCTCTTTTTGCAAACCGTTGTTTAACATCATGTTCACTGTAGCCGCTCGAAATTATCACTGAAACATCGGAACTAATTTTAAGCACTTTCTTAAACACATCTTCTCCACTCATATCCGGCATTGTCATATCTATCAGGATTACATCGATCTTTCGATGGTTTTTTTGGAAAAACTTGACCCCATCATGCCCGTTTGATGCGGTATGGACTTTAAATTTCATTGTTTCAAGCATGGTTTTTGTAACATCACGCACATCTTCCTCATCATCTATAATAAGAATTGTTCCACCGCCGGTATATATTTTTCCAATGGTTTTTTCAACTTGCTCCTTAACTTTGAGCAGTTTTCCGGATGCGGGAAACATTATCATAAACACTGTACCTTTCAACTGCTCGCTTTGAACCGTGACAGTCCCCTTATGGCCTTTGACAATCTCACGAACAACTCTCAGCCCAAGCCCGCGTCCGGTTGTCTTTGTTGTGAAAAACGGATTAAACATTTTTTCCTTCGTATTTTCATCCATCCCGCAACCTGTATCGGAAATTTCCATGTAAACATATTTACCATTAAGCGAGCCGCTGAATTTTCCGGACTTCCCGACGCCGGTTTTTACTGATATTACACCGCTTTTTTTATCTCCTATCGCTTCGGAAGCATTGGTAATCAAATTCATAATTACCTGACGGATCTGTGATTCATCAGCTTCAACGGCCGGAAGGTTATCGGCAAACCTGAATTTTAGCGTGATATTTTTGGAAATAAAAACCTTGAGAAGTCCTGCCATTTCCTCAATCAGCATATTTATATCGACCGGTTCGACAACAAACCTGTCCCTGCCGGAACAGGCAAGCATCTGGCTTGTCAGAGAGGATGCCCTCAGGGTTATTGTCTTGATATTTGAAATGTGGTTAAAAAGCGGAGATTTTGGAAAAAGCTTTAGAAGCGCTAAATCGGCATTACCGAGAATTGTCCCCAAAAGGTTATTAATATCGTGCGCTATTCCGCCGGAATGTAAACCGAGAGTCTCGAGCTTCTGACTATGACGAATCGTGGCCTCTATCTTTTTATTCTCTTCTATAAGTTTTTGTGCTGCAAAGTCTGAAATTATTACGAATGCACCCTCTAAATCCCCATCCTTGCCGGAAACAGGGCTTATGCTCAGATTCACCGGTAAATCAGAACCATCCTTACTGTGCAGTTTGCATTTATGCCTTTTTGGAGTGAACCGGGATTGATTTTTTAAATTTTCACGGAGAAATACACAGGCATTCTCATCTAAAAAAGCGGATACCGGTTTACCCTTCTGCTCCGTTACTGTGTAACCGAGCATTTTGGTGATGTGTTTATTCGCATGAACTATGGCTAATGTACAGTTTATGAACCATATACCTTCTTGTACCGTGTCTATCAGGTGACGGTAGTTTATATCGATATTTTTCAATTATTCCTCATGATTTTATGGATTAAACGGGATTTCATGTTATTTCATGTGAAAAACAATCGGTTCCGAACTAAAGTTTGAATCAGATTTTCAGCAGGTTATATGAAAAAGCCCGATAACATCACCTTCCGCCTTGTTCCATGCTTTAACAGCTTTCGGAGTGGTAAAAAGATCGACTGTGCATTTCTTTTTCCTGAAATATTCCTTCGCCTCATTCGATAGCTCTAAAAGCCCGTTTTGACCTGTTCCGATTATAAGGTATTTTACCCCTTTTTCGTAAATATGCACGGCTTCATCCAGCGACATCGTATGGGAAGTACCGTAAACGACTTTGGATAACTTCTTCTTACGTTTCTTTATTTTTCCGCTCATCCGAATAATCACATCGTGCGCGAAAGTCTCTCCATTGATAATTATTGTGCCAAATTCGGTTCTGTCAATTTCAGGTTTCATAATTCACCACACATGAAAAATGTAAATGGAGTCCCTAATGAAAGCCGGTAATACTCTCAGGATTATCAACCGTGAGAGCATTATCATCAATTCCTTAAATGCGAATCGAATACATTAAAATCCTGATGCCCGGTTTTTCACGGTATTAAACTTCTACGATCCAAGGGCTAAATATCTCATACACCTCCCTGTCCATCGTTTACTTTCCCAGTTGGGTGCAAGGGATATTGCAGCGCCATGTTTTTTTTATTCCGTAACTAAATTAATTCTGTTTAGAGCCTCCAACTGACCCATTAGAACAAGCTGATCACCCACAATGAGCTTTGTATTGATAGACGGACGAATTTTTATCGGTTCACCAGAGCGTCTGAGCCCGACAATGATGCTTTCGGAAATTTCGGTTATGCCCGTCTCCAGGATGGTTTTATCCTTAAGGACGGAATCTTCCATAATTTCGATCTCGACAAGGGTAAGACGGATTTCTTCCGCTCTGGCCAGGCCATCCATGAAATGGGTAATTGAAGGGCGCAGTATAACAGAAGCAATCCGGCTTCCACCAATCTTAAATGGTGACACTACATGGTTGGCCCCGGCACGTTTGAGTTTGCGTTCGGATTCATATTCATTGGCACGGGCTATGATCCTTATATCGGGGTTTATTCCGCGGGCGGTGAGAATAGCATAAACATTATCCTTGTCCTCGGATAGTACACATATAAGACCTCGCGCACGGTTGATACCGCAGCGTAAGAGATCCTCTTCTCTGGATGCATCGCCTATCATCCAGAGCATCCCGTCAGTAGTTTCACGCTCAAAGACCGCAGGATCTTTGTCCATGATTACATAAGGCACATCTGCCTGTTTAAACTCAAAGTATACCTGATTTCCCATTTTTCCAAAGCCTAAAATTATAAAATGATCTTTCAATCTGCCAATTTGTTTTTCCATTTTCCTTCCCCTGAGAAGTGTATTGATACGGCCTTCCACCATTATTGTGATAAAATGTGAAAAGAAGTAGGTGAGTAGTGTAATGGCGAGAATAATAACAATGATTGTAATAATCCGACCGCCTGTTGATATCGGATGAACTTCCATAAAACCTACTGTTGATATTGTGATAATTGTCTGGTACAGGGAATCAAGAAAGCTCCAACCTTCCAGTATCATATATCCGAATACACTGAAAGATATTATCCCCAATACAGTGATAACAGTTAAAGATATTACACGCATCTCGTCGGTTTTAAAAAGTTTCATGAACTTTGCCCTGCCATATTTTTCCGTGACATGTATTTTACGACAATAAGAATAAAATTAATATATAATTCATTTTCAATTCTCTGAAGTATATAACAGAATTATTCGCCGGTTATTGATTATTAAACAGCAATGCTCATTTATTATTTTGTATATAATAAAATAATGTTCTTTATAAAAGAAAATTCTTTTTTGTCTGGATTAATATTTACTCCCGGACCTCTGCGTTTTTTTTCAATTAAATAAAATCCTTAATAATTTATCTATCTAAACTTATTGCAAATCATGCCGATATAATAAAGTAGACATTACTCATCTCCTTTCAATTTACTTTATCGAGTAAAATGCCGTCTGGAAAACACTATAGACATTATATAAATTAAATAGTGAATCTCCAGGCGGCATATTTTATTTCCTTATTAAACTACCCCGACGCAATTACCGTAACATTCTTTTATTTGACGAAGTTATTTGTGGAATTAACTGTTTTCGCAACTCACAAATATAAAAAATATTGATCAAATTATATTTTTAATGATTATCATAAGGTTGATAATATTCAGAAAACGGATATTATTTAACTGAGGAGAACTTCCGCATAATACTTTATACTACAAGTGTTTGCACTCTTTAGTCTTTATCGAGCATCGGAGAATTTAGCCGAGTGATAGGGATTCACTGAATATAAAATATGAACCTATAATTTTATCTTTCTCTCATTATTTTGTTTTTTTTCAATCTATGTTTGTTTCAATTTTTTTATGCTCAGGTGCACATCGATATGATGAACTTATTTATAAACTAATTTTATCATAAAGCGTATAATAGAAGAAACAGATTCTTGAATCTGCTAATATATTAAACAGTTGAATAAATATTTTTCATTATTTTGGTTGATATTGTTATTTTTTTTTTGGAAAAGCGAGATGCGATAAAGATAAGTACTGAAACGCAATACGAACTCCGATGCCGCGGTTTACGTATGCTCTGCCAGGGCATTAAACAGGTTGAAGTTGCATCGATTCTCGAAGTATCCCTGCATAGACAGAAAGATTTATGAGGAAAGTTCTGAAGCCTTTTGGAGTGTGGACACTGGAATCTCAAGCGAAGACAATCGCAGTATTAAAAATCATAAAAATCTTATATTGCCATTATAACTCAGCTCTTTGAGTGAGAAGGAATGGCACATGCAGAATTTATTGTCTGAACCCTGGATACCAATGATTATGGATTGCCATATACTTAACTTCAAACTCTGAACTTCTAATCATGGTCATCATTATATCAAACCTATCGACAGTTTAGACGGTTTTTTTAAAATATTCTCAAAACAGAACTAAGACTTTAAACAATTTTACAAATTTTAAGTAGCATTGTTTTGTAAAATTGCTATTTTACGAATATTTAAAGATATCGGACAATCAAAAAGGAATACGGCAATCCTGTCCAATTGGATTTATTCGATTTTAACAGGATAAGTGATTCCGGGTAAAAATTTTTTAAATTTTTACAATTATCTATGAGGATAAATCAAATGACCAATAGCAAAAGGATTCTTCTTTTAATCATCATAATGATTGTAATCGCATCAGGAGTGACCGTCATTTCACTTGTGACATTGTACAAAACATCGTTTGAGCAACAGCGTGAACGCCTGGTCGAAACGGCACAAAGTCAGGCATGTATGTTAGAGGCGGTTGCGCGTTTCGATGCTCAATACAGCACCGATGACATTCCCGGGGGCTCTTCTGAAGCAACACTTTCCCAGATCAGGGACGCCCATGAGCATTTCAAAGGTTTCGGAGAAACCGGTGAGTTCACACTCGCGAAACGCGAAAGTAATTCAATAGTCTTTCTTTTAAGTCATCGGCATGATGACCTTGAAAATCCAGAACCGGTTTCTTTCTCTTCTGAGCTTGCCGAACCGATGCGTCGGGCGCTCTCAGGAGAATCAGGTACTGTTATTGGTCTCGATTATCGCGGTGTAAGGGTGCTTGCGGCTTATGAACCTGTTAAAGAACTGAACCTTGGTATTGTTGCTAAAATAGATCTTTCGGAAATACGTGAACCATTCATAAACACCGGATTGCTTGCCGGCGGCGGCACACTTGTGCTTATCATCTTCGGAATATTATTATTCCAGCGCATTGGCAATCCTTTGATTAAGAGCATCGAAGAGAGCGAAAAGAAATACCGGACTCTATTTGATAGTGCAAGCGATGCTATCTTTATTCATGATATGGGAAATCAATTCCTCGAGGTCAATCAGATTGCATGCGAGCGTCTGGGGTATAGCCATGATGAGCTGATATCTATGACAGTAAAAGATATTGATTCTCCTGAGTCATACAAGCTAACACCCCAACTTTTAGAAAAATTTATGAAAGATGGACATATTACAACCGAGGCGCTGCATGTTACAAAAGATGGCAAGAATATTCAGGTAGAAATTAACGCACGAAAAATTGATTACGAAGGAAAGCAAGCTGTACTCTCCATTGCCCGCGACATCACCAAACGGAAGCAGGCGGAAGAAAAGCTGCACGAGAGTGAAACACGGTTGAACGAAGCTCAAAAACTGGCTCATATTGGCAGTTATCAATTTGAGAATCCTGATGGCAAAGTAATATGGTCGAAAGAAACATTTAATATTGTAGGCATGAATCCACAGCATGGAGAACCAACTTTTAAAGAATTTATGCAGATCGTTCATCCTGATGATCGTTTTAAAGTACTGCGAAAAGTCAATCAAGCCTTCAAAAAATCAAAATCTTATGATTTTGAGTATCGAATCATAAATAAAAATGGTGTTATAAAACACATCCATAGTATCGGCACCCCTCTCTTGGATGAAAACGGTGTTTCCGTAAAAATCTTTGGGACGATGATGGACATCACAGAGCGCAAGCAGGCAGAGGTGGCGCTGTTAAGGGAGGCGACGTTTGTAACGCTGCTCCAGCGGGTTGCAGTCACAGCAAACGAAGCATCAACCATAGAAGATGCGATGCAAGTGTGCCTCGATGAGGTGTGCATTCTAACGGAATGGCCGGTGGGACATGTATATATGCCGCCCGATAACGGAACCGGAGAACTGGTGCCAACAGAACTCTGGCATATCGACGATCCTGAAAAATTCAGAACATTTCGTGAAGTTACGGATAGAACCACGTTTAAACCGGGTATCGGCCTTCCCGGAAGGATTCTGACAGGCAGACAACCGGCCTGGATTATCGATGTCAACAAGGATACAAATTTTCCGAGAGCTGAACTGATGGAAAACCTCGGTGTCAAAGCGGCATTCGGTTTTCCGGTGCTGCTTGGAACCGAAGTGGTTGCTGTCCTTGAGTTTTTTGCAAGCACAGAAGCAGAACCTGATGAAAAACTGCTGGAAGTAATGGCGAATATCGGCAAACAGCTCGGGCGGGTGGTAGAGCGCACACGAGCGGAAGAAGCGCTGCAAGCAAGCGAGCAGCGGTTCCGCTCGTTTGTCGAAAACGCCAACAACATTGTTTTTGAACTTAGCCCGGACGGGGTTTTTACCTATGTATCTCCCAACTGGACCGATAATTTTGGCCACGAAGTGAGCGAGGTGCAGGGCCATCCCTTTGCTCCATTTGTACACCCTGACGATGTGCCTGCGTGTGTAGCGTTTTTGCAGCAGGTCCTCAGTACCGGTGAAAATAAATCCGGCGTTGAATATCGTGTCCTGCACAAAGACGGCAGTTTGAGCTGGCATGCCTCCAGCGGCGCACCCCTTTACGATGTCAATGGCGAAGTTCGCGCATTCCTGGGTATTGCGTCCGACATCACCGAGCGCAAGCAGGCAGAGGAAGCACTTCTTGAGAGCGAGAAGAGATTTAGAGAACTGGTTGATTTACTCCCGCAATCAGTTTATGAAATTGATCTGGAAGGCAATTTCACCTTTAGCAACCGATTCGGGATTGAATCCACCGGATATACTGAGAATGAGATTGAAAAGGGAGTGAATACTTTTCAATTGTTTGTTCCGGAAGACAGAGAAAGAGTTCAGCAGAATTTTCGAAAGATATTGAGAGGGGAAGAATTTGATGATCATGAATATACTATATTACGTAAAGACGGCAGTACTTATCCGTCACTTATATACTCTAACGCCATTATCCGTGACAACAAACCGGTTGGAATAAGGGGAATTGTGCTGGACATCACCGAGCGCAAAAATGCTGAGGATGAGCTCCTCAAGCATTTTCATATCATCGAGCAGAGCCCTGTATCGATTGTGATTACCGATACAAATGGAGATATTGAATATGTCAATCCCAGGTTTACCCGGGTAACCGGTTACACTTTTGAAGAATCCATCGGGCAAAATCCCCGGTTAATGAAGTCGGGGGAACAACCGCTTGAGAGATATAAAGAAATGTGGTCGATGATAACCTCCGGCAAAGAATGGAAAGGCGAATTCCACAACAAAAAAAAGAACGGGGAACTATTCTGGGAGTTTGCATCCATCTCTCCTATCATAAATTCTGAAGGCATAGTTACAAATTTTGTAGCAGTCAAAGAGGACATCACCAAGCGCAAAATGGCTGAAGAAGCGTTGAAGGAAGCTCACGGCGAGTTAGAAATACGGGTTCAGGAACGGACGGCAGAACTCGCAAAAGCCAACATTGTTTTGAACGCAATCAATACGGTTTTTAAAGAAACTCTTGAATGTGAAACAGAAGAAGAGCTTTCACACTATTGTCTTGGAATGGCTGAGGAATTGACCGGAAGTAAGTATGGTTTCATCGGAGAATTGAATCAATCCGGCCGTTTAGATAAAATTGTGTGGAGAGGAATAGAATTTGAAGCCAGTAAAATAAAAGAGTCGGAAATTTCGTTTTTGGGAAAAAACACGGAATTACGAGGTATATGGGGGAAATTAATCAAGGACAAAAAATCCCTGATAGTCAACAACTTTGCTTCCCATCCCGATAGTGTCGGCACTCCTGAAGGTCATCCGTCGATCACTTCTGTTATGGGCATTCCTTTGAAGCGGGCTGGAAAGATAATCGGGATTATCGCTTTGGCCAATAAAGAATCGGGCTATGATGTCGATGATCTGGAAGTTATGGAAACTCTTTCGGTAGCCATTGTAGAAGCGCGGGATAGAAAACGTGCGGAAGGAGCACTGAGGGTCAGCGAGGAACTATTCAGGGATTTCTTCGACAATGCCCCTATAGGATTTCACATATTCGGGCCTGATAAATATATAACCGATGTTAACCAGGCTGAACTGGACATGATAGGATATTCTCGCGTGGAAATTGTTAACAAGAAATGGGAAGACTTTGTAATTCCTGAAGAGAGAAAAGCATTTAAAAAGCATTGGAACGATATAAATAAATATGGACTGGTAAAGAATCAGGAGTATACTCTTATTCATAAGGATGGACATCGTTTGTCTGTGTTGATTAATGCTTCTGCACGGTTTGACAACAAAGGGAATCTGATAAGTACAAGAGGCAGTGTGTTTAACATCACCGAACAAAAAAAAGCTGATAAAAAGATAATAGAGTTAGCAAAATATCCGGAAGAAAACCCACTCCCTGTACTGCGTGTCTCAAAGAATGGTACCATGCTATATACTAATAAGGCTGGCGAGCCTTTATTGGATGCATTTAAATGCAAAATCGATCAACCTTTGCCTGACAATTTGCGGAAAATAATTATGAATACTTTCGATTCGGGCTCAGTAGAGAGTGAAATTGAAGTTGGTGATAATACATTTAGCCTGATGTATTCACCAGTAATGGAAGCAGATTATGTCAACATATATGGACTCGATATCACCGAACGCAAGCGGGCAAAGAAAAAGATAGAAGAGTATTCCAAAAACCTGGAAGGTATGGTGGAAGAAAGAACCAAGGATCTTAATCTAGCCCTTTATGACGCTGAAACAGCAATGGATAAAATCGATGGCATTCTCAAATCTGTTTCTGACGGATTGATAGTAACCGATATACACAATAAGATATTATTAATGAATCATACTGCAGAAGAGCTGCTGGATGTTCATTTCAACGAAGTGATTGACAGGCCAATTGATATTGCGATAAAGGAAATGAGCCTGCGTGAAAAGCTTTTAGCTGCTCTTACAAAAAAGATAAACGGTTACCAGTTTGATTTTGAACTGCCGGGTGATGATCCCAAATATCCCCGGTTCATGCGTGCTAGGATTTCTGTTATTCATGACAGGGAAGACAAATATACCGGTATTATCACGATTTTCAACGATGTGACCCAAGAGCGTGAAGTGGACAGGATAAAGACGGAGTTCCTCTCCATGGCTGCTCACGAACTCAGAACTCCATTGACATCAATTCAGGGATTTGCAGAAATACTGCAAACCAGGGAAGATCTTAATGATGAAGAGAAAAAAAGGTTTTTATCATATATCAACAATCAATCAGTAAACCTGGCAGAAATTGTAAATGATCTGTTAGATATATCTCGAATAGAGTCAGGACAAAAATATACTATTAACAAAGAAGTATGTGATGCAGGCGAAACTATTAAAAATATAATTCCATACTTTCAAGAAACCTCTACAAAACACAAGTTTGAAGTGGTTTTGCCTGATAAATCTATGAAGTTGTATGTGGATGAGGAAAAAATGGAGCAGGTGCTCAAGAACCTCCTCAGCAATGCGGTTAAGTATTTTCCGGAAGGCGGCGTAATCCGTGTGACCGGGGAAATGTTTAAAGACTACTACCAGGTATCGATTGAAGATCAGGGGATGGGGATGACAACTGAACAAGTAGAGAAGATATTCGATAAATTTTACCGTGCCGATGCCTCTAACACTGCCATTTCGGGTACTGGTCTGGGCATGAGTATTGTCAAGTACCTCGTTGAAGCACATGGAGGAAAGG
>SDBV01004840.1_pt1 | contig 19162 bp, 17 predicted proteins | sample 2277081 | NCBI WGS metagenome assembly SDBV01 (sample SAMN10402039, study PRJNA504765) | marine sediment metagenome | isolation source: marine sediment core GS10_PC15, 223 cmbsf | place: Arctic Ocean: Southern Knipovich Ridge | collected 2010
CAGGCACGACCGACAGCGCAGAGGTCGAGAATCGCTTTGCCACGCGCTTTGCCAAATCGTGCAGATTTGACCGGATTTCAATGGACTCTGCTGGACGAACCTCCGAAAAGGCTGACGTACACAATAGCCTTGAAACACGCGGCAAAACCGCTAGTATCAAGGATGAAACGCACCACGCGCGCGTAGCTCAATTGGATAGAGCATCGGTCTACGGAACCGAAGGTTACAGGTTCGAGTCCTGTCGCGCGTGTTTGTCTTGCGATGAAGGTGGGGATCGTTACGGAACTGATTCTCGCTGCCAGCTTCCCGCCTCGACGCTCAGCTGTCCGGTTGCGTCTGCGCATCCGACCGGCGGGTTGGCGGGGATGTTCGGGTCGTGGATGATCGTGGGGGTTCCCTCGATGATAGCTGTTCCGGCGGCGATGACCACCCCGCGGACCTGTGCAGTCCGTTGCACGCTCAGATTCCCAGAACAGTAGACCAGTCCCCGGATCTCGCTGGGATACGTGTCGAGCTGGTCGGTGTTGTCTTGGCCCTGGTAGTTCGCACCAGGCGGGTTGAAGTTGTGCCCGTTGGCCCCCTCGGACAGCGGTACACCTGAGACGAACCTTAACTCCAAATCGCCGTCGACTATCAGAACGGGATTATCCGCGCGGTAGTTGTGCATGAATACAGAGTTATCCACTACCACCTTCTTTCCACTGGCGGCGACGATGAGCGTACCGTGGATGCGAGAGTCCTTGATGGTCAGGTTGCTGCCCCCGGTCTGAATAAAATAGATCCCTTCGGGATTGAGCCCGCCTCCGTATTCGTTGACGCCCGGGGCCAATACTATACTATCGAGATCCCCGCTGAACGGCAGCGGTGTCGCCTTGGATGCGTAGTAGAAGTAGAGATCGGGTGTGGGCATCTGCTTCGGCGTCGCGGGGATATTGACGGCGCCCGAGACGTTTCCGCCTCCGCTTTGCGTGACTGCGTCGATGCCCCCGAACAGGTCGCCGTCATTGTTGAAGTTGGCGTTCGTCGAGGCCGGTGCGCCAGTGACGGTGAGGGATCTGCCTGACTTGATGTCCAATTCGCCGGCGGAGTGGATACACGTATTCAGCACGTCCAACGGATCGGTCCCGGCCAGCAGGACGCTGTAGGCCCAGACGGCCTGACCGACGCGTCCTATCCCGTGGACGCGGACAGGATCGGCCGGGTCGTCGGCGAGATCCCCGTCCTCATCCACGAATTTCCAACTGATGGTTCCATTCCAGTAAGGGAGGGGTGTGGTCTCGACGTTCTGTATGAAGGCGCCTCGCCACCACCCGTTTGGCTGGTGGTTTATGCGCGCTACGGCCAGTTCAACGCCCGACACTGCCAGCGACCGCGCCTCCTGCTGACAGATGGAATCGGACGTCCGGCGGGTATTGATCCGGGCGATAGCGATGGCGGAGATTCCTATCGCCGCCACCAGCATCGACGTGACCAGCACGAGGATATAGATCGACCCGCGGCGGGGTCGTAGGATCGGCGACGATGCAAACCTGGGGGCGTGTCTCATGAATTCTCACTCCTCGTTGGGCAAGTTAACGAGGTTGGTGCTACAGGTGTATTTGTTGTTCGTGTCGCTGGAGACCTGCATGTCGACGCCAGCCCAGGTTACGTTCGTGGTATCCTGGGTAGGCGCCAGCTCGCCGGTGCCCTTGCTTGCTCGCAGTGCATAGAAACTGGTCACCTTCCCCTGGGGATCCTCGACTGTGACCTGCACTTCCTTCAACCCGAAGTCCATAGCGGATGTGGTTGTCATGCTTATCGGCTCGAGGGTCACTATCACCACGGACCGCCTCCATCCGGGGTAGTTACCCAGTGCGGTACCATCCTTTTCCTGGGGGGGTGTGGAGACCCACCCATCATAATCGTCCACGTCGTCGAAGTCCTGGCGGGTACCCGAGCCCTCGCCGGCCTCGACGCCCCACCCGCCGGGCGTGTCCGGGTCTTCATAACGGGCCTGTACGACCTCCGTCAGCAGAGCCCAGCCTAGTCCGGACGCTGCGCCCTCGGTGACCCCGATCACCCGTGCGCGGGCGATACCGCCAAAGGTCGACAGGACGGCGACCAGCATCACACCGACGATCAGCACCGACATGACCGCCTCGATAAGCGTAAAGGCTCGCCGACGGCCGGTCGCCGGGCCGGGTGCGGCGGATTGTTCCGGCCTCATGGCCATTGCGGTGCTCCTGTTGTTGTGACTGTGCCGTAGATCTCAAAAAGCATGTCCTCGTTGTCCGCCGGGTTGGTCCAGCTCGAGCCGGTGTTGTTCGTTGTCATGTAGTGGGTGTTCGCCGTCATGGGCGAACCGTTTTTCTCCCAGCGGATGAATCCCGAGTTGCTCGATGCCCCATCGAGTATCGTCAGGCAGTATCCGGCCGCCGGGTCAAGGTCCGAGGTGCTCCCGAATGCAATCTCGATGTACGCCCAACCTCCCAGCGAGGATTCGGGAATCTGCACGGTCTCCAGGACCTGCGATGTCGGCTTCATTGCCCCATCGGCTGTGGTGATTCGGAATGTCAGCGTCCCGGTGGCCGGATCGTTCTTCTGGGCCATTACGCGCGCGCGCGTGATCTTCCACTTTGTCGTGTTCGTTGGCAGCGTGGGCTTGAAGTACTGCGCGGCGCCTCTCCTCCTGATGATAGTACTAGAGTTGAGATCGCCGCCTGGCGCGTCGTCGTGGAAGATCAGCAGCATCTCGGCGCTTTCCTGTTCCTGGGGCACCTGCGGGATTCCTTGCGTGGTTCGCAGCAGGTAGGACAGGGCGAAGCCGTGGACGTCGTCGGCGATCGCCACGGCTGAGCTGTTGTTGTACTGATACAGCAGCGGGTCGCCGGCGGTGCCCGACCAGGCGTAACTGATGGTCTCGGGTATGTTGTCCCCGTCGCGGTCCGGGACGGTGAACGTCGCGGCTGTGTCGGTCCGCTGGGTGAACGCGGTGGCTAGCTGAAGGTCCGAGGCGATCTGCTTGACGATCCCCTGGTTGTTGGGGGTCTCGGCAAGCTGGACTGCTTGCTCGTTGGCCCGGGCCGACAGGATCATCGTCGAGCCCAGCGCCACCGCAAGGATGCCTATGATCGCCGTCGATGCGATCAGCTCGATCAGCGAAACGCCCGCCCGGCGCCGCCGGGATCGAACACTGCGGTAATGTTGGGCGGATGCGCCGGTCATTGGACGGTCGCCTTTCCGGATACCGGGTCCAGGTCAATCCGCCTTTGGGTACCGCCCACTGCAATGATGACGGTCCCGGCCGAGTCGGGCATGGCGTGAATGTTGAAGATGACCACTTCGTCGCCGCCGAAGTCAACCGAGACGATCCTGGCCCGATACGGCTCGGCGGTAAGGTCTGTGATGTACGGCGCCGAGGCCTTCTTCAGGCTGGACACGCCGGCGATCTGCACCCGCCCGCTCGCCAGGTCGAAAGTGACCACCTTCGGTTGGCTCGTGGTGGAGGCCTTGGCCCGTGCATAACCCAGGTCGCAGACGATCCGTCTGGCTGCTACGTCGGCGCGGTACCGCCCTGTGGCGGAGGCGTATCTTGGGATGGCGATCACGGCCAGCACGGTCAATATCGCCAGCACGATCACCAGCTCAAGGAGGCTGAAGGCTCCCCGGGCGGTGCGGGGCGCGTTTGTGCAGCTTTTGTTCATCTACCAACCCGCAGCGTAATGTCAAGGAGCCGCGTCCGTCCTTGCGCCAGGTCGGTAGCGGCTCCGGGATCTTTGTTCTTCGTTCGTCTTTAGGCGGGGGCGCCTGTTGTGCCCGGGATGGCCCCAGGGCGTCCCGGCGCAAGGTAAAACTCCGCCGCCGGGATTAGTAGTCGCTGTACAGCTTGTCGGCGGCGTCCATCTCAGTGGTGGTGTTGGCCCGGATATCGCCGGTGGTTTCGTTGTAGATCCACCCCACGGTCGAACCGTCGGTGTCGCTGATTCCGCTTTGGCCCTTCCTGGCGCCGACGGGCAGCGGCGGAGTCTTCCGCATGTACGGTCCGTAAATGTGCGTCACATCCTTGGTCACCTGGGCTGTCCCGACGTTGTTGGTGTACTGCAGGAGCTGGTTTTCGATCTCGGTCTTCGTCGGAAACGCCCCGGTGTGCTCGATTGCGTAGAGGTCTATCGCGTTTCTCAGCACGGCAAGGTCTCCGGAAAGGGCGGCGTCGGCGGCGCCAGCGGCGCCTCGGCTCATCCGCGGAATCGCGATCACCGCAATGATCCCAATGATCACCACGACAACTACCAACTCGAGCAGGCTGAACCCCTTGTTCCGCTTAGGTCTTATCTTGGTCATTCGACTGTCTCCCGAAGATTAATTAATAGTCACGCCTGGTTACGGCGGCCTATTGTTCAATATGACCACATGCCTTGTCTTGTAGTTCGTGATCGTCAATTTGCTTGCGCGACTTAACTTACACAAAGGGTGTTTGTGCCGGGCGTCTGCGGCGATTGGCAAGATCCCGATGTCGCACGTAATTACTCCTTGTTCCGATTGTTACCTCTCAGACGCCGTCTGGAGTTTCAGGACCACTCGCTGGTCGTCAGACTCAAAGGCAGCCGTGCTTTGGGTGACGGACACCAGTGTGAATCCGTCAAGCTGCCGCCCGACGAGCAGGCAGCGGTCGTCCACCACCGCCCTGGAGCCGCTTTCGCTCACCATAACGGCGCGGAGCTGATGGTTTTGGGCGAACTTATCGGCCGCATCCGGTTGGGGCTCGCGAACCGTCTGCTTGACATACTCAGTCATCCAGGCCTGTGGCGGCCTAAACGCGTCCGGCGCACTTGTCAGGTTCAGTTGCTGCGAGACGGCCAGCTTGTCCAGTCGCGTGGCTAGTGAATCTTTGGGCTTGGCGGCGGTGCGTTGAGGCGGCTCGGGCGGGTTAGCAATGGGCTTGCCCTGTACGGTCTTTTCGCTTGCAACTGGGCTTGCCGCTGTCGCTTTGCTGGGTCCGGTAGGCGAGCGACGCACAAGGCGACCCGCGATCATAGCGGCCAGTGCAAGCACAAGGCCCGCAACTAGCACCAATTGCCGTTTAGATAACTTCATGGCACTTCAAGTAGAGGATATGAAATCGCCGCAGGCAAATGCGGGCGGAGTTATTCTTGGTTTTCCCCGGCGAGGGAGGCGGCGTACCAGAACAGTTGGAAACGGAACGTCCCGGGTGTCCCTGGGTGCTGGGGGTCGCCGGATATTTCAAAGCCCGATATGCCCGTATCGGGGAATCCCTCCGAAAGCCTGTGAAGAAACAGCGCGCTTGTTTTGAACTTACCGACACCGGCCAAGTCGATCGGAACTATGTTGTACTTGCTGCTCTTATGGATCTTACCCAGTTGGATGCTGTTCGTTTTGAGCCCGCACTTGTTCACCAGTTCGGTCAGGCTGACGATTTGCCGATTGAGGTGCTTGATAGGGCGAAGCGTGATCTTGGTCTTGGCGAGTCGCCGGCGGACGGACTGTAGTTCCTTCTTGAGCAAAGCGGTGGAGGAGGCCAACTGCGAGGCCCTTCGCTGCTGATTCGCGAGGTCCCCCTGCTGTTGTTCCAGGGCCGCGTGCTGCTGCATCAGCGGGCTCATCCCGCCGAAGTACACCCCCGCAGAGGCGGCGATGCAGAACACTACCCCGGCGGCATCGATCTGCCAGTGGATCCGTTTTTTCACTGTCGACAGTCTCATCACTCTAGATCGAACACTCGATATTGAACGCGACTGCTTCGCCGGTAAGGAAAGGCTGGCGGTCGCTTTTCATCAGCCTGACTTCGTCGAACAGCTCAATGTGCTCCAATCGGAGCACGAAGCGGGACACACCTGTCTGCGTCTGGCCGAACCCGCTGATGGACAGTTTGTACCGCCGCTGTCCCAGCGGAACCTCCTTCAGATACGACGCGGACGTTTGGGGGCCTCCGGAGACGTCGCCGTCAAGCAGGCTCAGTGTGCACTCGTTCAGGACGACCTGCTTGCCGAGTTCTTCCGCCAGCAGGACGAGGAGTTTGGACCAGTCGGGCTGATTCCCCATTGCCTCGCTTGCCTCCAAGGCCGCCTGGACCTGGGGAAGCTCTCGTCTATACTTGCGGATCGCACGGTCGGATTCGCTGATCTGGCGGGCGGTTGACTCGATCTTGTCGCTGAGGCCTGTGTCATGGCGGGCCCACATCGCATAGCAGATACCCACGCCCGCCGATAATATCACCGCATACCCGCAGCAAAGGGCGATCCAGACGCGCAGACGGGCGTGGCGCTGTTTGGCGGCGAGTCTGCCGGAGGGTATTAGGTTGACGTTGATCATCCGTTTACCCCTCGCCGTATTGCGCCAGGCCCACCGCCAACGTTAGCGAGGCATTGGAAGCCTTCGGTAGAATCAACCGCGGACACTGTGCCACAGTCGTTGGGTTTACGCTTATGACCTCCGGAGTGATCACCGAGCCGAGAAACTCGCTCAGTCCGGGAATCGCCGCTGCCCCCCCGACAAGCAGCACTCGCGTGACACCCCCCTGAGCATACTGATTGGCTATGTAGGAAAACGGCGCCTGTAGTTCCTCCACCAGCGCGGCGAAATGCCGCCGGAGCACCTTGACGAACTGCTCATGGGGGTATTCGTCGAGCTGTTCGGATCCTTCACCACCGAACCCAATGGTCTCAAGGACTCGCTCGGCGGTCTCCAACTCCAGTTGGAACTTCTTGCAGGTGGACTGAAGCAGTGGGGCGGCGCCGGCTTCGGGGAGGGACCGTTCGTATGCAACGACACCGTGGCAGATGACGGACAGGTAAGCCCCGTTCCAGCCAAGGTCGAGGATCGCGGTGCTGCCGGGTTCCGGCGCCAGGACCGGCTCACATGCGCGGGCCGCTGCCCAACTGCGCACGTCGAAGGCCTTGACGTCCATGCCCGCCGCTTCGAATGCATCAAGCAGCTGGTTCGCTTCGTCATGCGAACAGCCCACAGCCATTACTTGTGCCGAATTTCTGGCCTGGGCGGCAGAGGGTAGGTCCCAATATGACATCTCGAACGAGTTGGGCGCAAGTTTGTGCATCCGTGCCATTTCCATTCGGGCAATCTGATCCAGAGACGCTCCCGATCCACGCGCCGGTAGCTCCAGAATCCCCGTCAGGAGCTTCTCGCTTGGGACGGCCAGGACCACCTGGTTGTCCGTGAACCCTTGTCGGCGCAGGACGGATTGCAGGTTCTGGACCTCTTCGTGGTCGACGTGAGCGCCGAGTGTGCTTCTGGGGATCGCACAGAGGGCCTCGATGCGCCACCCCTTCCGCGTCCGGGTAAGCTGGGCTGCCTTTATCACCCGAGCGCCCAGGTCGATCCCTATCGGCGTCCTGGCGGATGCAGATACCCCTGTCATGTACCACCTCCGTATGTCATCGATGTGAGGTCGAACAGAGGCATGAACATGCTGATGGCGACCACGCCCACGACGATCCCCATGAGGATCAGGATTACCGGTTCGACAATGCTTGTCAGCGATCGGATGATGATTTCATTCTCATCGTCCAGGAAGTCTGCAACGTGCAGCAGCAGGAGGCCCAGCTTTCCGCTTTGTTCGCCGCTGCGTATCGCACCGCAAACGGTTGGGCTGATCAGGTCCGTATCGGTAAAGGCTGAGTACATGGGCTCTCCGCGGGAGACGAGATCCTCGGCCCTGGTGATCAGCTCGGTGTAGTGGATGTTCCCGGCCGCGTTCCTGGCCAGCCTCAGCGCCTCCAACACCGGAACATGCCCTTCCAGCAGGACACCAAGCAGCCGCATTATGCGGGCCGTGGCGAAACTCCTGGTGATACGCCCAAGCTGCGGGACCTTTAAGGCGGCCGTGTCCCGGGCGCGCCTCCCAGCCGGTGTCGCCAGCCACCCTTTCAAGACTGTTACTGACCCGATCAGCGCCAACAGCACCGCCCACCAGTACGATTGTGCTAGACTGCCCACTACCACCAGCATCTGCGTGCTTGCCGGGAGAGGGACGTCCAACGACTCGAACAACCCCGCGAATTTGGGCACGACGAACGTCAGAAGAAGCGACAAGACGCTTACGGCTACGAACAGCAGCAGGCACGGGTAGACCATCGCCCCGACGATTGCGTTGCGAACGTGCAGTTCTTTTTGTTTGAAACCCGATAGACGTTCCAGCATGGGTACCAGGTTCCCGCTGGACTCGCCCGCGGCGATCAAGCTGCAGTATACCGAATCGAAATAGTCCGAGCGGGCTTCCATCGCCTCTGCCAGCGACGACCCTTCTTCGACGCGCAGGCGGGTTTGTGCGATGGCGTTGCGCCAGGGGCCTTCCTTTGTCTGGCGATGCAGGGCCTCCAGTGCCTCGACCAGAGGCGTCCCGGACAGAACAAGCACGGAAAGCTGTCGAGTGAACAGCGCCAAGTCCTTCAGGCGGCGGGCGTATCCGAATCGAAGAGCCGATTCGTGCCGGCTTGTCGTTTGCTGGGCGGCGTCCTCGGTTAGGTTGATTGGGTACAGGCCCTTGCGGTGCAAGATCTCCGAAGCGCTGCCGATGTTGGGAGCTTCTATGGTGTCGGTGAGCTCTTTTCCCGACTTGTCACACGCTTGGTAGGTGAATCTCATATCGTTACCTTCTGCGGTTCTACCGGCGTGGCGGGCGCCTCGGGTCGGGTGCTCGTTTGTTCTGATGGATCGTCGTGCGCGATGCACAGAACCTCTTCCAGGGTAGTCTTGCCCTCGACGGCGGCAAGGACGCCCTCTTCACGAAGCGTCAGTACACCCAAGCTTCGAAGCTTCTTGCGCATCTCATGTGACGGAGCGGCTCGGTGTATCATCTCTTGCATCTCAACGGAGATTTCCATCACCTCGTAGATCCCGGTCCGCCCTGAGAACCCGGAGTTGTGACATTGCTGGCAGCCTAGGCCCTTGCGGAAGACCCGGTTGCGGTTGTCCTTGAGCCCGGCGTCGGCCAGGACGTTCTGCGAGGGATAGTACTTCGTCACGCAGTGCGGGCAGATCGTCCTTGCCAGTCGCTGTGCCAACACTCCGTTCAGCGCGCTGGACAGCAGGTATGGCTCCGTGCCCATGTCCAGGATTCGCGCTATAGCTCCGGGGGCGTCGTTGGTGTGAAGCGTCGCCAGCACCAAGTGACCGGTGAGTGCAGCCTGGACCGCCACGCGCGCCGTTTCCTGGTCGCGGATCTCGCCGACCATGATGATGTCGGGGTCCTGGCGAAGAATACTCCTCAGCGCCCGCGCGAACGTCATACCGATAGAATCGTTGACCTGGATCTGGTTGATCATGTCCAACTGGTACTCGACGGGGTCTTCGACGGTGACGATGTTCTTCTCGGGGCTGCGAATAAGTTCCAGACCGGAATACAGCGTTGTGGTCTTACCGCTGCCTGTTGGGCCGGTCACCAGCACCAGGCCGTGAGGGCGGCGAAGCATTCTACGGAAAACCGTCAGCGTCTGCGTCCTGAACCCAAGATCCTCCATGGTGATTCGCAGGTTGGCCTTATCCAGTATTCGCATGACCATTTTCTCGCCCAGCAGCGTGGGCATGGAGGAGACGCGGAGGTCGATTTCGCGGCCTTCGGCGACGATGCGGACGCGGCCTTCCTGTGGGAGGCGCTTCTCGGCGATGTCCATCTTCCCGATGACCTTCACGCGCGAGACGATCGAGGCGTGCAGACCGGGCGGAGGTTTCATCAGATCTCGCAGGAGCCCGTCGATTCGATAGCGGATCCGCGTACCCCTCTTTTCCGGTTCGATGTGGATATCGCTCGCCCCGTCTTTGATCCCCGTCAGCAGCGCCATGTTGATCAGGTTCACTATCGGGGAGCCTTCGACCATCCTGTCCAGGTTCGTGCCGGGGCCTTCGTCGATGGCTTGGGACTCCACGACCTCAACGTCGGAGTCCGCCAGGGACGCCAGGAACGAATCCACGTCGGTGTTCCCGCCCGCATACTTCTTTATGAACTCCAGTATGCTGGGGCCGGGGGCAAGTACGGGTCTGATTTTGCAGCCGGTCAGCTGCCTCAGTCGGTCGATCTTTGGTAGCGACTGGGGTTCGCTCATGGCCACGGTCAGTGTATCGTGGACTTTGAACATGGGGATGGCCGTGAGGCGTTCGGCTTCTTCCTCGCCGATAAGCTTAAGCAAGGTCGGGTCTATCAGCCCGTGGCGCAGGTTGCAGCTTTGCAGTCCGAGGTTGCGTCCAAGGATGCGCAGCATGTCGGCGCCGGTGATAAGCCCATGCTCCACCAGCATCTCGCCGAGCTTCTGTCCGGTGGCCTTCTGTTCACCCAGCGCCCGGTCCAACTGCTCCTGGGAGATAACGCCTTCCTCGACCAGTGCCTCTCCGAGCCGCAGCTTCTTGTCAGCTTGCGTCACAGGAAACTCCTGACGGCTGAGTTCACATCTTCAAAATGCTCGAACTGTGCCGAGATCCCCGTCAGTTCCAGCACCTCCCTGACGGTCCTGTTGGCCGCGCAGAGCTTCAGCGCCTGACCGCTCTGGGCTATCTCGTTGGTCAGCTCCACGAGCGTCTCTAGACCCTTGCTGTCGACAACGGGTATGCCCGAGGCGTCCAGGACCACACGCCCGAGGTTTTCTCGCAGCACTTGCAGGAACTGCTCCTTGAAATCCTCCGCATCCGTCGCGGCGAGCGGGCCGTCCGGCTTGATGACCATCACGGCTCCGTATTGTTGGGCCAGGACCTTCACGTCACGCCGCTTCCTGGATAATTGGCAAGGTCAGCGTAAAGGTGCTGCCTTGGTTGGGTTCCGACTGAACTGTGATGTCGCCCCCGTGCAGGCGCACCACTTCTCTGGCAAGCGCCAACCCCAGGCCCGAGCCCGTTTCGCAAACGGCCCGGCCGTTCTTGGCGCGGTAGAACTTCTCGAAGATCTTTTCGATCTCTTCGCTGCTGACGCCGATGCCCGTGTCGGTGACGTCGAAGGCGATCTGGGACTGATCCACCGAGGCGCTTACGGTCACCTGTCCGCCTTCGGGTGTGTACTTCAGAGCGTTCCCGATTAAGTTGTGCAGGGCAAGCGTGATCTTGTCGCGGTCGCCGTGCATTACGGGCAACTTGGGCGGTAATTGGAACATAAACTCGATGTGTTTTTCTTTGGCCTGCGGCCCGTAATCTGCCTGGAGCTGGCTGAGGATCTCCTGGAAGCGAACGTCGTCCTTCTTCAGCTTGAACGCGCCCGCCTCGACCTCCGAGATGGACAGGATGTCCGAGACAATCCGTTCCAACCGCCCGGATTCCTCGTTGATAACGTTGAAGCACTTGGCCTGGATGGCCGGGTCGTTTAGGCCTTCTTCCAGGGCGGTCTCGACATACAACCGTATGTTAGACAGCGGAGTTCGCAACTCATGCGCAGCTTGGGCGAGGAATTCGTTGCGGGCCCTCTCAGCCACCCGCTGCTGCGTGATGTCCTCGATGATGATCATCGCAACCCCGGAATCCTCCCGACGCACCGGGCGGATGACATATCTAAGCACCCCTCCACCCGCCGAGGGGTCTCGCTGGTGCTCGATAATAGTGCGCTTGTGAGTTGGCCCGGCGGCGGCGCGCTGGATTGGCTCCAAGATCCTTTCGTCGTGGATGAACTCGGCCAGATCCGCGCCCATGATCTTGTCCCGCTGGGTCTGGAGCAGAACCGCAGCCGCGCCGTTGACGTACTTGACCCGCTTGTTTGAGTCAACCAGGATAAGTCCGTGAGGCAGGGCATCGCAGGCAGCTCCAAGCTCGCCGCTTGCAGCGTGCCCGGATTGGAATGACTCCTTGGCTCGCGCCAGAACAAGCTGCTCGGTTAGTTCTTTCTTTTCGGTAAGTATTCTGTTCCACGCTGCTGCCTCGGGTCCGAACTTGGGACTCACTTCCAGGGCGCCGAGGGCCTTCTCGCCGTCGCTTGCAGCTAGAAGCGCCTGCCGAACCGCGCCGATTGCTCGGAGCCTCACGCGACAGTGACGGTAAACCAGCAGCAGTACAATCAACGACAAGGCACCAATGATGCCCAATCCGCTTTGGGCCTCCAGATCGGTCAGGAGCCCACTTGTGGTAGTGGCGCTGATTTCCAGGTTGGCCTGCCCCCGTCGCTGAATCACCAGCGGGCATCTGACAGACGTCTTCTTCCCGGCTGATGATTCGGCGTACGTCCCGGCTGCGCCCGACCAGCGGGACGGTACCTTAAGCAGGTTGATGCGCAGGAGATCGGCGTCGGCGATGACCTGGCCGTTCGGTAAGACAATGCGGCAGGAATCGAGATTGTACTTGACCCCGGCTTCGGCGATAACGGTACGCAACGTTGAAACCTCGTTGGCTGTCAGCAAGGTTTCTGCGGTCCTCGCCAGCGACTCACCGATCACGCGGACCTTTTCGGCGTTGGCAGCTTGAGAGACCCGCCGTTGGGCCTGCAGCGCCCACCACAGTGAACCTGCCATCGCCGATAGGAACACCCCCGCGACCATTATGCCAACAAAGGCAACAAGACGCTCTCCGCGCATAAGTAGTCGCTGTCTGGAGGCCGGTTTCTTGACGACTGGCCGTTCAGTCCTCATTGCACACTCCCAGCGCACAGTCAGTACGTGCCCTCAGAGAGTCTTTCGGCTTTCTGCGACAAGACTTTAGGGATGACTCGGCCGGGAGGAGACCTGTTCTGCCGGCGTCGGGGCGGCGGGGATGGTTTGCGCGCCTGGGGGGGAGGAGTCTTGTCGCGACCGTCCTGGAGTGTCAGTATGATTCGGTGTTCTGCTGCGACGTTCCCGACCGCAGGCGGTACGTCTGCCAGATCCGCCGCTTGATGCCCCCTTGCTGGTTGTCTTGACTTGGGGCGGGGATATCCCCGCAGGCCACCGGCTACTTGTAGGACGCTGTCCTACAAGATAATAAGATTCTCTCCTACACAGCTCATCGCGTCTTTTGTCGATATTGGATATTGCAAGGGTGCTGGGTCTAGGGCCCAGCAGGAAGTCCGTGGGCTGCCGAAGTGGTTTAGGAACGGTAGGCACCGGCCTCGGCATTGGGAATCGGGACTGCTCAGGTTTTGCTGCCCCGGGGGCGAACCACTCGTATCTGGTGTTATGGGGAGTTGTTGCTTCCAGCACTTCGCCGTGGCGACCACAGCGCGCAGCACCATTGTTTAGCCAGGACTCGGTGATATGCCCGCCAAATCGGTACGCCGCTGCAGCACCGGGGGTATCTGTTACCAAAGTCGCTTTTTCCTCGGGCCGATAAGCGCCAAGTGAGTTTGGAACTGCGGGGCCATGAGTTGCTCGTCGACTAGGCGCCCTTCAGCTGTTGCAGGCTTAGGGGGACGGCAGTTATGCGCTGTATCTGTGGAAGCAGCGCGGGACCGTCGAAAGAGAGGCGTCTACCTCGTGGGGTCCGGTTGGGTTGCACAGAAGTCGGGTTCTGTGGGATATGTCTTGCTTGCAGGGCCCCTTGGGGCTTGCAGCGAGCTTGGCGCTACGTTTGGGAGTAGGGGAATCTGAAATGACCACGTCGGGAGAAACCAAACGGGTTGGTAGCAGACGATCGAGCGGTTCGCGCAGCGGACGTTTTTGGCGGACCTTGCGCCTTGCCCGCCCGGTGCTGCTTTCAGCCTTCGCAGCCCTGGCGTTTGCGGCCCTTTTGGGGCGGCACCACGACAACTTTGAAGACAAGCTGGTGCAGAGCTTTCAGCGGTACCAGTTGGGCTATGCGCAGGGGATGGCGGGGGCCATAGAAGAGGCGCTTAGCGACATGGCAAAGAGCTTTGCCATGATTGGCGCCCACCCTCAGACGGTTCGCGGCGGGACCAAGTCCCGCGACATTATCGATTCGTACTACGCTACGTACTCGGACGTCCTGGAGCATGTGGCCCTGTCGGACGCGGAGGGCGAGATTGTCTATCAGTGCCCACCCGACGGCAAGCTCGACACCCTGCGCCGGTTTAAACGGTTCGATGAGATTCGAAACTCGCCCCAGGCCGGGCTGCCCAAGGGCGGTCCGATCACGATGGTCAATGGCGGGGACGAGCTGCGCATCTTCGCGCCTATCTATAAGTCAGGGCGACTGGGCGGCGTGCTTTTCGCCGGTGTAAGTGTTCAGAAGCTGTCGGCCAAATGCCTCTCCAGATCCGGCCGGACGCAAAACGGGTACTGCTGGGTTATCAACACCGACGGGCAGATCATCTTCGGCTCGGACCGTCGATCTGTCGTGACCTGGGGCCGGAAAGGTTCAGGCGAAGTGAGGTTTGCCAACGGCGGCGGACAGCAGGAGAAAATCCGCGACGGGTCTATTGGTCAATGGGTCAGCAGCGGCCGGTCCGGGGTAGCGGAGTTTGCGATAGCATCCGGTCAGGGCGGTAAGGAACTGGTAGCCTTTGTGCCCGTCACACTCGGAGGGCACAGGTACGGGTTATTGGTGGCTTCGCCCAAGGCCAGTATCTCCGTGCCGATTATGTCCCACAGACGTGTTACCTACACGCTGATCGCCGCACTGACGCTGCTGTACTTCGCCACGGGATACGTCGCGCACCGCAGCGAGAACGCTCATGCCCTCCTGGCCGAACAGCGCAGAGAAGCAGCCGAACACGCCAACCGAGCCAAAGGCGAATTCCTGGCCAAGATGAGCCACGAAATTCGAACGCCGCTTAACGGTATCATCGGTATGAGCGAGTTGGCGATGGGTACGGACCTCGACGACGAGCAGCGAAGGTACCTCCAGGTGGTCAAGGACTCCGCCGACTCTCTGCTGCTGGTCATCAACGACATCCTGGACTTCTCGAAGATCGATGCGGGTAAACTGGAGCTTCGGCGCACCGCGTTTGTGCTGCGAGACTGCCTCACCAGCACGCTGGCGCCGCTGAAGGCCTGGGCCGTCAGAAAGGGCCTGGTCATGGAGTATACCATCAGCGAAGAGGTCCCGGCGCAGTTGATGGGAGATCCGGGACGCGTTCGCCAAGTAATCACGAATCTTCTGGGCAATGCGATCAAGTTCACCCAAAGCGGTACGGTGACGGTCCGAGTGGAGGTCGAAACGGCCGACGAGCAGCAAGTCTGCTTGCACTTCAGCGTTCAGGATACAGGACCGGGAATCCCCGCGGATAAGTTGGAGGGGGTCTTCAGGAAGTTCGAACAGGGCGACAGATACATCTCCGGGAACCAAGGGGGGACGGGACTGGGTTTGGCTATCTCCAAGCAACTCGTCGAGCTGATGGCAGGACGAATCTGGGTTGAGTCCGAACCGGGGCGGGGAAGCACGTTTCACTTCACTGCTACCTTCGGTCAATCCGATGACAAATCCCCGGGCGAGGCCCGCCACCAGGTTGTCTCACTTACCGGTGTTCGCGCCCTACTTGCCGCTGCAAAACCGACCACCACCCGGTCGCTAGCCAAAACGCTGTCCCAGTGGGGTATGCAGGTCGCTCGCGCCCGCACGCCAAAGGCCGCCTTGGACGCACTAACCGAGGTCGCCGGGACCGACGAGCGGTTTTCCGTGGCGGTGCTGGAGATAGACCTCCCCGAGATGGATGCCTTCGTCCTTGCCGAACGAATTCGACAGACGCCCCAGTTGGAATCGATCGTCTTGATACTTATCTCCACCGCCGGGCTCCGCGGCGACGGGAATCGTTGTCGCCAGCTCGACATCGACGCTTACCTGATGGCCCCGCCCCCCCCTCACGTGCTTCGCCAGACTATTCAGACGGCCCTGTCGCGCCGCCAGTTGTCCGGCGAAAGGCCGCTCATCACGCGGCATTGGCTGCGTGAAGGGCGCAAAGGGCTGCGGATTCTGCTGGCGGAGGACAATCCGATCAACCAGGAGGTCACGACGACGCTGCTGCGGAAGCGGGGGTATCAGGTGGAAGTGGTCGAGACCGGGACCGAGGTACTTGAGCGGCTGCGATCGGGCGAGCAGTTCGATCTGATACTCATGGACTTGCAGATGCCCGACATGAGCGGGCTGGAGACTACCCGGCGAATTCGCAGGACGGAGCAAGGCACCGGGGAGCGAATCCCAATCGTTGCTATGACCGCTCATGCCCTTCAGGAGGATCGGGACACCTGCATGGAGGCGGGGATGGATGGATACGTTTCCAAGCCTGCCAAGCCGGGAGAACTTGCCAGTGTGATTGAGGCCGTTACGAAGGATAGCTCTGACAGACCCGAACCGGCCGAGCCTGCTGACGAAGTTTCAACTTCAGATCAAACGTGGGACATATCGCAGGCCCTTGAGCACGTGGGTGGAGATGCAGATCTGCTTAGGCGTCTGATCGAGATGTTTCGCAGTGACGGGCCGAAGGTCCTGGCGGGGCTTCAGCAGGCGGCGGCCGGCGGAGACGGCGCTGAAGTGTCCAGGTTGGCACACCGGCTCAAAAGCTCGCTGGGGTTATTGGGAGCCGCCAGAGCCGTTCGCCTGACGGGGAAGCTGGAAGCAACGGCCGGGGATGGCGTGACGCCAGAAGTTGCCGAGACGCTTGAGGCCCTGGTGAGGGAAATGTCGCTTCTTCAAGAAGCTCTAAACACCGAGATTCGGGAGGTCGAGAAATGCAGGTCTTAGTCGCAGATGACGATCCGGTATATCGGACCTTGTTGGACGAGCTGTTCGGCGAATGGGGCTTTGATGTCATCCTGGCTGCAGACGGGCAGGAGGCGTGGGAGATTCTCCAGGGCGCCGATCCGCCGAAGCTCATCGTGCTCGACTGGATGATGCCGCGCATGGACGGCTTCGAGGTCTGCAAGAGAATCCGAAGCGAAACCCGAAGCAAGAACACATATGTCTTGATGATGACGGGCAGCAGGAAGAAGGCGGAGATCATGAAGGCCGTGGTCGCCGGGGCGGACGATTACCTAATCAAGCCGTTCGATCCGGTGGACCTGAAAATCCACCTTCGCAGTGCGATGCGCGTAATTACCCTTCAGGAGCAAGTTGACGAGCTGATGCGTGTCCATCACACCGAAGCCTCTCGTTCCTCGTGACCATCTTACGGACGGTGGGTTGAATACTAGGCAGTTGGTCTTCAAATCTCGGGTGTTATTGGGCCGGTCGCCCCAGAGTAATTCAAGATTCTCTGTTGCGTCCTGGCTGGCTGCAGCTTCGGCTGACCCACGTCGCCATGCATCGGTAAGTACGCTGGGTTTCGGTGCTTAGCCTTCCTTGTCAGGCTTGTCCTCGCTTGCCCATCACCGGAACATTAAACCTTAAAGTCCTCTAAGAAATTTTCCCAATTGCGAATGTTGACGTTACGGGCATTTCGTGGGATGATGCTTGCTCAAGTCTTTTGCGGGAGCCTCTTACGGGTTGCAGAAAGGGTGTCAAGAAGGACACGTTCATGTAAGAATCGTTGAAGCCGTGGCCAGGTTTGCAATTGCTGGGGGTAAGGAACAATGGCAGTTGAGTGTGTGCTACCGGGCTTAGAGAGGACCGACCCAGGGCAGCACCTGTGCGGTCTGTATCAGGGCGAGCATCAGCGCAAAGAGATGCTCGTGCCGTTTCTGCATCAGGGGCTAACCGCAGGTCAACGGGCTCTTTGCATCGTCGATATCCGCTACGCTGAGGTCATTCTCGGTGATCTGCGTGACGCTCGGACCGACCCTCAGGAAGATCTGGCGGCGGGGCGGCTCTGCATGCTGACTCCTGAGCAGACCTACGTCAGCGACGGTATCTTTGATCCGGATCGAATGATCGACCTGTTGCGGGCCCAGGCAGACCGGGCGGTGGCCGAAGGTTACGCCGCCCTGCGACTGGTCTGTGATATGTCGTGGGCGATGGAATTGCCATCGACCTGCGAGCGGCTGATCGAATATGAGTCGAAGCTGAACGAGTTTCTCCGGACAAGCAAGTGCTTGGCGTTGTGTCTGTATGACCGCCGGTGCTTTGATCCCGCCTTGCTCTTGGACGTATTGGGGCTCCATCCGACCGTGGTTGTCGCCTCCCGTGTGCGCAAGAACGCCGCCCATGCCCCGCCGTGGGACCTGTCGGGCCCCGATGCGCCGGCGTCCAAGCCGGTCCGTCCGCTTGGCTCTGCCGCCTACGAGAAGCCACAGGATGAGTTGCAGCAGCGCGATGAACTGTTCCAGCAGATTCTCCAGTACAGCTCGGACGGGATTAACGTCTGCGAAGTTGACCTAAAGACGAGTAAAATACGGCTGATCCTTTGCAATGACAAGTACGTTGAGATGTCGGGCCGGACTCGCGAAGAGTTAATGAACGCCGACGACCTCAGCGAGTTTAGGGAGGATCTGTACCCCTCGCGGATGCAGTTCGCCATTGAGCTGGTGCGGCCAAGGGGAGACATGTACAGGTGTGGCCTCCTGGGTCAGACCCGACGGTAAGGAGAATTGGTATGAGTACATCGCCTCTGCTATTGAAACAGGGGAAGACAAGCTGGTCGTTGTGGGAATAGACCGCGACATCACCGAGCGCAAGCGGGCCCAGGAAGCGATTAAGGAAAGCGAGGAGGGGTTGCGCATAACGCTGGCCAGTATCGGCGATGGTGTGATCGCGACGGACACCCAGCGGCGAGTGACCAGGCTGAATAGGGTGGCCGAAGAACTGACCGGCTGGACCGCACGGGACGCGCGCGGCAAGGCACTGGAAGAGGTCTTCCACATCATCAACGAGGAAACCCGCGCGCCCGCCAACGACCCGGTCGCCAGGGTACTTGCGGTCGGACGAATCGAGGGCCTCGCCAACCACACCGTCCTGGTCGCCAGGGACGGCACCGAACGGGCGATCGCCGACAGCGCAGCGCCCATTCGAGGCGTGAACGGACAGATTGTCGGTGTCGTGCTTGTATTCCGAGACGTCACCGAGGACAGACAGAAGCAGAAGGAAAAGGAACAACTCCTCCACGACCTGGGCGAGCGAATCAAGGAACTCCAGTGTACGTACGGCGTGGCCAGATCGATTCGCCAGCGGGAGACGCTTGAGGAGATACTGCTGGACGTCGTTGCGCTCATTCCAGCCGGATGGCACTACCCCCAGATCACCCGCGGCAGGATAGTCTTCGATGGGGCCGAATACGTGTCGGATCCCTTCGACGAAACTCAGTGGAAGCAGTCGAGCAACATTGTCGTCAACGGCGTATCTCGTGGCGTCGTGGAGGTCTATTACCTTGAGCAGCGCCCGCATCTGGACGAAGGCCCGTTCATGACAGAGGAGCGCAGCCTCATCGACAGTCTGGCCCGCA
>SDBV01004841.1_pt1 | contig 19160 bp, 18 predicted proteins | sample 2277081 | NCBI WGS metagenome assembly SDBV01 (sample SAMN10402039, study PRJNA504765) | marine sediment metagenome | isolation source: marine sediment core GS10_PC15, 223 cmbsf | place: Arctic Ocean: Southern Knipovich Ridge | collected 2010
CCCTGGAGCCCGCCGGCACGGTGGAAGAGAATCACGCCAGGAAGGAACCAACCCAGGCGGAAGTGATCGCGCAGCTCGCAGAGGAAAGCAGCGAGCTCAAGGACCAATTGCTGCGGAAGCAGGCGGATTTCGAGAATTTCCGCAAGAGACTGCTTCGCGAAAAGGAAGATGCCGGCAAGTACGCGAATCAAATGTTACTGCTCGATCTGGTGGACGTGATCGATGACTTCGAGCGTGCCATAAATTCATCCGAAGAATCCAAAGACTTTGATGCCTTTCACGGGGGCATCGTAATAATAGAGAAGCAGCTCACCTCCATGCTGGAGAAAAAGTGGGGACTCATGCGCTTCAACTCTCTGGGAGACGCTTTTGACCCCGACAGACACCAGGCCATAGCCGCCGAAGAGAAAGATGACGCGGAACATTCCGTTGTCCTTGAAGATTACCAGAAGGGGTACCTTCTTTATGACAGAGTTCTTCGGCCGGCGAAGGTAAAAATATCGCAGGCAAAATTGCCGACAGACACCGATTCAGATCAATCTGACCTCGAAGAATAAGACAAGGAGACATAGATGGCAAAAATCATCGGTATCGACCTTGGAACGACAAACTCTTGTGTAGCTATCATGGAGGGCGGAGAACCAATCGTAATTCAGAACTCCGAAGGACAGAGGACGACTCCGTCCATAGTGGGTTTTGCGCAGAAAGGCGAACGCCTCGTCGGCCAACCGGCTAAGAACCAGATGATTACGAACCCGGAGAATACGGTCTACTCGATCAAGCGATTCATGGGCCGCCGTTACAACGAAGTCCCTCAAGAAATCTCGATGGTACCATACAAGATAATCGATTCTTCCAGCGGCGTCATGGTCGAGATAACCGGCAAGAAATACTCACCCCCGGAAATTTCCGCTGCCATCCTGCAGAAGATGAAGAAAACGGCGGAAGATTATCTCGGAGAAAAAGTGACCGGTGCCGTAGTCACCGTCCCTGCCTATTTCAACGACTCCCAGAGACAGGCCACGAAGGATGCCGGAAAGGTATCCGGACTGGATGTCAAGCGAATCGTTAACGAGCCCACCGCCGCTTCGCTTGCATACGGGTATGGAAAAGAAGGCAAGGACGAGAAAATCGCTGTCTACGACCTGGGCGGCGGTACATTCGATATCTCGATTCTCGAACTGGGAGACGGCGTTTTCGAGGTCAAGTCGACGAACGGCGATACGCATCTGGGCGGAGATAACTTCGATCAGCGCATTATCGACTGGCTCGTCGAGAACTTTAAACGTGATATGGGCATCGATCTGGCTCAGGACCGCATGGCTCTCCAGAGGCTGAAGGAGGCCGCGGAAAAAGCGAAGATCGAGCTTTCCGGCACGCAGTCCACCGACATCAACCTGCCATTTATAACCGCCGATGCGTCAGGGCCCAAGCATCTTCAGTACAACCTGACCCGCGCCAAATTCGAGCAGATGATAGAGGACTTGGTGCTGAAATCGCGCCAACCCTGCCTGCAGGCATTGGAAGACTCAGGATTAGACGCTTCCGCAGTGGATCAGGTGATCCTTGTGGGCGGGTCGACTCGCATACCTGCGGTACAGGCTTTGGTTAAAGAGCTTTTCAACCGTGAGCCGCACAGAGGCGTCAATCCCGACGAGGTGGTGGCCATGGGCGCGGCTATACAGGGCGGAATCCTGGGCGGCGATGTCAAAGACGTACTGCTTCTCGATGTAACCCCCCTGTCCCTGGGCATCGAAACTCTCGGAGCTGTGTTTACCAAGCTCATTGAGCGGAATACTACCATCCCGACACGCAAGAGCCAGATTTTTTCCACCGCCGCCGACAATCAGAATGCCGTCTCGATCAATGTCCTTCAGGGAGAACGTGATATGGCGGCTCAGAACAGAGCCCTCGGCAGGTTCGACCTGGTCGGCATTCCGCCGGCGGCCCGCGGCGTTCCCCAAATCGAGGTGACTTTCGACATAGACGCCAACGGCATCGTGCATGTCTCGGCCAAAGACCTGGGCACGGGCAAGGAGCAGAAGATTCGCATCGAGTCGTCCTCGGGGCTGTCCGAAAGCGAGATAGAGAAAATGGTCAAAGAAGCAGAGATGCACGCCAAGGAAGACAAGAAAGAGCGGGAGAAGGCTGAAGTCAGGAACGAAGCTGACAACTTGATCTATGCTACCGAGAAATCACTGAAGGAGTACGGTGAAAAGATTAGCGCGGACGAGCGTGAAAAAATCGACCAGTCTATCAAAGATTTGCAGCAGGCTCTCGAATCCGCAGATACGCAGGCCGTAAAAGACAAAGTCGAAGCTTTGAAGCAAGCTTCTTACAAGTTGGCCGAGGAGGTGTATAAAACCGCCTCTCAGGAGCAACAGGCTCAGGAGCAACCCGGAGCGGCTGAGGAAGGGTCCGCGTCCGAAGAAGCGGCGGCGGGGTCTCCATCCGGGGAGACAGATAAAAGCAACGTGGAAGATGTCGATTATGAAGTCGTCGACGAAGACGATAATAAAACCAATTAAGAAGGCATAGGCAAGAGCTATAATTTGGCAAAGAGAGATTACTACGATGTCCTAGGAGTCGCCACGGGAGCTTCGAAGGACGAGATAAAAAAGGCCTATCGGCGCCTGGCCATTCAGTATCATCCCGACAAAAATCCCGGCAACAAGCAGGCCGAAGAAAAATTCAAAGAAGCCTCGGAAGCGTATGAAGTTCTGGCCGATGAGCGCAAGCGTCCGGCCTACGATCAGTTCGGCTTTGCCGGCGTCGAAGGAATGGGAGGCGGGGCTCACGACTATTCGACGGTTTTCCGCGATTTTGAGGATATATTCGGGGATTTCTCGGGAATCTTCGACTCGTTTTTCGGCAGCGGGACGCGCAGGCGCGGTTCTACTTTCAGGAGCTCGGCCAGACAGGGCGCCGATCTACGCTTCGATCTGCAGATTACCTTTATCGAGGCCGTTTTCGGCACCAAGGTTGACGTGTCCTACCAGAGAAACGATTCGTGCACGGCCTGCAGGGGCACGGGCTCGGACAAGGGCGGTGGCAAGAAGATCTGCCCCACCTGCGGCGGCAGCGGGCAGGTACGCAGAAGCTCGGGCTTTTTTTCCATCGCGTCCACCTGCCCGACTTGCAACGGGGAAGGCGCGGTCATCGAAAACCCCTGTCGGGAATGTGCGGGAACCGGGCAGATGCGTCGCGGCCGGAAACTAAAGGTAAGCATTCCGGCGGGAATCGAGAACGGCAAGCGTATTTCGATCCCCGAACAGGGCGACGGCGGCATCGGGAGCGGCCCGCCCGGCGATTTATACGTTTACGTGCACATTGCGCCCCACGACTATTACGAGCGAGACGGTAATGACGTCTACTGCATGATTCCAATATCCATTACACAGGCCGCTCTAGGCGGGGATATCTTCGTGCAGACCCTGGATGACAAGAAAATAAAAGTTAGAATCCCTTCGGGCACGCAAAACAGCAAGGTGTTGAGACTTCGCAATGAAGGCATTCCCTTCCTTCACAACCCCAATCGGCGCGGCGATATGTATATAAAGCTGCGAATCGATATTCCTACAAAGCTCAACGGCAAGGCCAAAGACATCCTCAAGCAGCTTGCCGGTTTGAACGGCGAAAACGACTCCCCAGAACCTATCAAGCTATCTCATATTAACTAGTGGTGGCCGACGCCTTTCTTGTTGGCAAATCCGTAACGGTTACGCTGCTTGCCGTCCAGGCGCTTTTTATCGGGCTTGCAGGTCTTCGGCGCAGGAGCAGACGGTTTTTCGGAGCCCTGCCGGTTTTTGTGCTGTTTTCCGTGGTGGTCTGCCTTCCGGCCTACTCAACGTGGCGAGTCCCGATGGCTGCAGCGGTATGCCTGTTTTACGGCAATGTTCTCTTCCTCGCCCATAGAAACGCTCTTCCGTTGATCTGGAACCTCTGTTTTGCGGGGATCTCCCTCGCCTGGGTATTGTTTTGGCTGTCAGGTTACTCTGCAGCCGTCAGCTTTTCAATCTTTACCGTTCTGTTCCTCGGCTTTTGTGCCTGCTTTGGGGTGGTGGGTGCTGCCGGTCTGGTCAAGGGTGTGTGGCGACGCATGCTATTGGCAGTTGCGCCAGGATTCGCGCTTTGTGTGGCTTTTGATTTTTATCTTGGCCTGAGTCGAGGTCCCAATGTCGACGCTGGACTGTGGTTTGTGTTGGTCGCCGCGGTATGCACCGGAATTATGCTCCTGCGTGATGTAGCCATGTCCGGGTCTCTGGAGGGGCTCTGGGATGATCTGTCCGATTCGAGTATGCGGGAGATTCTCTTCCAGTTGGACCGCACGGAAGCCAATCTGCAGCTGCAGGAAAGGTACGTTACACGCGGTTATCTCGCGGCGGGGGTTGTGCACGAATTCAAGAATATTCTTTCCCTTATCACGCTCTGTGCGGAATTCGGACTTGCGAATTCAGGTGCAAGAGCAAAAGACAAGGCATTGGGCGCCGTTTTATCCAACGTGGATACCGGTAGCCGGTCCGTGCTGTCCATGTTGGAAAACCTTGCCGTCAGCGGCAGAGAAAAGCGCCGCGCGATGCCGCTAGGGGAAATCGTCGAACCACTCGTGCACACCCTAAAGGCCAACTACAGGATCGATGAGATCGACTTCGGGCTGGATGTCGTGCAGGATGCCGTCGTTTCCATACGTCGGAGCGAATTCGAGCAGGCTCTGCTCAACCTTATCCGCAATTCCGCCGAGGCCTTTCGCGCCCTTCCGGAAGCGGACAGAAAACAGATAGATCTCAAGGTTTATCGCAGCGGTGAGTCGGCCGTGGTCGAAGTATCCGACAATGCCGGGGGCATTCCGGCCGACATACAGCGCGGGTTGTTCGACGCTCCCTCCGTCCTGAAGCCCGGAGGGTTGGGACTGTTCCTTGCCCGAAAGACGGTGCAGGAAAACGGCGGCCAAATTGATTATCATGCCACACAAGGCGGGAGCCGGTTCCGACTGGTTTTCCCCGCGTCCTGAGGGATTGTCCCGCACGATTCCATCTAATTGGCGCACCCTGTGCAGCCGGCAATTTCTCATTTTGACCTCCGGGATGTACAGGACCGAAAGAATAAAAAGCAAAGTTAATGATTATTTGCTGTCAAAATGAAATTGCCTTGCTAAGCGTCGGCCGCAACCAAATAAAGATAGCCCGTTTCGGCGCACCGACAGATCACACACAGATCACACACAGATCACACAGAGAGCTTTCAACAATAGCCAAAAATCTTCGCAAAAAAACAAGACTTTGAGGTATCATAGCATAGTGAGAACTGCTGCGATGCAGCGGTAATCCTTTATCAAAAAACGGCCCTCTGCTATAATCCGCCCCTGTGACAATGATGAAAAAACCATTTTCTTTGCTAGTCAAGCCGGCATCGGCGGACTGCAATCTGCACTGTGAGTATTGCTTCTATCTCGACCGCAAGGACCTCTATCCTGAAGCCGGCCGGCACCGCATGACCGACGAAGTGCTGGAGCGCATGATAAGCAGCTATATGGCTACGACTCAACCGACCTATTCGTTTGGCTGGCAGGGCGGCGAACCGACGCTGATGGGGCATGGTTTTTTTGAGAAAGTCGTGGCTTTCCAGAAAAAGCACGGGAGTCGAGGAGCGGTCGTGGGCAATGGCCTGCAAACCAATGCAACCCTCATAAACGAGGAACTTGCCGCACATCTCAGTCGGTACAACTTCCTCGTGGGCGCGAGTCTCGATGGACCTGCCAACATACACAATCAGTTCAGGAAAACCGAAGACGGCAGGACCACGCACAGCGATGTTATGCGTGGTATCGAATTGCTGCGGCGCCACAAGGTGGAATACAACATATTGGTATTGGTTTCCTCAGCCAACGTGCATCGCGCGCAGGAGGTCTACCGTTATCTCGTGGATATGGGGGAGATGTACCATCAGTACATTCCGTGCGTGGAGTTCGATGCAACCGGAAAGCCATTACCCTATTCCATCAACGGGGAGCAGTGGGGCGACTTTCTGTGCAGCATCTTTGATGAGTGGAAGGACGGTGATACCTACAGAGTCTCTATTCGGCTCTTCGACTCGATCTTGACCTCCATGGTTGATGGGCGGGTCAATGTGTGCTCCATGGATACGAACTGCTGTCAGTATTTTGTAATCGAGCACAACGGAGACATTTATCCGTGCGATTTTTTTGTGCAGCGGGCGCTCAGGCTGGGAAACATAATGAAATCTTCCTGGGAGGAGATGCTCGAGTCCCCCGCCTACAGGGAATTCGGCGCACGCAAGGCGAAGTGGCACGACGACTGCCGCACCTGTCCCTATGTCCGCCTGTGTGCCGGTGATTGCCAGAAGCAGCGATTCTATGGCGCGGAGAATCCGCGGCAACTCAGCTTTCTATGCGAAGGGTGGCAGCGTTTTTTTGCGCAGTCGTTGCCGTATTTCGAGAGGCTGTCGGAAAGTGTAAGGAAGCAACGGGCTAGAGCGTCGGTTGCGCAACTCGCGCCTGCCGACATTCCGAAAAAAATGCCCGGTCGTAATGCGCCGTGCTACTGCGGCAGCGGTAAGAAGTACAAGCACTGTCATGGGAGGTAGGCGGCAATGAACAAGGGCGATATGCTAGGAACCCTCGAGGGTGTGCCCGTTCATCTTGTCGGCATCAAAGGCACCGGTATGGTTGCCCTGGCGGAGATTCTGCAAGCCAGAGGGGCCGCGGTTTCCGGATCGGACACCGACGAAGTTTTCTACACCGATGCAATCCTGCAGGAGTTGGGCATCCCCTATTTTGAAAGCTTCTCAGAAGAGCATGTCACGGGGCATCTGCGTCTGGTGGTCTATTCCGACTCCTACAGCCGCGGCACGAACCCTGAGCTCGTTGCCGCGGCCGCTTTGCGTATTCCCCTGTTGAGCTACGCCGAGGCTGTCGGCGAACTGTCGCGAACGGTGGATTTCAGCGGCATCTGCGGCGTTCACGGGAAAACTACTACCACTGCCTTGGCGGGATCTTTGCTTAAAAGCACGGATCTTCCCGTTACCGTCTTGGCCGCTTCCCGCGTTCCAGCCTTTGGCCATCGGTCCACATTGGTCCGGGGTGATAGATTTCTCGTGGCCGAAATGGACGAGTACCGCAGGCATTTCCTGCACAGTTTTCCGGACCGGGTCGTGATGACGGCGATCGAGCCCGATCATCTCGATTACTTTGCCGACCTGGACGACATTATGGACGCGTTCATCACGTACGGAACATCACTGTCGAAGGAAGGGACGCTGGTGTACTGCGCCGACGATCCGGGAGTGAACCTCGCGATTTCCCGTATTGCGCAGACTCGTGCGGATCTGAAGCTCGTACCCTATGGGGAGACAGCCGAAGGCCCTTACAGGATTGCGCGCATCGTCCCGGACAAAGGGCAGACACGTTTCCAATTGACGGGGTTTCCCGAAGAGTTTTCAATAAAGCTGCCCGGCAGGCATTTGGTCGGCAACGCAACCGCGGCGCTCGCACTGGCATTTGAAATAGTGGGGAGCGAACGGCTGAGCCGCGCCGAGCATGTCGGCCTTTTCCGAAAGGCCCTTGCCGAGTTCGAGAGCCCCAAGCGAAGGAGCGAGGTCGTGGGCTCGGCCGGCGGTATCATGATATTGGACGATTACGCTCATCACCCCACGGCCGTGGCGAAAACGCTGCAAGGCCTGCGCGATTTCTATGATTGTCGAAGGCTGTTGGTTGATTTCATGTCGCACACCTATTCCAGGACCAAAGCGCTGCTCGGAGATTTCGCCACGTGTTTCCAGCACGCGGACCTGGTCGTCCTGCACAGGATATACGCTTCGGCTCGGGAGTCGGATACAGGGGCGATCAGCGGGCGCGATCTCTTCGAGGCCGTAGCCCAACAGCATGATACTTGCGTATACTTCGAAGAACCCATGGACGCCTTGGAGTACCTGCTTTCGACACTGCGGCCTGGAGATCTTTTCGTGACCATGGGCGCCGGCGATAATTGGAAGCTGGGCCTCGCGCTGAACGATGCCCTGCGCCGAAGGGATAGCAGTCGAGGAGTCGTTTAGTGAAGAGCATGACGGGGTTTGGGTACTGTGAGTATCTCGACGAGCAATCCCATGTGATCGTCGATCTCAAATCGTACAACAACCGCTACCTGGACCTGCAGATCAATCTTCCCCCGTAACTGGATCCTCTGGAGCCTCGCCTGCGTGAGTATTTGGCTGAAGTCGTAAACCGCGGCAGAGTCGAAATGTTTTTACGATTCGAAGCCCTGGATGAAAACCTGAAAATGAGGGTGGATCTGCAAACAGCGCGCCTGTATGTCGAGGCGCTGCAGAAACTGGCAAAAGACATTGGCCTCAGCGATCGAGTGCGCCTCTCTCATCTTTTGAGAATCGAAGGGTTGATCAAGCCGCAGAAATGCCGCGATGTAGAGGGCGACTGGATTCGCCTCGAGCCTTGCCTGGAGAAAGCTCGACGGGATTTCGCAACCTCCCGCGCAAAGGAAGGCGAGAAAATCGAGAGCGATATCGTGGCGCAGCTCGCGCGGGTGGAAGATTGCGTTGAAAAAATCAATCGGGAGCGCGGCGATCTAAAGGCCGGCATCTTGGAGAGCCTGAGGCAGAGATTTCAAGAGATGTTGGGAGAAGCCGTCGATGAGAACAGGATTTACGCTGAAACTGCCCTCCTGCTCATGAAATTCGACATCAACGAAGAACTCATGCGCTTGCGCGCCCACATTGCCGAATTCCGAGAAGCTATAGCGGAAAAAAATCAAAGCGTCGGCAAGAAGCTCGATTTTATCTGCCAGGAGTTGAACAGGGAGATCAACACTATCAGTTCCAAGAGCATGCAACACATCATCCACTCAACAGTTATCAGAGCCAAAGATTCCATTGAAAAGATAAGGGAGCAGCTGCGCAATGTGGAGTGAAAAACGAATCGCTATCTCTGGCAAAGCCGGGTGCGGGAACACGACGGTAACCCGATTGGTGTCCGAGAAGCTGGGCTTCAAACTGATCAACTATACATTCAAGACCCTTGCGCAAGAGCTGGGCCTTGAATTCGAGGAAATATGCCGGCTCGCAGAGCAAGATGATCGCTACGACAGACAGATAGACGAGAGGCAGGTGGAGCTGGCCCGCCAGGCGGGGGTGGTGCTTGGCTCTCGTCTGGCGATTTGGCTCGTCGAATCGGCCGATCTCAAAGTTTACCTTTTTGCCTCGGAACAGGAACGCGCCAGGCGTATCGCCGCGAGAGAGAACGTAGAGCGCGAGGGTGCCCTGGAAGACATGCGGGCCAGAGACGAGCGCGATCGCGAACGGTTTCTTCGGTTGTACGAAATCGACATCGACAGGTATGAATTGGCCGATCTGATAATCGATACCGAAAGCATGAGCCAGTACGATGTAGCTGACGCTATTGTGGGAGAGTTGAAGGGCGAGTGAACCGTTGGTTAGCTGCTTTTGCGTGGGTGGACAGGAATTTTTCCTGCCAGGCCTATGCACAGAACATCAAGATATATTATATTCAGGGTAATAACAGGAGTGAAATGCGATGGTTCTACCGCTAGATCTGCTTATCAAGAGTCAGGCAAATATGTATGAGTTGACGTGCGCCGCAATCAAGAGGGCCGTACAGATCAACCTAGCCGGCGACGAGGAATTGGAAAAAAGTCACGGAAAGATCGTGTCTCTTGCGATAAAACAGATACTGACGGATAAAGTGGAGTATCGCCTCGAAGAATAGTGTCCCCATCAAGGTTGTCTGCCTTTTCGGGCCGACGGCGGTCGGCAAAACGTTTGCCCTGAAGAAGCTGGTGGCTTTTTCAATCGAAATAATCAGCGCCGATTCCATGCAAGTCTACAAACACATGGATATCGGCACTGCCAAGCCATCTCGGGAAATCTTGCGAGCCGTTCCGCACCATCTTATCAGCATTGTCGAGCCGAATTATCAATTCAGCGTCGGCGACTTTCTAGAGCGATCGGACGCCTTGATCCCGCGGATAGCGGGGAGAAAGGCGCTTCCCGTTGTGGCTGGCGGTACGGCCTACTATATCAGGAGTCTGGCGTTCGGCATGTCATCGGCGCCTCCGCGATGCGACCCCGTGAGGCGTGAGATTAACAGGCAGATATGCTCGCAGGGACTGGAACGTATGTACCGGGATCTCGCCGGCGTGGACCCGGAATACGCCGAGTCAATCGGTCCAAGAGATCGGTCGCGTATTATCCGGGCTTGGGAGGTAATCACCTTGACCGGCCGGCCCCTGTCGGATTTTCGGGTGCCTAGTGCCCTGCGGCGGCGGTATCGTTTTCTTTTCCTGGGCCTTTCCCGCCCGCGCGAGGAGTTGTACGCACGCATAGACAAGCGCGTGGACGACATGTTCGCGTGTGGACTCGTAGAGGAAATCAAGGGTCTGCTGAGCAGAGGGCACAAGTGGGTTGATCCGGGATTGAAGGGCATCGGTTACAGGGAATTCGGCCTCTATTGCATGGGGTGCCTTGGCCTTTCGGACCTGAAGCATCTGATAAAGAGAAACACCCGGCGCTATGCCAAAAGGCAGACTGCGTTTTTCAGCGCGTTGCCAGGGGTGAAATGGCATAGTGCGGACAATCTGGAACCGGTTGTCGAGGACATTGAGCGTTTTCGGTCCGATCGGGACCCCGAAATGCCCGGCCTTGACGCAGCTTCCGGCTACATGTGATACTAATCGGTAATGAAGAAAAAGGAGAACGTGCCGTACTCAGTTCGAGTTGGAAGGAGTGACTATATATGCCTTGCGGAAAGAAGAAAAAGCGCCATAAAATCTCGACTCACAAGCGAAAAAAGAAACTCAGAAAGAATAGACACAAGAAGAAGTAGCGCCCGGCTGCTGATTATCGGCGGGATACTAATCTGCCTCTGCCTCTGCCTCGCTTCGGCCTTCGGCGAAAGCCTGTGGACGCCCGATTTCAAAGGCTATCTGGAGGACGGAACGGAAGTCGATGCGGGTGATATCATTACGGTTGTAATAGACGCCGATTTCTCTCTAACTTTTACAGCGGCGAGCAACGACTCGAAAAGCATTACCTTCGAGTTCTCAGGGGGCGAATTCGGCGATGTCCTGGCCTTTCTTCCGCGAATCGAAACGCAGGGCAACCGCCGATCCAGGGCTGTGGAGGAACACACCCTGCGATCGAGTCTGGCCGCACGTATAATCGAAATAGACCCATCAGGATTGTTGTACGTGCAAGGCCGAAGGGTCTTTGCCATCGAGGGAAAAGAGGAATCGATTGCCGTTTCAGGATGGGTCGATTCCAAGGATTTGAACAGCAGTCGGGAAGTCTCGTTTGCCAGGCTCGCCGATTCGAAGGTCGTTTTTCAGAGCTTTCTGCAGCCGTCCGCGCCGGTGATCACCGATGCGGATCTGGAACAGCTGGTCGAAGAGCTCGCGGCGGAAATGCCGGCGGCCGAGCAGGAGCAGGGCGGCACGGAAGGAACGGCGGCCGACACGACGCCGGCGGTTGCCGCATCGACGGTTGTCGAATCAACCGGTACTACACCGCCGGGTACCACACCGCCGGGGGAGCAGGGGTCTTCCGGTTCCGCTTATCGCCTGACTCAACAGAAGAAAAAAGAACTATTCCTCATCTACGTCAACAGGATGGTGGACCTGCTGTTCAGGTAGCGTCAATCACCCCCGGCGGCGGCCTCTCGGTCGCGAACCTCTATCGAGAGCATGTGGGCCCGCATGTTTTCCGGCCGTGCCAGAGCGCGTATATTGCCGCTGTTCGCTCCCAGCGCCTTGCGCGTGTAGCGGACTACGCTGTAGCTGCGCAAAAAGTCGCCTACGTTCAGACCTGAAGAAAAGCGGGCCGTGCCGCCCGTGGGCAGAATGTGGTTGGTGCCACAGAAGTAGTCTCCCACCGGCTCCGGGCAATACGTGCCGACGAATACCGCGCCGGCGTTTACGATCTGTTCCGCGAGCGACTCTTCCTCAGCGGACATGATTTCGACGTGCTCCGGAGCAAGGAGGTTGACCGCCGAGACGGCCGTGGCCGCCGAATCAACGATGAAGATGTTACCGAACTGCGACAGGGAAGGGGAAACGGCGCCCTCCAGGTCATACCGGTCGATTTGATCGATCATGCAGTTTCTGACGCGTTCGGCCTGTTCCCGGCTTGTGCAGAACAAGACGCTGGCCTCCAATCCGGTACCGTGCTCGGCTTGAGACAGCATGTCCGCCGCCACATACTCATCGGGGGCATCGTTGTCGGCGATTATCGCTATCTCCGACGGTCCCGCGAAAGAGTCTATGCCGACGAATCCCTGGACCATTTTTTTCGCGGTCTGCACGTAGATATTTCCCGGTCCTACAATCTTGTCGACGCCGGGCACGCTTTCAGTGCCAAAGGCGAGTGCAGCTACGCCCTGAGCGCCCGAGATTTTATAGACCGTTCTGACACCAAGATAATCGGCCGTATAGAGGATATAGGGGTTGACCCGATTGTCTATCGGCGCGGCCATGATGAAGATTTCGGGCACTCCCGCCACCAGCGCGGGCACGACGTTCATGTAGAGAGACGAGGACAGCGGCGCCGAAGCCGCGGGAACGCACACGGCTACGCGGTTGATGGGCTTCACCTTACGTTCGAGGACGACACCGTGGGAGTACTCCACCCTGTATCCGTGCTGAAGCTGATGCTGATGAAATTTAAACAGGTTCCGGCAGGCAAGGATCAGAGCTTCGGCGAATTCTTCCTCGACGATGCCTTTTGCGCGCTCGAATTCCTCGTCGGTCACCTGGGGGCTCAGCACTGTCAGATCGGCATCATCGTATTTGTACATGTACTCGAACAGCGCTTCGTCTTTGCGCAACCTGACATCCTCGACGATAGCGCTGACCGTAGCCGATATTTCCTCGGGTATTTCACCCTGTCGCTCGAGTAAAGCCAGAAATCGCGGATTGTCAAAATGGAACGTGCTGATCTCTATCATAGAACATGTCTCTTTTAGGGTGATCTCCGCAGGCTCGGTGCCTTGCGGTAGGCTTGAAAATAGCACCTTTGACGCTCTATGGTCAACGAAAACGCAGGAGAGGTATGCATGTGAGATGCGCTCACGGGTCCGCATACGGGGTTTGCAAACCAGGTGACAGCGCAGGACGTTGCCGGTATACTGATTCGCCAGTATGAAGATCGTATCCATTACAGATATTCACTTCAGATTAGAGGCTCTCGACAGATTGGCCGCCTGCATTAATTGGGCGGATATCATTCTGCTCACCGGCGACTTGACACATTTCGGGGGGGCAGACCAGGCCGATCTGGTTTTATCCAAACTCAGAGCCTTCGACAAGCGCATCCTGGCGGTGGCCGGCAACTGCGACTACCCCGAGGTAGAGCAATACCTGCGCCGCAACGAGCTCAGCCTGCATGGAGTTGTCAAAGAGATAGACGGCATCGGATTTCTCGGAATGGGCGGTTCTCTGCCGTGTCCCGGGAAGACGCCCAATGAGATGGGCGAGTACGCCATTCGGGATTTGCTGAACGGCGCCGTGGAAGCGTGGTCGGGCCAATTGCCGTTGATTCTGGTCAGTCATCAACCTCCTTTCGGGACGAAGGCCGATGACCTGGGAGAGGGCCGGCACGTGGGGAGCCGAGAGCTACGGTCTTTTATCGAGCGTCGCCGGCCGATCGCGTGTTTTACAGGCCACATCCACGAGGGTAGGGGAGTCGACAGGATAGGAGAAACCTGGGTGGCGAACCCGGGCCCGGCCTTTGGGGAACACGCGGCACGCACGGATTCGGCTTCGATGCCTCTGCGAGTGGAAATTGCGAGCTGTAGGGCCCGCTGACCCGAGCTTTACTCGAATTGATCTTTGACATATATTGAAGACGGGTTCACACTTGCACCCGGCCCATGACCTTGCTTAACACCCACATTGCGAGAGGATTTTGAAAACCCCGAAATGGTCAGGAAGGGTCGGAAAACCCTGCAAGACGCGAAGCGAGGGTAAATCCCTGTGAAAGAAAGAGATGCGCGCAAAATGGGAAAAGACCAAAAAAATTTCACGGAACACTATACAGGCCTATGACTGCTCAGGACCTAAGGCGTAAATACATCGAGTTTTTCGAGAGCAAAGACCACACCGAAATTGCGGGAAAATCTCTGATCCCGGAAAATGATGCCACCGTGTTGTTTACCACGGCCGGCATGCATCCCCTGGTGCCTTACATCCTCGGGGAGCCGCACCCGGCGGGAAAGCGGCTGACTAATTATCAGAAGTGCATTCGAACGGGCGATATAGAAGATGTGGGCGACCCGACGCATCTCACGTTCTTCGAGATGCTGGGGAATTGGTCTCTGGGGGACTATTTCAAGAAAGAGGCCATTGAATACAGCTTTGAATTTCTGACCTCGCCCCAGTGGCTGGGTTTGTCTCCCGAAAGTCTCCACATTACCGTATTCGAGGGGGATGATGAGGTGCCGAGGGACGATGAGTCCGCCGGCATATGGTATTCTGTCGGCATTCCTCGCAATCGGCTGTACTTCATGCCGCGGGAGGACAACTGGTGGGGACCCGCAGGCAAAACCGGGCCCTGTGGACCCGATAGCGAGATGTTTGTCGACACGGGCAAAGGGCCCTGTTCCGAGCAGTGCAAACCGGGTTGCCCGTGCGGCAAATACTTCGAAATCTGGAACGACGTGTTCATGCAGTACAACAAGAAGGAAAACGGAACGTATGAGCCGCTGAAGAACAAAACCGTCGACACGGGCATGGGCCTGGAACGTACCACGGCAATGCTGCAGGGGAAAGCCAGCGTATACGAAACCGAGCTGCTCGCTCCCGTCATCGAATCGATTGAAAAACGTTCGGGGTTGATCTACGGCCGCGACGACGCTCTCGACGTCTCGTTCCGAATAATCACGGATCATCTTCGTTCTGCCTGCTTCATACTCGGCGATGAAAACGGCATCAAACCCTCCAATATCGGTCAGGGCTATATAATCAGACGGTTGGTGCGCAGGGCCATCAGGCACGGCAGGAAGCTGTCGTTGGATGGGAGCTTTCTGGGAGACCTGGCTGATTCCGTCGTAACGCTCTACAGGGAGGCCTATCCAGGTTTAGAGCGCAGTCGAAAAACCATTGTAGACGAGCTTTCACTGGAAGAGCAGAGATTCGGTCAGACACTGAGAAAAGGCGAACACGAATTCGAAAAGCTGCTTCCCAATCTGATGAGGAACCCGAACAAGGTCATGCCCGGACGGCTGGCCTTCAGGCTGTACGACACGTATGGGTTTCCCCTGGAGCTTACCGAGGAGCTCGCGGGCGAGCACGGTCTGAGCGTGGACCTGGAAGGCTTCAACAAGGCCTTTGAGAAGCATCAGGCCCTCTCGAAGGCCGGGTCCGAGAAGACTTTCAAAGGGGGGCTGGCGGACCACAGCGAGATGGTAACCAGGCTTCACACCGCGACGCATCTGCTTCATCAGGCCCTGCGAATGGTGTTGGGGAAACATGTGGAGCAGAAGGGAAGCAACATATCGCCCGAAAGACTGCGTTTCGATTTTTCGCACCCTCAAAAACTTACGGCCGAAGAGCTGAGCAAGGTGGAAGAAATCGTCAACCAACAGATACAGCGCGGCCTGGACGTGTCGTTCGATGTCATGACGATAGAGCAGGCCATCGAAGGCGGCGCTATCGCTCTGTTCAGCGAGAAGTATGAGGAGAAGGTGAAAGTCTACGCCATAGGTGATTTTTCGAAGGAAGTCTGCGGTGGGCCGCACGTCGGGAACATTGGTGCTCTAGGAAAACTCCGGATCGCCAAGGAGCAATCGTCATCGGCGGGCGTTCGCCGTATCAGAGCCGTTCTGGAAAGCGAATAGCTGGCCACACGCTGCATTGATTTCCGCTCCCCTGCGAAATCGCCGTGTAGCAGGCAAGCCCCTCTTCTCGAAATACGCACTGAAATGCCGTATGGCAGCCGGGGATGGAGGAGCGAAGGGTAACGCTTCATCCGGATTCCAGGGAATCAGATTGATTGCCGCCTTGAGAGGAGAAAGGAAGCGCGCTACCGCGTCTGCATTGGCGGCCGTATCCGTTATGCCGGCCAGCAGCACCAGGTCCAGGGTAATGCGTCTTCTCGTAGCGGCCTGATACACGGTCAACGCCTGTTTCAGCTCAGGCAGCGAGTGACGGCGGGCTACCGGCATCAGCCGCTCCCTGACCTGCGGTTGCGCAGATACGAGCGAAAGTGACAGTCGCACACGCGGTCCGCTCCGGGCCAATTCACGGATGCCCGCCGGGATGCCGCAGGTAGACACGGTAATCCTTCTGGGACTCATGCCCAGCCCGAGTGCATGGCACATTATGCTTATGGCTTTGCGAACATTGGCCAGGTTTTCGAGCGGCTCGCCCATGCCCATAAAGACGACGTTGGCGATAGAGGGTCGCCGGTTCTCCCCGATGCCACGGCGCCCGGGAGCATCTGAATCTCCCTCCAACAGGAGCAGTTGCTCCACGATCTCGTGGGCTCCCAAGTCCCGCGTTAGGCCCATTTTCCCCGTCGAGCAGAACCCGCAGCCCATTCCGCATCCTACCTGGGAGGATAGACAGGCCGTTTTTCTTCCGTTCTCGTCCTGCAGCACCACTGATTCGATTCTATTACCGTCACTGAGCGAGATGCCGTACTTCCTGGTTCCATCCCTGTCGCTAACCCTGGCTGCTATGCGCGATGACATGGTGGTGCAGGTGTCCGTCAGTCTGCTTCGCAGCGCATGGGGCAAGTCACTCATTGAAGTAAAATCGAGCCGGCCGGCATGAATCCAACGGAATATTTGGCTGCCCCGAAAGGGCTGGTCGAGAGACAATTGTTCTGTCAGTTCTTCGGGCGTCAGAGCAGCCAGTGACAGTCGAGGGCTAGTCACTTTTCCTGAGGGTACCCAGCAAGTCCGTAATATAAGGATTCCTGATGCCGGTTTTGAGAAAATCAGACAGGACCTGGAGCGCCTCGGCCCTGTTGCCCAGCTTGATGTGGCACTCAGCGATAATGTGGTGGAGCCGGGCGTTCTTGTAATCGCTCCTGCGCAGCTTTTCCAGAGAATCGATGGCTTCTTGAAAGTTGCCTCTCTCCTCGTTGATGAGGGCCAGACCCAGAACGGAGTAAGCGTCGAAGCCTACGTTCAGCGCTGCTTTGTAGTAATCCTCGGCTTCATCGAGTCTACTCAGATTCCGGCAGGCATCGCCGGCGCGTGTCAGGATGACCTTGTTCTCGGGATCGGAATCCAGAATGCGGCGCCAGTAGTAAAGCGACTCTTCGTGTTCTTTCATGCCCCTGTAGCAGTCGGCCAAACCAAAGAGGGCGTAGAAGTTGTCGTCTTCCAAAGCCTGGGCGCGCTTGAAATAATCCAAGCCCGTATCAAAGGATTTCAGTTTTCTGTGGCAATTACCGAGGGCGGTCAGGATTTTGATGTTGTTTTCGTTATCCTTGAGGGTGAGGACCTTTTCCCAGTAATTGAGCGCTTCGGAATAGTATTTGAAGTCGAAGTGCAGATACCCGAGACCTATGAGCGCGTAGGGATTCTCCGGTTCCATGTCCAGCGCCTTGAGGTAAATCTCCTTGGATTTCGGGAAATTACGCACCTTCTTGTAGGCGTCCGCGATCCGAGTCAGCACCGTGATATTTTTTTCGTCTTTGACCAGGTACTTTTCCCAGATGTCTATGGCTTGCTGATACTTTTTCAGCGCTTTGTAGCTGTCGGCAAGGCCGAAGAGGGCGTAGTTGTTGTCCTCGTGGAATTGCAGGCAGGTCTCATAATACTCGATGGCCTCGGTAAAGGCGCTGCGTTTTCTGGCCGCATCCCCAAGACCGACGAGAGCGTAAGTGTTTTTCGGGTCTATGACGAGGATGCGGTTGAAATTTTCTTCCGCTTCCGTCAGCCGATTTGCCTTGATATACTGATAACCCTTTTTCGAGAGTTCGGCGATATTGGTTTCGCCCTCGCGGGGTGTGTGTTGTTCATCTCCCATTCTCACATTCCTTTCTAGCTATCTTTTAGCCATGATCTCACGATCATGGCCATTTTTTCCGTCATTGCCTCTACGATTTTCCTGTTGGGTGCCAGGTGATACATACGGTAGGCTTCCAGGACCTGCTTTTTCTCGTAGTAGTAATCGCCCAATCGCCCAAGCCCGTCCGAGTATCCCGTCGTAATGAATATGCGTTTGGCTACTTCGTACTTGCCTTCGTTGAAGAGTTGGTTGCCTTTCCTTATGAGGGCCGATTTTTGCTCGCCGCTCAACGCGCTGTTCGTTTCTTTGGTGATCTTAATGAACCCCTCTTGCGGGATCAGGTCTAGCAAATTAGCGGTTTTTTTTGCCATTAGTCGACCAGCGTGCCTTTTGGTTATCTGATTTTTTGATCGCGCTCGTACGCTTCAGCGAGGGCCTTGCCCAGAGCTTTGAACAGGGATTCGGCCATGTGATGGCTGTTTTCACCGCGGCGTAGATCGATGTGCAGTGACATTCTCGCGCGGCTCGTGAGGGCTTTGAGAAACTCGCCGACAACGCACGTATCGAACGTTCCGATTAGATTTTGCGGAAAATCGAGCTCCGCGGCCAGAGTCGGTCTGCCGCAGACATCGATCGTTACTTCCGTCAGAGCCTCGTCCATGGGAATAACAGCGTGGGCGAACCGCTTGACGGAGCCCGTTTCTGTGCTCAGTTTGCGGAAGATATCCCCCAGAACGAGCCCCGTGTCCTCTACCAGGTGGTGGGGGTCTGCCTCGATATCCCCCCGGCATTTGGCGGTTATGCTGAAGCCGCCGTGAAAGGCCATGGCAGCGAGCATGTGGTCGAAAAACGGCAGGCCCGTGTCGATGTCTATAACACCTTGCTGGTCTGCGTTTAGCTCGATTGAGATTTCCGTCTCTTTTGTTTTGCGGGATAGCTTGATAATTCGCTGATTCATTTAAATATTCCGCTTTTAAACAATACCGAAATTGTAATATATATACAAACGACGGTAAAGTAAAGTAGCTGCCTCGATAAACGAGCAGTTCTCAATTTGGCGGAGCCAAATTGAGAACTGCCTTTAACTTTGATATATGTCTGCATTTTCATGTGTCCGCGATGGCGGTGGTACGGCATCCCGGCCATCGGCATTCCGACGAT
>SDBV01004842.1_pt1 | contig 19156 bp, 19 predicted proteins | sample 2277081 | NCBI WGS metagenome assembly SDBV01 (sample SAMN10402039, study PRJNA504765) | marine sediment metagenome | isolation source: marine sediment core GS10_PC15, 223 cmbsf | place: Arctic Ocean: Southern Knipovich Ridge | collected 2010
GAAAAACACGCTATCTATGCACGTCTGTACCCTTGTGGTATCAGAACATAATACTAATATCTCAAAAAACGATATATGACTTGGTTCTGCTTTGCATCGATAGCGTGTTTTTCGCCGGATGTCTTGGTATTATTCAATATCATGATATGTTTGGTGAAAACATTCATTGACAAAGTATACGTATACGTATATTATTAATTGAAGAATCTAATAAATTACCAGGAAATATTAATGATTAAAAGTATAGCGATGCTTGAGCCGAAAAGTGAAAACATACATATTTTTTCTAAATTTGAACTTCCAAGGCTCGGTGGTATTATTTTAGCAACTATTATGAAAAATAAGGGTTATAAAGCTAAAGCTTATTATATGAGAGAACAGGAATTTTTAAATCTGGAATTTGATGCTGACCTTATTGGAATATCAACCATTACACCAACTGCAAAATCTGCTTATAAATTGGCAGATCATTTTAGAAAACAGGGTAAGAAAGTAGTTATGGGAGGTTCGCATGTTACTTTTCTTCCGGAAGAAGCATTAAAACATGCGGATTTCTGTTTATTAGGAGAAGCTGAAGAATCATTCCCAAAATTAATAGAAGCAATAAATAATAATATTTCACTGGCGGATGTTCCAGGCCTTGCTTATATGGAAAATGGAGTGTTTAAATGTAATGAAAGGCCAAAAGTGATTAATGATCTGGATACAATACCACATCCGGATTTTTCTTTATTAAAAACTTCAAATTTAATACGCAGGATGCCATTCTTAAAAAGAATTATTCCTATTCAGACTTCAAGAGGCTGCCCCTTTGACTGTTCTTTTTGTTCTGTAACATGTATGTTCGGTAAAAAATACAGGTTTCGATCTACAGAGAATATCATAAATGAGTTAAAAAAATATAATCCTAAAAAACATTTTATATTTTTTTACGATGACAATTTTACTGCAAATAGAACAAGGGCAAAAAAATTGTTAAATGAGATGATTAAACAGGATCTAAAATTCAACTGGTCTACTCAAGTGCGTTCGGATATTGCTAAAGACCAGGAACTTCTGGATTTAATGAAAAAGGCCCGCTGTAAAATATTATATATAGGATTTGAATCTGTAGATCCTGAAGCATTAAAAGAAATGAAAAAGAGCCAATCAGTTGCAGAAATAAAATGGTCTGTAAACGAAATAAGAAAAAGAAAAATTCATATTCATGGTATGTTTGTATTCGGCTTTGATGTAGATACTGCAAAAAAGGCAAAAACAACAGTAGATTTTGCAATTAAAGCAAAAATCGATTCTACTCAGTTTATGATATTAACACCCTTGCCCGGTTCTGATTTTTATAAAAAAATGAAGTTGGAGAAGAGAATACTTGATTATAAATGGGAAACATACGATGCTCATCATGTGAAATTTAAGCCGAAAAGATTTACTTTGTGGGAACTTCAGAAAGCGCAGATTGACGCTCATAAAAAGTTTTATTCGATATATAATGTAATTAGAAGGCTATGGGACGGAAGGATCAGGGCTTTTTATACAGGCCTCATTGGTAATAGAATGATTAAAAAGTGGATAAAGCTTGAAAGGAAATACTTAGCTAAGCTTAAACACAGTATTTTAAACAAAAAACTCTTTATAAACAACTAAAATTAAATAAATACCCTCATTTACAAAGAAATAATTTGAAAATCATCTTGTAATAGATTAAGCTAAAAAGAGATATGAATAATGATCCTTATACAAAAAATGAATACAATGTAGTAGAGGCTGTTGAAGAACTTTCATCAGATATAGAAGAAGATTATTTATTGTTAGCAAATAAATTTAAAGAGTTATTTAAAGAGCTGGAAAATGGCTATAAATCTGCTAATTTGATGCTAAGAATTGATGCTACGAATATAGAAGATGATACAATAAAAAATGAAGTAAATATTATTGTGGAAGATGTAAAAAATATTGTTAATGAGTCTTCTGCCTACTTTATGGAGATGAATGATAAAGATATTCTATTATACTCAAATATCGAAGATAATATTAAACAGCTCAATGTTTTAAAAGAACGCATAGAAGATATAAAAGAAGATACAATAGATTTGGAAGTACTGTCTATAAATGCAATGACTGTTGCAATTAAAGCAGGAATAGATGGAAGGGGTTTTTCTTTTATAACGGATGAGCTTAAAAAACTTTCTTCAACAACAATATCATATACTACAGAACTCTCTAAGAAGGGTAATAAAATTATAAAAATGTTTACTGATTTCCAGAAAGGAATAAGAAATTTAAGGAATTTTCAGGAAAAATTCTATTTAACATTTAATAGCAATCTTGATAAGGGATTTAATAATTTTAGTACTATGCTGATAAAAATTGAAGAAATGGTATTAGCTGTTGTTGAAAAAGCTCAATTGGTGTCAAAACCCATATTTAAGATTATGGATGAAATACAGCTTCAAGACATAATAAAGCAGTCTCTGGAACATGTAATAATGTCACTAAAGGCAATACAATCTGAGCGTAAAAAAGATGAAGATACTATTAATAAATACGCCGTAGTAGAGATATTATCAGAAATAAGTATTAACCTTTTATCTGATGTTGAATCAAAAATAATGAACTGTTTTACAACCTATAAAAGTAATTTTGCTTTATTAAGAGAAATTCTCGAAAATATAGAAGATGAAAAGCAGAAATTTATTAAAAATGCGAAAGATTCAAAAATAAATGATATTTTGAAAGGATCTACAAAAGTAATTGATGATTTAGCAAAGAATATTGAAAATACATTGAATAAAAAAAATGATTTATCCGGAAATTTAAAATCAGTAAACAAAGATATTGACAAATTAACAAAATATTTTAAAAAATATTTTGAAATAATTGATAGATTTTACTGTATAGAAATTGTTTCGAGAATTGAAGTTGCGAAAAGGGAAACATTAAGAAAAAGGAAAGAAATAATTAACAAAATGGGTGAACTTACTATTAAGATAGAAAAAGATATTAAAAAAGCTATGAAAGATATAGAAAAATCAGATGAACGCTCTAAGATGATAGTTAAAGAATATTTTAATTCAAACAGATTGGAGTTTTCTGTTGCAAAAGACTTTGTAAATAAAATAAAACAGACAAAGGCGACTCTGTTGAATTATAATGAGAGACTGCAGAATTCAATCGGTAATTTTACACCTTATTCTGATAATTTCTTCTATATTCTGGAAGAGGCAGAGAATGATATTAAAAAATTATTTGAAAGAGCAAATCAAATTGCAAAAACTAAGAATATGCTATATGATCTAAATAATGACGCAAGTAAAAGAAAAAGAGAACTATTAAAATATAATAAAATTGAAAAATGGGAAATAAAGGATGACAGAATAATAGATATAATAAATAAATTTACAATATTAACTCACAAACAACTTGCAGGTAATATTGTAGGGGTTGAAGTTGAAAAGGGCGATGAAGCAGGTGAATTAACGTTATTTTAGCGGGAGGTAATATGAAAAAGAAAATACTTATTATCGATGATTCAAAATCATTAAGAAGTGCTGCTGATTTTACATTAAAATCCGCAGGATTTGATACTGTTCAGGCGGGAGACGGTGTTGAAGGTTTAGAAGCATTAAAAACAATTGATGAAGCAGATATCGGTATGATAATAACAGATATTAATATGCCTAATATGGATGGAATAGCTTTTATAAAGGAAGTTAAAAAAACAAAATTTAAATTTGTGCCAATACTGGTATTAACAACAGAAGCTCAGGAGGAGAAGAAAAAGGAGGGACAGCAAGCAGGTGCATCGGGATGGCTTGTTAAACCTTTTAATTCCGAGCAATTAATTAATATAGTTGAGAAATTTGTCGAATAGCGATATTTTATATATATGAAAAGATTAATAATATTAGTTATTACTATCATTTTGCTTTGTACTGTTAATATGTTTTCTTATGATTTAACAGAAAACTTGTTACAATTATATTTTCAAGTCTTTGATGAAAATACAGATATTATTGATTTTGAACTTCAAGACCTAAACGGAAATAGTGTTTCCTTAAGTTCATATAGGGAGAAAACCGTATTACTCTCATTCTGGGCAACATGGTGTCCTCCGTGCAGAGAGGAAATGGATTCTATGCAGCTGTTATATGAGAAGTTTAGCTCTCTTGGATTTGAGATCATTGCAGTAAACCTACAGGAAAGTAAAGATGTCGTGAGTTCTTATATCCGGGAAAATGGATACACTTTCAAAGTATTGCTAGATCCATATGGTATATCATGGATGTCTTATGGTACTAATGGTATCCCTACAAATTATATTATAGAGCCTGGTGGAATGCTGCTTGCACGTACCATCGGTGGAAGGTACTGGTTCTCTGCTGAAATAATAGAGCTATTTAATCAGATAATAAACGGATTATATATAGTTAGCTGAATGAGATATTATTTTTCGGATCCTCTTTTATTGCAGGACTTTTATCTTTTCTATCTCCATGTGTTTTTCCACTAATTCCTTCATATTTATCTTTTATAAGCGGAACTTCCCTGAAGGAACTTGAAGCTGAACAAACGGCAAGACAAAAAGCATTTATTAATACTCTATTTTTTGTTATTGGTTTTACCGTAATATTTATTGTTTTACAGATTATTGCTATTGCTACTTTTAATGTTATTGTTAAAGTAATAAATATAATTAATCCGATTGCAGGAACAATTATTATACTTTTCGGATTAAACTTTATATTTGACTTTATAAAAATATTAAATATAGAAAAACGTTTTAATATAAAAAAGATGCAATCTGGTATATTAGGGCCGCTAATCTTTGGTATGGCATTTGGTGCAGGCTGGACTCCATGTATAGGGCCATTTTTATTAACAATACTTATGACTGCGGGCGCATCCGGAAATTACTTTTTCGGTATTATACTAATGATAATTTACTCATTCGGGCTTGGATTGCCATTTCTGATATTTTTATTTCATGGATCGGATTGAATATTTAAGGTTTTCCCATACCTGAAATTAAATTTATTTATCATCGTAAACAGCTTGAATGAATGTAATATTTATTGATATTGTTATTATATGAGTAAAATTAATACAAATTCCGCAAAAAATGGCTTTATTAAAGAAACCAAAAAGGAATCCGGATACAAAAAAGCTGCTGAATTTCTTATTCTTGTTGGAAAAGACCAGGCTGCTAAAATATTAAAACACCTCTCAGAGGAAGAAATACAAGGAATAACTGAAGAAATAGCTGAAACTAAAAGTATAGATAAAGATAAAGCCAAAAAGATACTGGATGAATTCGGATACCTGCTAAAAACGAGAGATCTTGTTGCAAGAGGCGGACTTGATAAAGCGAAAGAAATGCTTACAGCTGCCTTTGGAGAAGAAAAAGGTGGTGCAATATATGAAAAAATACTGCAGAGAACAATACCGCACCCGTTTGTATTCTTAAATGATCTTGATTTTGATCAAGTCTTAAACCTTTTAAAGAATGAATCTCCGCCGGTATTAAGTGTTATACTTTCTCATCTTGAGCATGGTCTGGCAGCAAAAATACTAAGTTCATTATCAATAGAAATGCAGAAAAATATTGCAAAGAGAATTGCAAATATGGAAAAAATTGTGCCGGAGGTGCTGCGCAGTACAGAGCAGAGCCTGCTTAAAAAAGTCAGAGAACAGGGAAGGTTAGTAACAAAGGAAATTGACGGTAAAAACGCCCTTTTAAATATAATTAAGCATATGAACCTTTCAGATGAAGAATCTCTTATTACTGGTTTATCAGATAAAGACCCGGAGCTGGCAGAAAGTATAAAAATAAATCTTTTTACTATCGAAATTGTATTAAAAATTAGAGATAAAGATTTTCAGAAGATATTGCAGGAATTTGAAGATAAAGAGATTGCATTAATATTGAAAGGTGAGAATGATCAAATCAAAGATAAATTTCTGAGCAATGTTTCTTCGAGAAGAAGAGAAATTATAGAACTTGAATATAAAGCCTATGCTGAAGTATTAAAAAAGGACAAGGATGAGATTACTCTCGATTTTTTAAACTATTTAAGAGAAGAGAACGCAAAGGGAGAACTTCTTATAATAAGAGAAGAAGATCAATTTATTATGTAAGACGAATACCTCACGGCTCTGAACCCAAAGGGCACAAGCCACCCAAAGGCACAAGACTTGAAGGGATGGGGGCAATGGATCTAGTGCAAAACCGAAGGTTTTGTTACTACTCATAAAAAAGAATACTTCGTCCGATCACAAGCTTTGCGTGTGGATGGACTGCGGAGATTCTTTATAAATTGATATATAAGTAAAGAAAAATTTATGCGGGAGATAAAATTTTGTATTCATTGCATATAGCATATTTATTATGGTTTTTTTCTGGTTTTGGCATGATGGGCTTTCACAGATTTTATTTGGGTAAGACTGGCACAGGTTTATTATATATGTTTACTGGCGGCCTAATGTTTGTAGGCTGTTTATATGATTTAGTTAATATGAGGAAACTTGTTGATGAAGCAAACCTTCAGGTAAGATATAAAGAGGTTTTATATTTGAATACTATGCCGCCTAAGATTAAAAAAAAGAAAGAATCTGTAGAATATGTTATTCTTAAAACTGCCAAGAAGAATAAAGGTATAGTTACTCCAGGAGAGGTTGCATTGTCCGGTAACTTTTCTATAGACGCGTCTCAAAAGTATCTTGATAAACTTGCAACAAAAGGCTTTGCAGAAATGCGTATTAAAAAGTCGGGTGTTATTGTATATTGTTTTCTCGAATTTATGGACAAGTCTGAAGAATTCGAAGATATATAAAAAAGTTTATGAGGAGTGCCTGGTTAATTTTTAATGATTAATTCCGCTACTTTATATGAATAAGACATTTTATATAAATAAGACATTTTATATGAATAAAACAATGAAAATTAGAAATCACATACTCGATTTTAATAAAAACACATATGTAATGGGAATAATAAACTGTACGCCTGATTCTTTTTATCCTGGCAGCAGAAAAGAAGGTCTGGAAGCAGCATTTAAAACAGCAGAAGATATGATTACGGCCGGAGTGCATATTATAGATATTGGAGGAGAATCCTCCAGGCCCGGTTCAGATCCTGTTTCTGCGGATGAGGAAATAGAACGTGTTATTCCTGTAATAAAGCAGATAAGAGCCGAATCCGATATAATTATTTCTATTGATACAGTAAAACCTGAAGTTGCTCAGGCAGCAGTCCGGTCCGGTGCTGATATAATCAATGATATTTCTGGTTTTAAATTAAGAAACGGCCTGGACAGAGTTGCAGCAGAGAATAATGTAACTGTAATTCTAATGCATATGCGCGGAACTCCTAAAACAATGCAGGAGGACCCACATTATAATAATACGATAAAAGAAATATACACAGAATTAAATGAGTCTGTATCTCTCGCTTTAAACGCGGGTATTAAAAGAAATAAGATTATTATAGATCCGGGTATAGGTTTTGGTAAGAGGTATATAGACAATTTAATTATATTAAAAAACCTAAAAGTTCTGAAAGGGCTGGGAATACCCATTCTAATAGGCCTTTCAAGAAAATCCTTTTTAGGTGAAATTTTAAATACGAAAGTAGAAAACAGAATGGTAGGAAGTATTACTGCAAATACAATTGCTGTAATTAATGGTGCAAATATAGTGCGTGTGCATGATTATTCAGAGTCTATTGAAATGATCAAAGTAATAAATGCAGTTTATCATTCTAATATTTAAAAAACTTATGTTTCCATTATTCAAAAGAGTATATATAATGATATTATAAAATTTAATTAACGGAGATGTAGAATATGGACTGGCTGGTTATCTTGACCATATTTAATGATTATATAAAGCCTTTTTTAGATATTTTTATTTTAACTTTTATAATATATAAGGGATATCAAATTCTTGTACAGACAAAGGCTATTCAGCTTATAAAAGGCGCTTTAACATTAATTCTTATATACTTTTTTGCTTTTTTTTTAAAGTTAAAAACTTTATTATGGATTCTGGAGTTATTCGGCCCCGGTATTGTTATTGGTATTGCAATAATTTTCCAGCCTGAATTAAGAAAGATCTTCACCCGCCTTGGACAGGGCAATTGGTTTAGTTTCCGTTCAGACTCGGAATTACACCATTTTGAATCTGTTTTAAATTCAATTGAAATACTTTCAGATCACAGACAGGGTTCATTAATTGTACTTCCAAGAAAGGTTGGTTTAAAGAATATTTTAGAAACAGGTACAAAAATAGATGCCGAATTATCATCAAGCTTAATTCTTACGATTTTTAGTGAAGATGCACCTCTGCATGACGGAGCTGTAATTATAAAAGGCGGCAGAATAATAGCTGCAGGATGCTTTTTGCCTCTTTCTGAGCAAATAGACATCAGAAAGAGCTTTGGAACCAGGCACAGGGCTGCTCTGGGCCTTGCAGAAGAAACAGATGCTGTAATAATCATTGTATCTGAAGAAACCGGGGCAATATCTCTGGCCTATGATGCTAATTTGTTTTATAATCTTTCTTTAGCAGAATTATCTAAAAACTTAGAGAAGATTTTCGAATACACAGATGAAGAGGAGCAGGTATTTGAAATTTAAGAGTTTAATTAATAAAATAATAGCAAACTGGCCAGTGAAAATCCTTGCTTTTGTCGCTGCAGTACTGCTATTTAATTTTAATGCAATGCAAATATTAAGAAAAGAAACTATCAATGTACCATTATCTATAATAAAAGCTGATGGTTTAACTATTGGACGTAATTATCCCAAAATAGTGAGCTGTGAAATTGAAGGTGAAAATGAAGAATATATTTCAAATATTTCACCGGAAGAGTTTATGAAAGACTTTATGATTTATATAGATCTTTCAAATATTACCCAGCCAGGAGAAATTAATGTTCCTGTTAATATAAAGAGAAATGAAGTTTTAGAATTATACGGAGTATCTGTAAAATCTTTTTCTCCTACGGAATTAAGCATTTATCTGGAAGAGGAAGTAACTAAAACGCTTCCAGTAATTGCTAATCAGAAAGGCTTTCCTGCAAGAGGCTATACCTTAGAATATATATTAGAACCTTCTCTTGTGCGTTTAAGCGGGCCTAAAACATTAATGGAATCTATAAGTGAAGTTTATACAGAAGAAATAAATATTTCCGGAAGGGCATTAGACTTTATTACTACTTTAAATGTTAGTTCTCCGGATTCCCTTATTTCAATTACCGGTAATGATCAAGTAGAATTTTATGGAATAATCAAAGAAAAAATAATTACAAAGATTTTTGAAAATGTTCCTATTAAAATCGTGAATAAGGATCCGGAAATGATAGTTGATGATATTGATTTAGAAGGCCAGATAAAATTACAGGGCCCGGAGCTACTCTTAGAAGATTTTGAATCTTTAGATATCAGCTTAAACCTGGATTTAAGAGGTATTACGGTACCCAGCGTTTATACCATTGAACTCATACCAAATGTCCCCCCTGGAATAGAGATTGTAGATTATCAGCCTAAAGAAATACCTGTATTTGTGAAAAGGGAGTATAAGAGCTTTAGATGATATTAGGAATTGGATTGGATGTTGTTAATGTAGATAGATTGAGACAATGGGAGAATAAAAAAGGTATTTTTAAAAGGTACTTTCATGAATCTGAGATCAAAGCAGTAGAAAAAAAAGGAAGTATGAAGATACTTTCATTAGCTGCAAGGTTTGCTGCAAAAGAAGCATATGGAAAGGCACTAGGAACCGGTTTAAAAGGGTTATCGTTAAATGAAATTTCTGTTTTGAATGATGAGAATGGAAAACCCTGGATGAAATTGTATGGAAAAGCAAAAGAGTCTTTAAAAAAGATTGGCGGAAGAAAAATATTTGTTTCATTAACACATGAACATGATTACGCATTAGCAATGATTATAATTGAGGAATAGTAATGAGCGCAGAAAAAGTAAAGAGGGTAACCTTTTTTTTAAAAGATCCTATAGAATGCCCTGTATGTGAGACATCCTTTTACAAAGAAGAATTACTCTCCGGCAGTGGGAGATTAATTGCAGGTAATTTAACAGAAGAACTGAGGCGTTTATATGAACCTTCTAAAAAATTCGGCGAGCTTTTCCCTTTAAACTATGTAATAACTGTCTGTCCGGAATGCTTTTATTCTGCATATAGTAAGGATTTTATATTTTCTGATGAGGAAATGGCAGAGGCTCTTTCTGCAGAAACAGATAAACGCAAAAACAGTATCAAGCTTATATTTAATAATCTTGATTTTACACAGGCACGCAATATAAATGAAGGTGTTGCCAGCTTTTATCTTGCTATAATGTGCTATGATCATTTTTCAAAAAACTCAGCACCTACGATTAAACAGGGTATATCATCTCTGCGTACTGCATGGCTGTTTAATGATTTGCATAGAAAAGAGTCTAATGAAAATTATGATTATTTGAGCCTCCTTTTCTATAGAAAATCTAGATTTTTTTATTTATTGGCAATAGAAAAAGAACAGACAGGCAAGGAAACTATGAGCAATATGCCTCATTTAGGGCCGGACCTGGATAAGAATTACGGATACGATGGAGTATTATATATTGCCGGATTACTCGAATTTAAATATGGCCCCAAAAAGGAAAAGGATAAACGGATTATCTCTCTTAATACAGCAAAACAGACAATTGCGCGTGTTCATGGAATGGGTAAAGCTTCCAAAAATAAACCCTCAACAATTTTAGAAAAAGTAAAAGAACTATATATAAAAATAAATGAAGAATTAAAAGAGTTAAAAGGGGAAGAATAAGGCATAATGGGCTCTGTTAATGTAAGACTTGATATTGCCTATGATGGCACAGATTTTGCCGGTTGGCAGATTCAGGAAAATGGAAGAACAGTACAGGAAGTTATTCAGGAAGCATTAAAGAAAATACATAACGAAGAGATAATTATTACAGCAGCAGGGAGGACAGATTCCGGCGTACATGCAAGGGAACAGGTTGTTAACTTTAAAATTGATAACAAAACCTTAAGTGCAGAGAAATATAAAGATGCTATCAATTATTATCTTCCGGAAGATGTCAGAATATTAAAAAGCAGGATCGTAGAGGATGATTTTAATGCCAGATTTTCAGCCAGAATACGGGTTTATAGATATTATATATACTGTTCACAAAAACCTTATCCGCATTATAGAAAATATTGTTACTGGATAAGGTATAAACCAGATATAATAAGATTAAATAGAATTTCTGCGGTATTATTAGGAGAACATGATTTTTCAACTTTTGCTGCGAGCGGTGACAGTTCAAATTCTAAGATTAAGAAGGTATTAAGTTCCTGTTTCTATATAGAAGGGCCGTTTATTGTTTTTAAGATTGCTGCAGGAAGTTATTTATATAAAATGGTGAGAAGCATTGTAGGAACAATACTGCAATTAGAGAAAAACAATTTAGGTGAAAAGGAAATGATAAAAATATTAAAATTTAGAAACAGGAAAAACGCAGGTAAAACCGCACCTCCAAGAGGGCTGTTTCTTGATAAGGTTGTTTATGAAGGTGAAAAACAAATTATATACTAAATATTTAGATCTTCTAAATATTGTGGATGATTATTATAGATGGGGATATAAAATGGAGCATAAAAATAGTTCTGTAATAAATATTAAAAAGTCCGGAAATTCCTATAATGATTCCAGTTTAAAAATAAATGATATTGATAATGAAATCAGAAATTGCAAGAAATGCGGGCTTCATATAGAAAGGAAAACGGCAGTTCCCGGAGAAGGAGTAACAAATCCTCTTGTTTTAATAATTGGAGAAGGGCCTGGTGTCGAAGAAGATAAAACAGGGAGGCCGTTTGTTGGTAATGCCGGAAAGTATCTTGAAAAATGGTTAAGTGCGGTGAACTTTAATGCGGATGAAAATTTAGGCAGAAACACTAATGTATATATTGCAAATATTATAAAGTGCAGGCCTCCCGGAAACAGAGATCCTAAACCAGATGAGATAAAAAAATGCAGACCGTATCTGGAAAGGCAGATAGAAATATTAAAGCCATGTGTAATCCTTACCATTAGCAGGTTTGCCGCACAGGTTCTGTTAAATACCGAATTAGGTATTACAAAACTAAGAGGGAAAGTATATAAGTATAAGAATATACCGCTGGTTCCGACCTATCATCCCAGTGCTGTGTTGCGGAATCCCGAATTACGGTCTCCAGTCTGGGATGACCTGAAATTATTAAAAACAGAAATAAAAAAGAATCTGTAATGCGGTATGCGGAAATAGTATTTAATTTACCAATTAAAAAAAGATTTATATACTCTGTGCCGGATGATATAAAATATGGATGCAGGGTAATTGCGCCATTCGGTAATAGAAAAATAATGGGTTGTGTTATATCCATAAAAGAAAAACATGAGAGCTCTCAATATAAAATTAAAGATATTGATTCTATAGTAGATAATAAACCTGTTTTATCAGAAAATATATTTAAGCTTGCAGAATGGATGTCCAGGGTATATATGTGCTCATTAGGAGAAGCCCTTTTTACTATACTTCCTGGAGCAAAGAAAGAAAAAGAAGAAACGATTGATATTTTAATTAGTGAAGAAATAAAAACTAGTTTCGATTTAACTCAATATCAGGAAAAAGCAATCGATGCTGTTGTAAAATCGAAAGGCCATAATGTTTTTTATGTTCAGGGAGTAACAGGTTCCGGTAAAACAGAAGTATTTCTCCAGGCTGCAAAATCATTTGTAGAAAAGAATAAAGATATTATATATCTTGTTCCGGAAATATCACTGGTGCATCAGGTTGTAGAATATTTTATTTTAAGTTTTAAAGATAAAATAACTGTACTTCATTCCGGAATGACACCGTCCCAGAGATTAAAAACATGGAGAAAAATACAGGAGAGTACAGGTAATGTTGTAATCGGTGTTAGAAGTGCTGTTTTTGCTCCTGTAAAGAATTTAGGGCTTATTGTACTGGATGAGGAACATGAAGGTACTTACAAGTCTAACTCAACGCCGAGGTATCATGCAAGACAGGTAGCAGCTTATAGGTGTAAGAAAGAGCAGGCTGCTCTTGTAATGGGAAGTGCAACACCGTCATTAGATGCATATTACAGAATGTGTTCCGGAGAAATTGAAAAGCTGGAATTACCGGAAAGAACAGGTACCGGCGCTATGCCTGAGATAAAAATTGTGGATATGAAAAAAGAAAAAGGACTTTTTTCGAAAGAATTAATTAAAACAATTAAAGCAGTTCATAAAGAGAAACGCCAGAGCATATTGTTTTTAAATAGGCGGGGATTTGCGTATTTGTTTTTTTGCAGAAGCTGTGGATTTGAAATGAAATGCAGAAACTGTTCTGTTTCTTTAACATTTCATAAAAATAGGAAATTGATGCTCTGTCATTACTGCGGATATAAAGTTAAACCTGTAGGAATCTGTCCCGACTGCGGCTCTCTGGATATAGGATATTCCGGTTTCGGAACCCAGAAAGTAGAGGAGGATGTTAAAAAACTATTTCCGGATTTAAGAATAAAACGTATAGATACAGACACAGTACGGAATAAAAAAAGATTAAAAAAAATATTAAATGATTTTAAAAATGGAAATATTGATCTATTACTGGGTACTCAGATGGTTGCAAAAGGATTGAACTTTCCGGGTGTTAAACTTGTAGGTATTGTTCTTGCGGATTTGGGTCTGCAGCTACCTGATTTCAAGGCGCTTGAAAGGACTTTTTCTTTAATAACACAGGTTTCCGGACGTGCGGGCAGAATGACGAAAGACGGATTAGTTATAATCCAGACATTTAAACCGGAGAGCGGAGTAATTCAGAAGGCTTCTAGAATGAAAATTGCGGAGTTTTATAAACAGGAAATGTCTGCAAGAAGAGCATTAAGGTTTCCTCCTTTTGTAAGAATTATTCGGATAGTCTTTCGGGGAAAGAAAAAAGAACGGACTTATAAAATGATCATGAATTTTGCGGAAACATTTAAAAAATATTCAAATAGGGATATTGAACTGCTGGGCCCTGTTGAATGCCCGATATCTGTTATTGCCGGCAATTATCGTTTCAATATTGTATTCCGGGGCGATGATTTCTTAAAAATGCATAATATTGTGTCAAGGTCAGTTAATTCATTTATTTTACCAAAAGATATATATTTAGAAGTTGATGTAGACCCTGTAAGTCTGTTATAATTTATTGTACAGGAATTTCAATTGAAATTCTTATGAAATAGTGGAGCCCGACCAATAAATCGGTTTGAAATAATTATTTCAAAAGATAAAATTGAAAGATCCGATTTAGTGGTCGGGCGACTGCGTTAGTACAAAGAGGATGTACTATTTTACTTAAAATACTTAGGAATAATTAGGAATTAATTTGCTGCATAGATATTGTACTTCAAAAAAAGGAAAACTGCATAGGAAAGCTAAAATATTTACAAATGATGAGCATAAAATTAATATTAAAGATATTGATTTTCATGCTGTTAAAATTATAAACCATCTGAACGATTATGGATTTAAAGCTTATATTGTTGGAGGAGCTGTAAGGGATCTATTACTGGGCAGAAAACCAAAAGACTTTGATATTGCTACAGACGCTTTTCCACAGAAAATAAGAAAGTTGTTCCGCAATTCAAGAATAATAGGAAGGCGTTTCAAACTTGTACATATATATTTCAGAAAGAATAAGATTATAGAAGTATCAACTTTCAGATCTGAGAAATCAAGCCCGAATGTAAATCACTATGGTTCTTTAGGAGAGGATGCATTTAGAAGAGATTTTAGTGCTAATGCATTATACTACTGTCCTAGAAATGAGCACTTAATTGATTATGTAGATGGGTTCAAGGATATCCAGAATAAAACTTTAAGGATACTTGGCAATGCAAAAGAATCATTTGTAGAAGATCCTGTACGAATGCTTAGAGCAATAAAATATGCTTCTATTCTTGGATTTAATTTTCAGCGATCTATAGAAAAGAATTTAAAAAAATGCAGATATGAACTGCATAGGTGTTCTAAAGAAAGATTAACAGAGGAATTCTATAAAATATTAAAATCCGGTCATTCAGTTGATATTCTAAAAAACGCTTATGATTATAAAATATTTGAAGTGCTGCTGCCGTCATTTAAGGAGTATTTTGGCAATAGTGAGTCCGAAATTGCACCATTAATTCAGCGGCTAAAAGAACTCGATAATGAAGTAAATAGTTCTCCTTTAATTCAGAGAAGCGACATGCTTGCAATTATCTGTATGGATTTTGCTAAAGATAATCCGGAATGGAAATACGGACCTCTTTATCCAATTCAGCAGTTTTTACGGAATATATTAAATCCTCTTGTGCCTTCGAATAAAGATCTTATATCTACCGCGCATACTATACAGCGGGCATTAAGGTATAAGAGGAAGAAACAAAAAAAAGTTGCTAAGCAAAATTATCAACGTGTATTAATGCGTAAAAGCAAAGTATCAACTTTTTCTGAATAATTTTCCGGATCTGACGTTTTGGCTTCCAGGAGATACATCGTAGCCTGATCATACTGGTTATTTGCAAAGAAATTAACACCTATAGCATAATTTGTAATACTTTCTTCCGCGCCTAACGACAATGCCTGCTGATAATAGCTTTCTGCTTCTAAAAAGTTTTCTTTGGAGTAATTAATTAATCCCAGGTAATAATACGAAATATAATTATTAGGTTCTAATAGGACCGCTTTACTAAAGTTTTCCAATGCTCTTTCATATTCGTCAACTGTAAATAAATTAATTCCTTCCTGTACAAGCTCATTAAAAGTTTTAAGAGAAAGAATATGGGAAATATAATCCTGCTCTATTACATTAATCGCTGTCCAGCTGAAAACACTGTTTTTTATAGTGATAGAATTCTCCATCAATGTTGAATCTGATTGTAAATTAGATACAGTATCCCAGAAAATACGATTGTAATCATTTTCTTCTGATTCCAGCAGAAAACTTATAAGTCCCCAGGCTTGTGGATAGAATGTCTCTATACGGTTATTTGCAGAATCTCTGCTCATAGTAAGAAGTTCGTCTAATGGAATATATGGTTTTGTTATATCGTGGTTTTGTACTATTGATTTTAATGTTCTAAGCCAGATTAGATTTGGTTTATAAAGAAATGTTTTTGTTGTGCTGTTCCATTCGCAATTTTCAAAATAAGTAGCAACGCCTTCTCTTAACCAGATTGGAGGATTAGGAATGAATGTCTTAATGAATTGAATAAATCCCTGGTGTAGAAGCGAAGCATTAAAATCTTTTTCCTTATCTTTAGAAAAACCTACTAATTCACTTTTTGTAGGATCTGAATAATGTATATACGCGAAATCATCTCTTGTTTCATTAATTATATTTTTTAAGTAGTCGTTAAATGCATCTTTACTATGAAAAATTGTTAATTTCAATTTTGAAGAAAGGCTGGAAAGATCAAAATGTATTGTATCATTAAACATCGCTAAAGCTGCTTCCATTTTTTCTGATATTTCCTGTGCAAAAACTTCACTGTCGTCTGTCACAACATGATAATGTTCTGAGTCATAACTATAGTACATCTGTGAATTCGCATAAAAAGTAGCTGCTAATAAAAAACAGGCAATAAAAAGAATTAAACGTTTCATATACCCTCCTGTTTTAACTGGTATTGATAATTCTTAAAATATCGACTTATCTTAACCTGTGATTTCATAGATGTCAAACAAAAAATTTATGAGATAGAATCTATTGTAATATTTACAGTCTTAAGCATGAGGCCTGCATATTTCTCTAAATTTTCCAGTATATATTTTTGCAAATTATGAATTAAGCCTGATATTTGTGTTCCAAAATCAATATTCAATGATAGGTCGATAATGTACTGGTGTTTATCCTGAATTATAGTAATCTTTTTTACATCGATGTAAGAATTAAATTCACACACGCAATGAAGGATCATCTGGCTTAATGCCTGCTCGGAAATAGTAACTTTACCTTTACTGCTGTATAGAGGCTGTACAACAGATTTCTCAAATACTTCCGTTTTTCCAAATATATTAAAGCGCTTTCTAAAAAATATTTTAACAGAGTCAAAGAAGATATGAGAATGTTTTCTTTTCACTTCTACAGCCGGAACTGGTATTATATGCTTATTTTCATTATGGCGGGAATGTTTTGCTCTTGCTATTTCTTCTTCTGTAGCAATTTCCTCTATATTGATAATACGGCCCGGATGGGGGAGGTGGAGGAGTTTAGCAATTTTATGTATCATCCTGATTGAGGTACCAAGAATGAGTATCCTTTTAAATGATTCTTTTTTTAATACAAGGCGGACTTCATTGCGGTGCATTGGACTATCAAATAATGCGGTTTTAATTGCAGAGTAGGCCCCGCTTGCCTGTTTTGCTGATTTTCCGGCAATTATCTGCTGATCCTTGATTAATAGGCCATCATCAATTATCAGGTTGATATTCTGTTTTTTTGCAACTAACTGGGCACGGAAGCTTTTACCGGTACCTGCTTTACCAACCAGCCCGAATACTTGCTTGCCTTTAAATAACCATACTAGGTGATGATAAAATGACTTTATTCCCGGCATATTTTTTTCTACTCTTTCCCTGCATTTATACCCAAAAGCTTTAAACTGCGTGTTATGGCTTGTGAGGATATAATAATAATATATAGTCAAAACCAGTTTGTATCAATAAAAAGCGAAGGCATAAATTAAGTTTCGGATTTTTATTTTATTGTACAGGAATTTCAATTGAAATTCCTATGAAAAAGTGGAGCCCGACCACTAAATCGGTTTGAAATAATTATTTCAAGAGATAAAATTGAAAGATCCGATTTAGTGGTCGGGCGACTGAATTAATACAAATAATAGTACACGGATGTACTATTTTATTATTTCGCCACAGAAAAAGCAGATTACGTAGTTTATCTTTTTGATAATCTTTCTAAAGAACTTGGCATAAATAAACGGACACTTTACAGAACAGTAAAGTTCTACAAAGAATATCCGGAGATCGTGACAACGTTGTCACAATTCACATGGAGCCATTACTTGATACTGCAAACTATAAAGGACAATGGCAAGAGACTTGAGTATGAAAAACTTATACAAAAAGAATATCTTAGTGTAAGGCAGCTTCAGGAAATTGTTAAAAAAGAAAAATTACAACTTCCTTCTTCCGGAACTTCACAGCTTAAAGCTATCAGAGGCAGGCCCGGAGTTTACAGGCTAAAAGAAATAGATAGTGAAATAAATATAGACTGAGGGTTTTATGATTATATAGAGAGACCAGAACTAATCAATTTTGATAATACGGAATCTTATATCGAAGATACAGACTCTGTTTCTTATAAATTTATAGAACCTGATAAAACTTTACTTTATACATTCAAAGCAAAGATTATAGAAGTTATAGACGGTGATACTGTAAAGGCCCTTTTATACAGAGGTTTCGGATTAAAGGGAATACGTACCTTAAGGCTCCGTGGAATAAATACTCCGGACTTACAGACAGAGCATGGCAGTAAAGCAAAAGACTATGTAGAAACTAAATTGTTGGAATTGCCCTTTGTAATAATTAAAACATACAGCCGTGATATTTATTTGAGGTATCTGGCGGATGTGTTTTACCTGCCCGGTAATACAGATGTTTATGCTGTTGCTGAGAAAGGTAAATATCTTAATCAGAAACTAATTGATGATGGGCTTGCTGAGAGGTGGTGGCGATGGTAGGTTTTGATATTTTTAATATTAGAACACAGAAGGCACAGAATTCACAGAAATTTATTTAACACATCAAATATATTGTATATGCTAAAGTTATATCATGAACTAAGCTGAATTATTCTTTTTATATCAGCATATACTGCCCTCCTTTTTAATATTTATGTAACTTATTTTACGACTCATTTTTATTTACCTTAAGTAAAGTAATAAATACATATTTTGCACATAACACTTAGGAATGTATATTTTGCGATAGCAGAATATACATTTCGAGTTGAACGAAACTGCTCTGACGATGGCCCTTGGAGTTTCAATTCAACTTCTTTTTTAAAAATAAATAGATTATTCTCCACTAATATTAATCAAATGCTACAAGACTTAT
>SDBV01004843.1_pt1 | contig 19156 bp, 27 predicted proteins | sample 2277081 | NCBI WGS metagenome assembly SDBV01 (sample SAMN10402039, study PRJNA504765) | marine sediment metagenome | isolation source: marine sediment core GS10_PC15, 223 cmbsf | place: Arctic Ocean: Southern Knipovich Ridge | collected 2010
AGATGTCATATCCAAGTGTAAGTATTTTGTAGGATTTCCTAGTGTATTGTTATACTACGCTTTGTGGTGTGAGACGGAATGTTTTTTGTTTACAGACCACCAAGGACAAGATGATTTAAGAATACATGATGAATGGAAAAAACATATTACTTACGACAAGTAGGAGTTTAAATGAATTTTTTAATGCTACGAGGACAAGTCCCACAAGACAGAGACTCACTGGAGATTGTGTTTGATAAGATTGAGGATTGTGATGATGTCTGGACTCAGCTTTTTTTCGCCATGGTACAGGCTGGCGACCACGATGGTCAGTTATGGTATTGGGGTGGAAGCAGAAGCAAGATGTATACTTCAAATTTCGCAGAAAAATGGATACCAGATTTTGAAACGTATGCCAACAGACTTGAACCAGATTTTATTCCTGATCTTATTTTCTGCCGTGGTGGCTTCAAAGAATACCACGCGGTATTAAAGCGATTTCCAGAAGCAATTAAAATATATTACGGTGCTGGTAATAGGTTCATGCCACAGCCTGGCTTCAGTGATTATGATATTATACTACAAGATTCGCCGGAACAGGTAGAAGAATGTAAGAAGAAATATCCAAACGCATTGGTGACGTTATTTGTTAAGCCAGCGGCAGAGAATATATTCTTTCCTATATCAAAGAAAAAAGAGTATGATGTGTGTTTTCCAGCAAACGGAGCCCAACCATTTAAAGGGCATGATTTTGTATACAGTACGGTACCTAAGGATATTTCCGTATTAAATTTAGGTAATCCGTCCAGGGTGCCACACCCTAAAAATGTTACATCGTATAGAGTTTTAAGGTCTGAAATGGCAGGACACATTGCGAAGTGTAAGGCAGGGATTGTGGTGGTGCAAGGTAGCATAGACTCATGCCCAAGGGTAATTCCAGAGATGATTGCTTGTGGTATCCCTATAGTTGCTATGGACAATGTTAGATTTTGGAAAGATAAATATATGGAAGGTATTGTTTCGTCTAGAAGTCCGTGTTCTACTGGTGAGATAGCTTATAGATGGAATTTCTGGGATGTTGTCAGAAGTGTGTTAGAGCGTTATAATTTGTACCAACCAAGGGTATATTATGACTACTATTTATCTATGGACAGAGCAGTAGAACTTTTAATGGAAAAAATAAAAGAGGTAAGTGAATGAATATAGTATTTAATGGAAGTAATTCAGGGCTTGGTAATAATGGTGGATCGCGTACGGTCTTATTGTCGTCGCAAGTATTAGAATCTTTGGGTCATAAATGTGATGTGGTGGCATCTGTAGATAAGTTTACGTGGTTTGAACATAAAGTTCCTATACCATTTATTCCTTGGGATACAGATGTTGTGATAAACATAGCGGCTGTTGATTATATGGCTACTAAAGGATGTAATGTGCCAATAAAAGTTGCGTGGTGGAGAGCTCATGAAGATTGGTCAATGAGTGAGTCAGATCTAATTAAGTTATATAATTCTGATTTGCTGAATGTTGTTAATTCACGTGGTTTACAAGAAAAATTAAAATCATATGGTGCTGATTCTGTGGTGGTTTATCAAGGCGTAGATCTTGATTGGTGGGAAGATAGAGAATTACGATCAACAAATAAAATGAGAATAGGTGCTTTGTACACCACCCAACCAAGAAAAAGATGGAAAGATTTTGTTGCACTTTCTAACATACTAGGACATGATAATTATGAATATGTTGGTATGGGAAATGCATTGCCAAAAGAAACATTTCTAACTGGGTTTATATACAACGCTAACGTAGACGAATTAAATGATTTATATAATTCATGTCATGTATGGTTCGCTCCTACCAATAGTGAAGGGTTGCATAACGTACCTATGGAGGCAGCTCTGTGTGGTTGTTTAGTAGTATGTAGTGATCACAAACTAAATGGTATGGTATTAGACTATGCCTTCAAAGGACAAACTGCAATAGTATACCCTTCAGGTGATATTGAATATGCTGCGGCTCGTATTGAGGATTGTGATTGGCCTATGGCATACATGGTTCCTAACATGCAAAGTTTTATAAGAACTCAGATAGGTAGTAGAGAACACAATATGCAGAAATTTGTGGACATTCTAAAGGAGCTATAATGTTAATTATATTGTATGGCGACATTTCAGATCAGAAAGCCGGTAAGCAACAGAGGATGATTGATGGTGGCGCTACGTGTGGATACAGAGAGTACGCAAGGAATTATGGACACATAATATATATGGCTAATCAAAAGGTAAAACTACCGTGGGAACATAGTATAGTAGATCCTAATAAAGTGGTAGAGTTTATAAAGCAACACCCAAATAGCATTGTTTGGTCTGTAAAACACAGTCTCAGAAAAGACAAAAAGATTTTATCTAAGATTAACAATAAGAAGATATATTACTCATGTAATTCAAGTAACATGTACAATAAATTTTGTGATGTTAGTCTTGTTGACACACTACAGAAGATTAAAAACAACGCTAAACTATGGTTCAAAGGCAAAGACCCTTATTATTGGAAGCCTCTTGATGAAGATAAAAAGGAATTTGATTACTTGTTAGTAGGAAGAAGAGGAGATAAGAACGAAATTCATTTTATACAGAAACTGAATGCAATCAAAGAAAAGAGAAAGATTTTATGGATAGGTGGAGAGAAACATAAAAGTAAGATTGGTAAAACTAAACATGAGGTTGTTTGCACAGGGTTTGTTGGTCAGAAAAAAGTAAAAACTAATATCCCAAAAGCTAAAGTGGGGGTTTTGTTTACTGAATTAACGATAGAAGGGTTCCCACAAGCTTTTTTAGAGATGACTATGTGTGGTCTTCCTGTGGTTTATAACGTTAATGCTCCAAGAAACAAGTTTTATTTTCATAAAGATAATTCTCTTCTTTGTTCAAAGAATGATTTGGTAAAGAGTGCTGAGATTCTACTTAAAACTAGAGATCCAATTAGATGTAGAGAAACAGCAATTAGAAACTATAGTTTAGATGAATCTTATGGGAGGATAAAAGAATGTTTAAGGTAATTACAATGAGTGATTCAAATTATTTTAGGGCTGGAAAAGTATTTCTTGAAACAAGAAATAGAGTGAAAGCAGATTTTGTATTGTATGGTCCAGATTTGAATGTTAAACAGATTGATGTATTAAATAAACATAACATAAACTATATAAAAGTAGATGAAAATTTATATAAAACACAAATGCAATTTCTTAAATTTGGGTTGGTTAAAGAACAACTTGAGGATGATAGTGATGAGAAATATAGAGGATTTACATTCGCTGATTTTGATACCTTTTTTATAAACGACTGGAGTCATATATTTGATTATGATTTTGATTATGGTATTACAGTTAGAAATGATATGGTAAAACAAAAACGTTTGTGGGCATATACAAATGGTGGAGTTACTTTTGCTAAACATACCGCATATAAATTAATTACGTTTGCTGAAGAATTAATTTTAAAAGGTAAAAATGATGATTTAATAGAGTATGATCAGGTATGGAGAACTTTAGAAACAGGAAGACCAGAGCATAAGACTCATTACAGAACTGTTTTGAGGTGGTGGGTTGACCAAGTGTTTTTTTCTTCTCTTGTGTTAAGGTATTTTAAACAACACGGTTACCATAAAATTGGTTTGCAACCAAAATTTTTTAAGTATCTTGATTATAAAATAGGGATGTTCAGTTGTAATCATTACAATGTACTTAATTCTAAACCTGTTGTTACTAATGAAAGAAATATTTATATAAGACATTTGAAATCGGTTGGTAGAGAGGTTCTAGGCGTGGCCGCAATTAAGGAGAAGTTATAAATGGTTGTAATGGATTTTACTACTACTGCAATGGCAAGACCTGATATAGTTAACAAAACTTATAAATCATTTTCTAGTGGGTTAAAAGGAATTGATTTAAAAGAATGTAGGTTGTTTATTAATATAGACCCATTACCAGAGAATATAGATAGAAGAGAAGTTACAAAAACAGCAAAGAAATATTTTAAAGAAGTACACCCTAATTATCCAGAGAAAGCTAATTTTACCGCCGCTTGTAATTGGTTATGGTCGAATGCGGAAACAGAATTTATTTTTCATTTGGAAGATGATTGGCTTCTTTTGCAAGATGTTTCCGTCCCAGAACTTTTGAAATATTTTGACCAGCGTCGCAAATTAATGGAGGTAGCATTAAGGGCTTATAAATATGAATATAAAATATGTCCGTTATCACCTTGTATAATGCATGAAAGATATTACAAAGCAATAGCAGGTAACTTGAATGAAAGTGTTAATCCAGAGATACAGCTTAGAGGAAGAATTTGGGGAATAGAAATACCTTCCCCAGAATTTAAAGTATCGCATAAAGGAAAACTTATAATTTATCCTGAAAAAACTAATGAAGTAATTCTAAAAGACTCTGGTAGAGGTTGGATAAAAAAATCTAAATTTAAAAAACCTAGTAAAAAAAGTAAATTTACATCGTGGGAGAAAAAGAAATAATGGATTATAATTATAATAAATACTATGATAGATGGAATAGATATGAATTAGGTAATGTTCACTTCACAAAAGAACATTTATCTAAATTAAAATTTATTAATTATATCATATCTTCCGATATTAAAAACATATTAGAAATAGGAGCAGGTGAAGTAATGGAAGCACAGGAGATTAGAAAATATAAAGATGTGAATTACACTGTATTAGATATATCAGATACATTCTTAGAGAATGCTAAGTTATTAGGATTCAATACTGTAAAAGGAGAAATGCACAATACAGGATTTGATGACAAACAGTTTGATTTGATTTATCTATGTTCAGTATTAGAGCATACTCCTAACATTCGTAAGACACTTGAAGAGTTAAAACGTATATCCAAATTATTCTACTTCATCATGTTCAAATGGAAGCAAAAAAGTGGAGGATTAGAATCCGTTTACAGACTTAAAGGAAATTATTTCTCAACTTCGTTTAACATCAACAAGTTGTTAGAGTTGATAAAGGAGTGTGGACAAATTAAAGAATTACATGTTTGTACTAAAAAGAACCGATGTATTGAATATAGCGAGTATTTAAAACAAATAAGAAGCATTGATGAACATCGAAACGGTAATTATTTATCCGTTATAGGAGAATTTTAGTGATGGGAATAAACAAAGAATCCTTAGATTTTATAATAGATACTATAGATAATTATGGTATAGAATTAATGAATTGTAGAATGGTTGAGTTAGGTAATCAAATGCTCAAAGGTATAGGAGGAGCTGCTAAATTATATTTTCAGTCATTAGGTGTTGATCATGTTTCTATTGATATGAACGGCAAGAACGGTGCTTTGAACTTAGATTTACAGTTGGAAATAAAAGATTTTAATTTATTAGAAACTTTTAACGTGTTGACTAATTTTGGTACTACCGAACATGTTAGGCATCAATACATATGTTGGTTGAATGTACACAATTTAGTTAAACAAAATGGTATTTTTATACATCTAGTACCTCGTACGGAACATTGGAAAAGCCATGGTTACCATAAATATAGTTTAGAATTCTTTGAGAATTTGGTTTATAGTTGTGGATATAAGGTGCTAGAGAATTTTATCCGCAAAGCAGATTCAGGCAAAGATCTTATTTGTTGTGTTTTAGTTAAAAAAGAAAACGATAAATTCATATCGAGTAAAGTTTTCAATACACTTGGTATTTCAAGGAGATAATAGTATGAAAATAGATTTTATTACATTTCTCACCAGGTATTCTGCTGATTATGCTGAATTTTTAAAATATACTTGTGAGAAATTTCTTAGTGGTAAACATGAAATTAATTGGAAATGTATTGAGTCGGTAGGCACTGAGAAATTACCTGATGGATATAAATGTGTGGTTAAAGCTGGTCCAGCTGGTCATAATTCTATGAATCATGCTGTTGCTTTAAACTTAGCACAGAAGTATGTTGAACATGATTATGTTGTATTTATTGACGCTGATATGGCAATACTTCATCAGGATTGGGACGATATAATTGTTAATGAATTGAATAATTATGATTGTTTTGGGGTTAGTTATGGTCATGGATCTAAGTACGCTAATTTTCCTACTGTATATCTAATTGCTTTCAGATCTCATATATTAGATAAGGTTGAATTAGATTTCTCTCCTAAACTTACTGAAGGTAAAGATTCACCAATTAAATATAAAGTTAACAAAGAAGAAGCAAAGTTTTTTGATATGAAACCAGGTAGTACCATTAAATGTGATACAGGATGGTCAATTCCATTAACTATTAAAGGAGCAGGGTTTTCTAGTAACTCAATGCCCATGATTTTTATGGGATCTGAGAAGAGTCAGTTACCGTTTAGGGACGCAAAACATAAAAAGATTTGTATGCAAAACCCATCACATATGTGTGAATGGCACTATAATGGTAAGCTGTTCGCTACTCATAAACAAGCAAGCAGAAACCACCCTATAGACAGTGGGTGGGGGTTAGCGTGGAAAGAAAGAATTGAATTATATATTAAAAATGAGGAGAAAATATGAAAATAGATCTTATCACATTTTTAAGTAAGAATTCTGCTGATTATGCTGAATTTTTAAAATATACTTGTGAGAAATTTCTTAGTGGTAAACATGAAATTAATTGGAAATGCATTGAGTCGGTGGGGTGTGATAGAATACCAAAGGGTTATCAATTAGTAGCTAAATCTGAAGATATGGAGCAGGCTTCTATGAACCACGCTGTTGCCATGAATTTAGCTAAAAACTATATAGAAAGTGAATATGTTATATATATTGACGCTGATGTTGCAATTTTATATAAAAACTGGGACCAAGTAATAATTAATGAGTTGAATAAGTATGATTGTTTTGGTGGAGCGTTTGGAAATAGATTAAGAAAATATAGAAATTTTCCTTCAGTTTATTTGTTTGCTTTCAGATCACATATATTAGATAAAGTTGAATTAGATTTCTCACCAAAACTTAGAAAAAATAAAAAACATAATTGTAATCATATATTAAACGAAGAAGAAGCTGTTTATTATAACATGAAGTCAGGAAGAGCTATTCATTGCGACACAGGGTGGCGTTTACCTTTCATAATTAGAGGAGCGGGACTTACTTATAGTGTAATGAATGCTGTATATATAACATCTGAAGATATTAAATTAAATTTTGAGAACGAACATCAAGCAAAAATATGTATACAAAAACCAAAACATATGAGTGAATGGCACTATAATGGTAAAATATTTGCAACTCATAAACATGCAAGTACTGGAGAAGCTTTAAATTCAGAACGAGGTAATGCGTGGAAAAAAAGGATTGACACACACATTAAAAACTATAAGGAGGAAGTAGTATGAAAATGCCTTTTAGTGGAAGGGAGCATATTAGAATAATTAAAGAAATTGCACGTGGGTTGAGTAGGGCTGGTTTTCTGAAAAGATATTTAGAGCTTGGAATTAGGAAGGGGCTTTGTTTTAATGTTGTTGCTCCACTATCAGGCGAAGCATATGCAGTAGATATTAAAGATTACTACAAATACATTAAACAAAATAAAAACCTCATATGGAATAACATACCTACTTATGAGTTTCTAAAAAACCACGACCCAAAGAAAAAATTTAATTTAGTTTTTATTGATGCGGATCATAGTCATAAAGCTAGTTTAAATGATTTTGAATTAGTTTTACCTCTAGTTAATAATAATGGTATTATTCTTTTACATGATACTTATCCACCAAGTGAAGGATTTACTAGTCCTGATTATTGTGCAGACTCTTATAGAACAGCAGAGTATATAAGAAATAATTTTAACAAGGAGTGTGAAATAGTTACTTTACCTTTTTATTTTGGAGTTTCAGTAATAAGAAAGATAAGTTTAGGTAAACACTTATTATGGCTAGAAGAAGGAGATAAATAAAATGGCCCATAGAACACAAATAGAATGGTGTTTAAGAGTTAGGGAAGAATACTCTCAATATTTCATAAATAAGAGGATTTTGGATATTGGTTCTCTAGATGTAAATGGAAATAACAAACATTTATTCGAAGACTGTGAATACATAGGACTAGATCTGATTGAAGGGAAGAATGTAGACGTTGTGTCTGTTGCTCATGAGTATGTGTCTGATGAACTATTTGATGTCGTTTTATCTACAAATACTTTTGAACATGATATGTATTATGAACTTACATTAAAAAAAATGGTTGGATTACTTAAGTCATCAGGTTTAATGTTTTTTTGTGCTTCTTCTGGACATAAAAGACATGGAACAAAAAGCCGTGCTCCTTGGGCTTCTGGAACAACACAAATAAATAACAAAGAATGGGCGAATTATTATAAAAACCTTACAATGAAAGATATTACTGATGTTTTAAATTTTAAAGAAATATTTAGTGAATTTAGTTTAGAAGACAAGGAAAAAGATATAAGATTTATAGGAATAAAACATAAATAGGGAGGTTAATAGACGTTGTATGAAGAATATAGTTGTAAAACACATCAATCTAATCTAGTTTTTAAAAAATTTACTGTTGAAAAGAACTATTTGTTAGATCATAAAAAAAATAAATTATCATCAGTTAAAAATGAAATGTACTGCTTAAATAAATTTTCTGATGGTAATGTTTATTCACCTGAAATTATAGAAAGCGGTGAAACACACTATATTATTAAAAGATATGATTTTAGTTTGGGAAACGCAAAGAGAATTTCTGAGAATAACATTAGAAGATTGTTATTTTCTTGTCCATTGGCAGAGATTTTTAGGCAACTTGATGAGATTGAAGGTATTTTAAAAAAGAAAAAAATTATACATAAAGATATTAATCCTGGAAATTTCCTTTTTTGTGAGAAAGAGTTGGTATTAAAACTGATAGATTTTTATTGGGCTTCTACGGATCATATTGATTGTAGTGGTGTACCAGGTGTTAATGGGGTTTATGGCGAGGACTCTAAAGCTTTTTCTACAATTAAAAAACAAGTAGCTGGTGTAGATAAAAAAGTAAAAGAGCAAGTGGAAATGTCAAAAAAAGATATACTGCCTAAGTTGGGTGAAGTGTATTATGATGGGTCTGCTAAACATAAGGGAAAAACGTATCATCCAATAGATATTCATTATTATAAAAAGAACTTGTATCATAAGGATGTGAATTATGAATTTCAGAATATAATTAAGAATATAACATACCCAATTGAATCAGTTATAGATATTGGGTGTGCTGCTGGTTATTATTTATTTAATTTTATGAGAATGTATAAGATGAAAAATGTTATAGGATATGAAGCTGATCCTGTTATGCGTTCTTTTTTAGAAACATCGAAAGATATTTTTTGTTTAGATGAACTAGAATTGAATAAAGATATCAGTCATACTACCAAATTTCAAGACGTTGATTTAGTAATATGCATGAACGTTCATATGTGGTTGGAAAAACAACTAGGTAAGAAAGTTGACACAGTTATATCAAATTTAATTAAACACTCCAAACAAATGTTTTTTCAAACTGCCGGAGCAGAGAGTTCTGGAATGTATCTGGTTAAAGATTTAAAATCTAAGAGAGATATACAAGAATATTTGGAGAGACTTGGAGAAAAGAAAGTTGTTTATATTGGTAAATCTAAACGCGGCGGTAAAAGATATCTATTTAAAATAGGATATTAATATGACTAAGAAAAAAATTATAACTAAAAAAATTAACGATATATTAAATGAAGAGGTGCGCAACATAATTAAAACCGCCAGAAGTCCAAGAGTTTATCAAGTAATATTAGATAATAAAATGGTGAGATTTGATTTCAAGTATATTAATATTAGTGTAGATCATCATATAGAAGTAGCTAGATTACAAATGCTGGCTCACAATAGTGGAGTAAATATACCCAAAGTGTTATATATAGATTCAGAAATAAAAATTAGTCAGTGGATAGAAGGCGTAGAAATAAATCGTGTAAAAAAAAGATCAGATCCAAATATACAATTAGGTAAATTAATAGGCAAGATGAACACAATTCAAGACAATAATAAATATTTGGCGTTAGTGGATTTCACCAATAAAAATTCTATATGGACTGGTACAGATTTGTACTTTATAGATTTGGACGGATTAGTAGCCATAGACTATGAAGAAGCTGTAAGATACGCTGCTGTTGGGATGGGTATGAGGATGGATCAATTACGCTGGCAATGGTTTATTGAAGGGTACTTATATTATCATCCTAATATTGATATGGATTGTTTTGTTAAGATGTCCGAAAAAGGTAAACAACATCAGATCGAAAAAAGAAGTAAAAGAAGAAGGAAGTAAAATAATGAATAAAAAATATATATTAAAAAAAATAAAAGAGTTGCGTCCTTGGTATCAATCAATAGATTTAAACGGTGTTAAGACAACTAATACAGAAAAGAGTGGTATAAAGTTATGGAGGGATATAAAGTCAGTGCTCCCAAAAAATCTGATTGGTAAAAGAGTACTTGATCTTGGTGCTAGTGCTGGTAGTTATTCTATACAATCTGCTTTACTAGGAGCTGAGGTCATAGGTATTGAACTATCAGACCTTGCTCATGCTCAGTTTTTATTTATTAAAGAATGTTTTGAAAGTACATATGACAACTTGAATATAGAATATATACAAGAAAATATTGTTGATTTAAATTTTGATAAACTTGGGCAGTTTGATTATATATTTGCTCTGGCAATACTTTACCATTTGGATAGTTATAAACATGACAAAAATGCAATAAAAACATTCAAGAATACAAATAGGGTAATAAAAAAACTTACAGAAATGAGTGATAACATCATAGTTAGAACAAGAAATAATGGTAGTGTTGATTTTTTTAATAAGATTTTTAGTAAACTAAATTTTAGTAGTGAAATAATAAGTAAATCTGGTAATAGAACTTTAGTAATTTATCGTAAAATAGGAGAGATTTAATCATGAAGAAATGTGTTTATCTAGTTATAATAGGAGATTATAATATTTTACATGAACCTACAGTCATTACTCCTGGGTGGGATTATATATGTTTTACTGATGATCCTAAATTGAAATCTAAACATTGGGAAATACGAGTTGTTAGTGATGATGATGAATTGGGTAATAGAAAGTTTTCAAGAAAAATTTGGAGATTACCACATCGATATCTAGGAGAATATGACATGTCAATTTCGATAGGAGGGCAGTCTTACCCTAATTGTAATCTTGATGATTTCGTGAATATTTTTTTACCTAAGGATGAAAAAATTGATATGGTTATGCATGACCGTAAACTAAGAAAGGGTGTTTATCATGAAGCTGCGAAATGTATAGCTAAAAAAAAAGATGACCCTAAGCTAATAGATAGACAGATGGATTTTTATAGAAAAGAAGGCTTACCTGATGATACTGGAATTTTTTCTTGTGGTATTATCATACAGAAACATAGTAGATCTAATGTTGAAGAACACTGTGAAAAGTGGTGGGAACAGATAAAGAAATGGTCATATAGAGATCAATTAAGTTTTACTTATGTTTGGTGGAAATATAAACTTGTTAATATAGGTTATTTTGATCGTGATATTTTGAGATTCAAAGGTAATTATTTTCAGAAACGGCCTCATAAAGGAATGAAAAAATGATATCTCACGAATTAAAATGTATATTTATTCATATCAATAGGAATGGTGGTAAGTCAATAGAACAAGCTATGTTTGGTGTTGAACCCGCGAAAGGTAGTTCAGATCATAAAAGAATTCGGTGGTGGCAAAAGAATATAGACGAAGATACATTCGACCAATATTTTAAATTCTGTTTCTGTAGAAATCCTTGGGATAGATTAGTATCTCTTTACTCATATTATTTACAGATACTAGATTACCAAACGTCAAGACGCCCGAAAAAAGGAATACCAGGAATGCTTGAATCATTTGAGAAATTTGTTAGGCTATCAAATCCAGAGAATCCAAGCTCCCCAGTGCCTTCGCAACTACAATGGATAATGGATGAAAATGAAATTCCTAACGTTAATTTCATAGGTAGATTTGAAAACTTTACGGAAGACTGGAATAAAGTATGTAAAATAGTTGGCATTAATAAACCTCTTCCTCACTTAAATAAATCAGCACATAATAGATATCAAACATATTACAATGATGAACTCATACAAATAGTAGAAGAGAAGTATAAAGAAGATGTTGAATTCTTTGGATATGAGTTCTGGAAGGATAAAAAATGAAAAAAATATTTATTGATTGCGGTGCTTGGGAAGGCAACTCTATAGTTGCGTTTAAAAAACATTATAATAATGCGGATGATTATATAATATATGCTTTTGAATGTGAACCCCGCCTTCAAAAAAAAATAAAACAAGTTGCGTATGAACAGGGGTTCATCTTTATAAATAAAGCTGTATCTACATCTAATGATCCTATTTTGTTGTATCAAGGTATTGGTGACTATACACAATCAGGGTCTTTACTTTCCTCAAAGAAAAAATTTATTGACAAAGAAAATCCTATATTAGTAGATGCTATTGATTTTTCACAGTGGATAATAAATAATTTTAATAAGGACGATTATATTGTTTGTAAGATGAATATAGAAGGGGCTGAATATGCTGTACTAGAGAAGATGATAAATGACGGTTCTATTCAATATATTAACAAGTGTTATATTGCATTTCATCATAAAAAAATAAAAGGTATTTCTGAAGATAGACATGATAAACTTAAAAAATATCTGGGCAGTGTTACAGAACTAAAGGGATTTAATTTTGATAGGAAATGTAACAATCCTTTTTAATTTAGGAGAGAAAATATGAGATATAAATGTAGGAGGGTAGAAGAGAATTTTAAAACCCACCCTATTACTATAAAGAGGGAACCTTTAATTGATAAACACACTAAGGTTTTTGCTATGGGTAGTTGTTTTGCATTAGAAATAGCAAAATATTTAAATAAAAAAAATTATAACATTCTCACACCAAAATCAGAGCTGAATGATGTGGTTGATCATAGACTTATTTGGTATAACACATACTCCATACTTTATGAATTTGAAAGAATAGTTGGAATTTTCAAACAAAATAATGATGATATATGGAAGACTTCTAGTGGACAGTATCAAGATCCATATAGAAGATGTGTGTTTTCTAATACAAAAAAAGGGTTATTGAATCTTATAAATGACTTGAATAAGAGAATAAAAGAATGTATTATTAGTTCAGAAGTTTTGATAATAACGCTTGGATTGGTAGAAGCTTGGGCAAAGTCTGACGACAATAGAAAGATATGTGCTAGTCCAGGATCTTGTTCTTCTAAGGGGGGGGTGGTCAAGATTGTTCTTTTGAGTTTGTTTCTTATGAAGACAATTTGAAAAACATGAGGGAGTCTATGAATATGTTAAATAAAATTAACAAATGTAAAGTTATTTTAACTACTTCTCCAGTACCATTGGCGATGACATTTAGAGAGGTTGATCACGTAATAGCCAATACAGAAAGCAAAAGTATACTAAGGGCTGTTTGTGGTCAAATAGAAAGAGAATATGATAACGTAATATATTATCCTAGCTACGAGCTGGCAATACACACAGACAGGCCTACAGTTTTTAAACCGGATGGAAGACATGTCAAATCTAAATTTATTTCTTTTATAATGAGCCATTTTGAAGATCATTTTATGAGGTAAGCAATGTTTTCTAAATTAACAAAGAGGATTAATATTGATAATTGTACAGAGTTATTAATGGATATAAATGAGATAAAAGCGCAGTATAATCCAGATAGGTTTAGGTTTTGGAAGCCATTACATGAAGGTCCTGAAAAAGAGGTACTTAACATGATGTACTCCCCTCATTATAGATTTTTGATGGGAAAGGAGGATGCTTATTATAAAATGCACCAACTTTATGGTAAGAATAATAAATGGATAGAGAATAAAGTTATTGGGTTTAAAAATGTATTTAATAGTATACGAGATGAAGGACTACATAACAGTATACATATACTAAGAAAACCTTTGGTAAAAAATAAATACAACGATTCATTTGAAATATTTGAAGGACACCACAGGCTTGCCTGTTGTTTAATTCTTGGTATTGACAAAATACCATGTAATGTGATAGGAGAATGATTATGGAAACAATTAAAGATTTAATTAACACGAGAGTAGGTGAGAGTGCGCTTATAATAGGTGCAGGGACTTCTATAAAAGAGAATGAGAAAGAAATAAATGATTTTATAGAAGAGACAAAATCTTTTACAATTGGTATAAATAATATGACTGCGTTTTGGGTACCTGATTATCATTTATGGACTAACACCCAGAGGTTTAGAACTTATGGTAAGAACGTAAGCCCGAAATCAAAACTTCTATTAGGTTCTAATATCTCTTTAAAAGTTATTAGAGATGTGATTGGAGACAGAGCCTACACATTAATAAACTATACTGATAAAGTTGAAGGGGTACCAATAAAATATAAAGGTGGTAAAATATATGGATATTACCGAACGGCTGGGTGTTTGGCTATAATGATTTTACATCTTATGGGAGCTAAGGAGATTAACATTGTTGGTATGGACGGTTATTCTTTACATAAGCACGAAGATATAAAGTCTGGTGAGAAGTCGCAACACTGGTATGGGAAGGGGCTTACAGATACTGCTACGTGGGAGACCTGTGTTATGAAAGATGGGCTTATTGAAGGAGTTTTAAATAATTTGAGAGGTTATGGAATAAACTTCAAAATTCTTACGCCTACTAAATATAGGGGGTTCTATGATAGCACTAGATTGCACATTTAGAGATGGAGGATACTACAATGATTGGAAGTTTGATCTAAAGCTAGCAAATATTTATCTTCATGTTATGGAAGAAGCCACGGTTCATGCTGTAGAGATGGGGTTCAGGTCTCCGCCAACTAAACCAATTGGTGTTTTTGGAAACGTTTCTGATGAGTTTATTAGGGAAAATTTGTACGTGCCTAACATAGAATATTTTGGAGTGATGGTTAATACAAGTGAAATGAATTCTGAGATAATTAAAGGGTTGTTTAATTACTCAGACGAATCGCCTGTTAATTTAGTACGAACCGCAACACACTTTAATGATACAGATTTGGGTGAGATAGTATGTAAGGATTTAAAAAACTTAGGATACACCGTGTGCTGTAATCTTATGCAGGCAGCAGACAAAAGTTTTGATGAAATAAAACAGGTTGCGAAGAAAATTGAAGAATGGAATGCGGTGGATGTTTTATATCTAGCAGACTCGTTAGGTGGTATGGATCACGATGCTGTTAATTATGCATACAAAGCTATAAGGGAAGGGTGGGGTGGTTTAATAGGATTTCATGGTCATAACAACAAAGGACATGGGTTAGATAATAGTTTAGAAGCAGTGGATATCGGCGTAGATTGGATAGATAGTACTATGTTAGGTATGGGGAGAGGTTCAGGTAATACAGAGACAGAGTATTTACTAGGAGAATTAAATAAAAGAGGTTTTGGTGAGTTTGAATTAGAATGTGTGTATAGATTGGCTTTAAATGAGTTTTTTCCTTTGAAGAGTGAGTATAATTGGGGACCTTCTCTGCCATATTATTTAGCGGCGGAATATAACATTCACCCTATTTATATTCAGAGGATGTTATCAGGTGATTACTCTATGGATACTATTTTAAAAGCTATTTTTTATCTCAGAGATGAGACCTCTAATTCGTTTAATAAAGATTTATTTGAGGAGGCATTGAGATGAGTATTATAATAATACCAGCAAGATATGAGAGTAGTAGGTTTCCTGGCAAACCCTTGGTAGATATTTTAGGTAAGAGTCTCATTCAAAGAGTATGGGGGCAGTGTGTGAAAGCTTTTTATTCTGACAAAGTGTTTATTGCTACAGATGATGAGAGAATAGAGAAACACTGTGAAGAGAATGGTATGCAGTGTGTTATGACCTCAGATGAATGTTTAACAGGAACTGATAGGGTAGCAGAAGCATTTAAGAAAATCGGGAAGCCATACCAAACTATAATTAATGTTCAAGGAGATGAGCCTTTAGTGCAGCCTGAAGACATATTAGAGGTAGCTAAAGCCCACGAAGCAGGGCGTGAGTTTTATAATATAGTATGCTGTGGAATTTGTAATATAAAATCAGAAGAAGAATTTAGGAATCCTAATATAGTTAAAGTAGTTACAGATTATTACAATCGTCTTTTGTATGCTAGTAGAGCAAGTATTCCTACAAACAAAGATTTAGAATTTCATGACTCAAGAAGGCAGGTTTGTATCTATGCTTTTACTCCTTCCATTCTTACTGGTTTCTCCGACATCAAGGCTAAAACTGTATTAGAATCGGTTGAGGACATTGAAATTTTAAGGGTTCTAGAATTTGGTTATAATGTACAAATGGTAGGTGTTTCAGAGTCTTCTATTGCGGTGGATGTACCAGAGGATGTTGAAAAAGTTATAAGGAGATTATCATGAAGGATTTTTTAGATCAAATTAAAGAAGAGATAAGTTCTACAATAGGGGTAGATTTCGATGGCGTCGTGCATAAGAATTCAAAAGGATTTCATGATGGTACTATTTATGATGACCCATTACCAGGAACGAAAGAGGCGTTGTCTTTCTTGTCTGAGAAATATAAACTAATAATCTATACATGTAAAGCTAATCCAGAAAGACCTCTGATAAATGGTATGACAGGGGTAGAATTAATTTCTGAATGGTTAAAAAAGCATGAACTAGATCAGTATATTGACGACATAACCGATAAGAAGCCAAGAGCGATATTTTATATAGATGATAAGGTAATTAGATTTTATACATGGGTACAGGCATTAGCTGATATTAAACTGTTTGAAGAAGAATCTATTAATGATTTAAGTAAATTTTAAGGGGATTATATAATGACTAAAAAGAACGTGGGTGTAATAGGTTTTGGTTTCTTAGGAAGAGCTTTTGTGCATGGATTTATATCACATGCTAATTTAAAGGTTTATGACAAGTATGATAACACCTATGATAGTTTAGAAGACACTGTGAATTTATCTGACTTTCTAATGGTAGGGGTTCCTACCCCTATGCATGACGATGGTACCCAAGATCTTTCTAATATGGATGATGCTGTTGAGAATATAGTCAGAGTTGCTGATGAAAAGAAGATTATAGTTTTAAGGAGCACGTCGATACCGGGAACTACAAGAAATTATGCAGAGAAATATCCAGACCATGAGTTTATTTTTCATCCAGAGTTTCTTACTGAGAGGGTGGCTAAGTTAGATTTTATTAACACAGCAAGGATTATTATAGGGCATGAGCCCGATACCAATTCGTATGCTAAACAAGTTGAAGAATTATATAGAACCAGATTTCACCACACACCTATTTATTTAACTACATGGGAAGCAGCAGAGGTAGTTAAGTATATGTCAAATGCTTTCTTCGCGGTCAAAGTATCGTTTCTAAATGAGATGTATGATATTGCTGAACATATTGATATACCGTATGAGGAGCTTAGGAATATGTGGTTAGCTGATGCGAGAATAGGCAATAGCCACACAGATGTGCCAGGCCACGATGGAAACCGTGGGTATGGAGGAAAATGTTTTCCAAAAGATGTTCAAGCTTTTATTAAGTGGGCAGAGAGTGAAGGATTAGATTTAGAGATGTGCAAAGCAGCAGATAAAGTTAATGAAAGAGTTAGACAGGTGAAAGACTGGTTAGAAATAAAAGGGGCAACATCAGATTTTGATTATGGTAAAGGAGATTAAGATGTATACAAAAACATTTGGAGGTACTGACAATGGGTTTATCGGGCGTAGTCATACATATAATGGCCCTGGAAGAAAGATTAAATTTAATAATAAAGATGTTGTTCTTCGTTTAGGTCGGGAAGTTGTTGGACTAAGATGGAGATTAGAATTTGAATTTGAACACCTCACCCATTTATTTATGTGTAGTGATGATCTTCATAGGAAGATGAGTGGAGAAGACAAACAATATTTTGAGTGGAATTATGGTGGTAATAAAGACGTATTTAATAGACCAATTATTTATCGTTTTTTAAAAGATGAATATTTTAATGAGTTAATAGATTATAAGGTTAACAAAAAGGATTTTTATAGCCCATTTGGTGATTTAGATGAGAGCTTTTGTGTTAGAAAATATAATGATGGAATACTCCTTTCAGGTTTTATTCTAAAAGGTTTTGAGGAAAAAGGCAAAATAAATTCACAATATTTAGAAGATTTTATTAAAGATCTTAAAAAAGACAACAAAATAACTCCATCAGTTTTAAAAGTATTAACAGATGACAAAATAAATTTATTAATTTCTGAAAAAGAGTTTGAACAAGTACAAAATATGTTGATAGGATTTAAAAAGGAAAAGGAGAAAATGTGCAATGATTAATAATCTTTTATATGTTAATGGGGTTGACGATTATAGAGTGCCGGGCAGGGATAGAATTCTTTTTTTTAAAGAAGAAGAGAGAGAAATGGAGACAAAAATATCACTAAGAGCCGACTGTATCAGAAAAGGTGATGATATAACATGGATTTTAAAATTCGAACCTGTGGGTTATTCTATGTTTCGAAGCGGTGGTGGTATTAGAACTCGTGATGTTTTTATATGTAAATTAAATGGCTCTACTTTTAAAAATATATTTAATTTTGAAACTATTTTGGTAGATGGAGATTTGCATATAATGAAGCGCCCAGACGGCTATATAACTATATCCAATGACAAAAATATGTTAAAATTTACTGAGAAAGAATTCGAAGGTATTAAAAATATATTAAAAGACGCAATAGATTATAGAAACAAAGTTGTAGAACTTAATCTTTAAAGAAGATATGATTATGAATAAAGGATGTGATTAAATGGAAGAATTAAAAAAGAGATGTGAGAATATAAAAGTTATTATAAGCGCTGTTGATGGTATTATTACCGAGTATCTGTCACCTCTTGACGAGCTTGGCAATACTTTATTTAAGAGCTATCACATGAAAGATTTCGAGGCAATCAATGAACTCAAAAAAACGTACAAGTTTGTTTTCATCTCTAAAGACCAAGCTATTAGCTATAACCTTTTTAGGAGGAAAAATATTCCTTTTTATTATGCTCCTCAGAGCAAGAAAGAAAAGCTAGTTCCGATAATGAGGA
>SDBV01004844.1_pt1 | contig 19155 bp, 11 predicted proteins | sample 2277081 | NCBI WGS metagenome assembly SDBV01 (sample SAMN10402039, study PRJNA504765) | marine sediment metagenome | isolation source: marine sediment core GS10_PC15, 223 cmbsf | place: Arctic Ocean: Southern Knipovich Ridge | collected 2010
GGCCGAGGGCGCTGCGATCACCCAGGAGGAGGTGCGGCGGCTGTCGGCCTTGCCTTCGCGCAAGGCCCTGCTCGCCCAGATCGCGGGGCTTGCGGCGGCGCCGCTGGTGCGGCTGGGCGGGATGATGGGCGCGCCGGCCGCGGCGCCCGCGCGCGCGCGCAGGGCCTGGAACGAGTTGCGCCCGGGCGCGTTAGCGCGCCCGACTGACAGTCCGGCGCCTACCTGCGCCGGGGAGGAAGGCGGCGATCAGGACGCCGCCTGAGATCGGAAACGGCCGGGCTTGTGACGCCGCGGCCGCTCAAGGAGGAAGTGCTATGGGCGAAACGGAAACCAAGGTGGAGCTGGACGAGAAGCTGGAGAAGCTCTACGGCGAGATCACGCAGCTTTCGGTCCTGGAGGCCGCCGATCTCGTGAAGGCAATGGAGGAGCGGCTGGGCGTCTCCGCGGCGGCCCCCGTGGCGGTCGCTGTGGCCCCGGGCGCTGGAGCCGGGGCAGGCGAGGCCGCCGTCGAGGAGCAGACGGCCTTCGACGTCATTCTCAAGGACGCGGGAGCCAAGAAGATCCAGGTCATCAAGGCGGTGCGCGCTATCACCAGCCTCGGGCTCAAGGAGGCAAAGGGGGTCGTCGACAGCGCTCCCGGCAAGGTCCGCGAAGGCGTCACCAAGGAAGAGGCCGAGGCGGCAAAGAAGCAGCTCGAAGAGGCCGGCGCAACGGCGGAGATCGAGTAGCCCCGGAAGCCGAGGCGCGTCGCGCAGGCCGTCGCCCGTGACGGTGCCGCTCTAGGCGGACGGCCGGGCGGCTCGCGCGAGCCGGCGCGTGTGAGCTGGTGAGCCGCCCGCAGCCGGGCGTGTTAGCTCGGCCGACTGTAGTCCGGCGCCTGCCGGCGCCGGGCGGTCGTGTTACTGGAGGTGTGAATGAGTTCGACCAACGTTGCGGTGTCCCCTTTCCGTCGCTACGGGGCAGCACCGGTCTTCGCCGAGATACCCTACCTGAGCGAAATTCAGCGCAAGTTCTACGCCGAGTTCCTGCAAGCGGGTGCCCTTCCCCAGGACCGCAAGGACATGGGGTTGGAGTCCGTCTTCCGGGAGATACTTCCCATCATGAGCTACGACGGCTCCGTGCGCCTGGAGTATCTGTACTACGATCTGGGCGAGCCCAGGCACACTCCCGAGGAATGCCTGCAGCTCGGGCTCACCTACGCCCGGCCGCTCAAGGTGCGCGTCCGCCTGGTGAGGGACGAGCCCGTGGAGGAGGACGTGTACCTCGGGAACATCCCCGTCATGATGGGCGGGGGCGAGTTCATCATAAACGGGGCCCAGCGCGTCGTCGTGAGCCAGCTTCAGCGCTCGCCGGGCATAGACTTCTCCGAGGACATCCATTCCTCGGGCAAGCGCCTGCACCACTGCAGGATCATCCCGGAGCGCGGCAGCTGGATGCAGCTGGAGGTGTCGAGCCGCGAGGTCCTCTTCGTCAAGATCGACCGCTCCAACAGGATACCCGCGACGACGCTGTTGCGTGCGCTGAAGGAGGACATCTCCACGACGCCGGCAATTCTGCGCGCGATCTACAAGACGAAGAAGGTGAAGGGGAAGGGCGCCGGCGCGGCCGACGTGCTGCGCGGCAGCGTGAGCGTCGACGACGTTATCGACTCCAAGACCGGCGAGGTGGTGGTCCCTGCGGGCGAGCGCATCGACGACTCGCGCGTTGAGGCGGTCGTGGAACTCGGCCTCAAGGAGATCGAGATCGTGCCCGAGTTGCGGGACGACCTCATCGTCAACACGCTCCGCGACGACGACGCGTTGTCTCATGAAGAGGCGGTAATGAGGCTCTACCAGCGACTGCGGCCGGGCAACCCTCCGCAGATGGAGAAGGCTCAGACCCTCTTCCATGACCTCTTCCAGGACCCGAGACGCTACAACCTCGGCAAGATCGGCCGCTTCAGGATCAACCGGAAGTTCGGCCACGGCGTGCCGGACGATATCCTCGTTCTCACGGGCCAGGACTTCTTGCACGTCGTCAAGTACATACTGAAGCTGCGCACGGGAGGCTCGGACGCCCAATTGGACGATATCGACCACCTCTGCAATCGCCGCGTGCGGACCATACGAGATCTCGTCACCGACGAGTTCCGGAAGGGCATGATAAAGCTCAGGCGTTCGGTCCGCGAGCGGATGAGCCTGAAGGATATCGAGAGCGTCACGCCGCGCACGCTCATCAACTCGCAGACGGTGTCGAGCGCCATAGACTACTTCTTCGCGCGGGGGGAACTCTCGCAGGTCGTGGACCAGTCGAACCCCCTCTCGCAGCTGACCAACGAGCGGAGGCTCTCGGCCCTCGGCCCCGGCGGCCTCAACCGCAAGCGCGCGGGCTTCGAGGTGCGCGACGTCCACATCTCGCACTACGGCAGGATCTGCCCCATCGAAACGCCCGAGGGCACGAACATCGGCCTGATCGTATCGCTGTCGCTCTACGCGTCGGTGAACGACTACGGTTTCCTCGTCACCCCCTATGCCAAGGTGAAGAAGGGCAGGGTGACCGGTGAGATACTCCTCCTCCGCGCCGACGAGGAGCGCCAGCACAAGATCGCGCAGGCCGACGTTCCGGTCGACAAGCGCGGCAAGATAGAGCGGGACAGGCTGATCTGCCGCGTCGGCGAGGACGTGCAGACCGTGGACCTGAACGAGGTCGACCTCATGGACGTTGCGCCGCAGCAGCTGGTGGGCGTGGCGGCCTCGCTCATCCCGTTCCTGGAGCACGACGACGCCAACCGCGCGCTCATGGGCTCTAACATGCAGCGCCAGGCGGTGCCGCTGATAAAGCCCGAGGTGCCGCTGGTCTGCACGGGGATAGAGCCCGCCATCGCCCGGAACTCGTCGATGGTGCTCACCTCCGAGTTCGACGCCACCGTGGAGCACGTCGACGGCCGCCACATCACCGTCAGGCCCTCGGCCAGTTCGGCGCGCGACGGCGAAGAGCTGGTGGAGTACCGGCTGAAGAAGTACTTCCGCCTCAACGAGCGGACGTGCCTCAACCAGACCCCCATCGTCAGGAAGGGCGACAAGGTCAGCAAGGGGCAGCCCCTCACCGAGGGCGCGGCGACCCGCGCGGGGGAGCTCGCGCTCGGGGCCAACGTGCTCGCCGCCTTCATGGTCTGGGAGGGGTACAACTTCGAGGACGCGATCGTCGTGAGCGAGAAGCTCCTCAGGGACGACCGCTTCACCTCGATCCACATCGAGGAGTTCGCCTGCGAGATACGCGAGACGAAGCTCGGTCGGGAGGAGATAACCCGCGACATCCCGAACGTCGCGGAATCGGCGCTGAGGAACCTCGACGAGAACGGGCTGGTACACGTGGGCACCCGCGTCATTCCCGGCGAGATCCTCGTGGGCAAGATCGCGCCGAAGTCGAAGACGGAGCTGTCCAGCGAGGAGAAGCTCCTGCACGCTATCTTCGGCCGCGCGGGCGAGGACGTGAAGAACGACTCGCTCGAGGTCAAGCCGGGCACCGAGGGCTACGTTATCGACGTGCAGCGATTCGTGCGCCGCAACCCCACCGCCGCCGACGAGCGCGGGCCGTTGGGCAAACAGATCAGGAAGGTCGCGAAGGATTACGACTCGCGGATCGCCGAGGTCATCCGTGACAAGTTCAATGAGCTGGCCGAGGTCGTCGGACGGCGCATGAAGAACACCGACACCGGTGAGGTCTACCGCGTGACGAAACAGGACACCGACGCCGACGTCATCGCGACCGACCTGGCGCTCGATCTCGACAAGGTGGACCTCCGCGCACCGACGTGCAAGAAGGCGAAGCAGATCGCCATGGGCTTCGACAGGCGTCGGCGCATCATCGAGGTCGAGAAGGAGCGCGCGGTCGCCAAGATGAAGCGCGGCGACGAGCTCCCCACCGGCGTGCTGGAGCTCGTGAAGGCGTACGTCGCGGTGAAGCGCAAGCTCTCCATCGGCGACAAGATGGCCGGCCGCCACGGGAACAAGGGCGTCGTCTCCAGGATCGTGCCGGAGGAGGACATGCCGTTCCTGGCCGACGGCACGGCCGTCGAGATGATCCTGAACCCCCTGGGTGTTCCCAGCCGCATGAACTTCGGGCAGATACTGGAGACGCACCTGGGCTGGGCGGCGCACGAGCTCGGGTTCCGGGCTGTGTGCCCGGTCTTCGACGGCCCCAAAGAGAAGGAGATCCGGGCCGCCCTCGACGAAGCGGGGCTCCCCACCGACGGGCGCACAGTGCTCATCGACGGCAGGACCGGGCGGAGCTTCGATCAGAAGGTCACGGTGGGCTACATCTACATGATGAAGCTGCACCACCTCGTCGCCGACAAGATACACGCCCGCGCCACCGGCCCCTACTCGCTCATCACGCAGCAGCCGCTTGGCGGCAAGGCGCGCTCCGGCGGCCAGCGCTTCGGCGAGATGGAGGTCTGGGCCCTGGAGGCCTACGGCGCCGCGAATATTCTGCAGGAGCTGTTGACCGTGAAGTCCGACGACGTCGAGGGGCGCACGAAGGTTTACGAGTCGATGGTGAAGGGGGAAAACGCCCTGGAGCCCGGGACGCCGGTGAGCTTCGACGTCCTCTGCTCGGAGATCAGGGGCTTGGGGCTCAACATAAAGCTCGAGAAGAGCAGCGGCTCGCGCGCGTAAGAGGGCCGCTTGCCCGGGCGAAGAGGGTCAAAGGCAGACACATGATGAACACAAGGACGCTTAAGGCCGCGGCCTTGCCTTGGGGAATTGCGGCGATATCTCTGGCTGCCGTGGCCGTCGTCGTCTGGGCCGGCAGCCGCAAGGCGCGTTCGCTCCGGGAAGAGGTCGATTCACTCCGAGAAGAGCTCGTCGCCGCGGTTCAGGCGAGAGATTCCGCACTGGGCGAGACCTCGACCCTTCGCGAAGAGCTGACGCAATCCAGCGCGCGACTGGAATCCAGCAACAAGGAGAAGTTGGAGCTCGGAGCCAGGCTGGAGGAACTTCACAAGCTTGTTGACGGGCTCAAGGCACAGCAGGCCGCGATGCGAGACGAATTGAGGAGCGTTGAACGAGGATCCGGGGCCAAGGTCTTGTTCAAGGCGCAGGACCGCAGCTACGTAGACATGTGGATCGCGTCTTCCGGTGAGATACTCGCGCTTCACTCGGAAGCCGGCCGCGTGGATAGATATGACCCGGACGGCAAGCTCATTGGGACCGTCACACTGGAAGGCTTGGACCCGCTGCCCGAGGGTGGATCGATGAACTCGCTCGCCCTCGACCGGGACAGCAACATCTACGTCGGAGCGGGCACCTGGGAAGGCAAGGTGCCCGCACTCATCAAGTTCGACCGGGAAGGAAAGAGACTTGCATCGAGCGGCCGTCGGCTTCCGAAGATCAAGCACCTGAGGGTGGGCCGGGACGGCACGGTCTACGGGTTGATCTGGAGCCATCTCATCGTCTTCGACGAGAACTGCAAGCACCGGGAGGGGCTACCGTTGAAGGAGATGTCCGGCAACGTCAACCTCAAGGGATTCGCGCTGAACCAGAAGGACCGGCTCCTGGCCTTCTGCGTTCCTCCCAACGTCGACTGGTCGCCCTTGGGCGTGGTCATCTTTCGCCCCGACGGCGAGGTGGTCCGCAGGTTCGGCCGCTCGGGAAGGGAGCCCTGGAGCCTCGGCGAGCCGGGCGGGCTCGCGTGGGGACGCGAGGGAAGGCTGTACGTGCTGGGCTCGCGGAACCTTCGCGCCTTCGACGCGAACGGCCTCTGGCTCGGTTCGACGAGGGCCGTCAGGGAAGGCCGGAGGCTGGTCCTGCACACGGGCTGGGCCTACATCCTCGGGAAGGAAGGCAGGACCATCAGCCGGCTTCCGCTCCGGGAGGTTCTGCGCTGGTCGGCCCACAGGCTCCCGCCGAGTATGGTTTCGTCCAGATCGCCTCACGCACGATACATGAAGGCGTTCGATCTGTATCGTCGCGGCGAGTACGCCGCGGCACTGGAGGCGGTCGAGAAGCTTCCGCCCCGGGACTACCGCGGGGCGCTCCTTGCCTGGACCATCGGTCGCATCCTTTGGAGCAACAAGGAACTCGAAGGCGCTGAGCGGGCGCTCAAGCTCGCGGCGAGGCGCTACCCGCTGGACCGCGCGGTACACGATGCGCTGGTGGAATTCTACATGAACACTGGACGTCCCGGACCCGCGCTCAAGGCCTTCGACACGGCGCGCCGGCTGATCGACCCACCTTCCGGGGCCATCCGATCGTCTGATCTGAAAGGCATACGGGCGGTCCTCGCCGAGGACGCGGGGGTCATCACGCGAAAGCCGCTTGAGACGAGGGAGTCCCTGGGACCGAAGGCCTCGACGCCCTTCAGAGTGAAAGAGGCGGGCTTCTTCGGCAAGCCGGGTGAGATCTCGCTCCAGTGGCGATGCCCCCCGTGCTTCCTCCCCGACGGCCGGATGGTCGTCGCGGGCGAAGAGGGCCTGGTGCAGTTCCTCGACCCCGACGGGAAGCTCGTGAAGAAGTGGAACGCGCCGTTCGTGGTCTCGCGCCTCGCGGCGACGGCGGAGGGGAACCTGCTGCTCGTGCCGCATCGGCACAAGAGACTCGGCAAGAGTCCGCGTCCGGGACGAGTTGCGGGGGGCGCCTCCGTGACAGCGTCCGTCGGGGCAAGCGGCGACCAGGTGTCGAAGGCCAAAGCTGTGGGGCTCGGGGTCAGGGCGCTCACGCCGGAAGAGGTCGCCGATACCGGGATGATCCGCGTCGTCGATCTCGACGGGAAGGAGCGCTTCGCGTTCGGGGGCCGCCGCGGCAAGGACGCGGTCTTCGACTCCGGTGACGACCGGGATATCTTCTGCCGGCGGGACGGGACGATGATGTCGCAGGGCGGGCGTCCCCATCGAGGGATGGTTTTCGGTCCCAAGGGTGAACTGATAAGGAAGATGGAGTTCGAAACGGGCGGGAAGCTGGCCTTCATGGACTCCGCCGAGAACATTTACTTGATCGGTCCTACAGTGTACATTGGGGGAACCCGCATGACGCGGGTTCACGTCTACGACAGGGACGGCGAGCTCAGGAGCTGGATCGCGACGACTCCGCCCTTCAAGGAGGGGCACCTGGGGGTCGTGGCGGTGAACGACGTCCTCTGCGCCCTGGTGCGGGAGGACGACGACTGCAGCCTTGCGTTCTTCAACACGCGGACGGGGAAGCTCATAGGGACGTACCGGCTTCTGTGGACGAACCGCCGCCGGGTGCCGTGCTGGCTCGCCTTCGATCCGAAGGGCCGCCTCCTGGCCGGCGACTTGGAAAAGGAAGCGATCGTCGTTTATGAGTTCGAGGAAGAAGGCACCGGGGAAACGTTCTGACTCTCGGGGCTCTCCGCGGTTCCCGGACCTCGGGTGAGTGCGTGACTGTGATAGCGGCCGCAGCGGCGTTCCGCGGGGACGCGCGGGATGGACGGGACGAATCCCGCCCTTTCCTTGCGTCCCGGTGAGCGTCGACCGGACATGGAGGAGGTGACTCAGTGGCGACGCCGGAACGCGCTGCCCCCTACGATCGGGTGAACGACTATACGGCCGTGACGATCCAGCTCGCCTCGCCGAACGACATCCGCAGCTGGTCGTACGGCGAAGTCAAGAAGCCCGAGACCATAAACTACCGGACCTACCGCCCGGAGAAGGACGGCCTTTTCTGCGAGCGGATCTTCGGCCCCGAGCGCGACTGGGAGTGCGCCTGCGGCAAGTACCGCGGCATCAAGTACAAGGACATCATCTGCGACCGCTGCGGCGTGAAGATCACCCATTCCAAGGTCCGACGCGTCCGGATGGGGCACATCAATCTCGCGGCGCCGGTGGTGCATATCTGGTTCTTCCGGGCGCTGCCGTCGCGCCTGGGCGCCCTGCTCGGGATCAAGACGACCGCGCTGCAGCAGGTCGTCTACTTCCAGCGCTACGTCGTGACCGATGTCGGCGAGACGCCGCTCAAGCAGAACGAGCTGCTCACCGAGGAACAGTACCGCGACGCCCGCGAGCGCTTCGGCGACGAGTTCAAGGCCAACATGGGCGCCGAGGGAGTGCGGGACATCCTGAACGATCTCGACCTCGAGAAGCTTTCGATCCAGCTCAGGCAGGAGCTCGCCGAGTCAAAAAGCAAGCAGAAGTCCGAGAACCTCATCAAGCGCCTGCGGGTCATTGAGGCGTTTCTCCGCTCGCCCAACAACCCGGAGTGGATGGTGATGGACGTGATCCCGGTGATCCCGCCGGACCTGAGGCCGCTGGTGCCCTTGGAGTCGGGGAACTTCGCGACCTCCGATCTGAACGACCTCTACAGGCGCGTCATAAACCGCAACAACCGCCTGAAGAAGCTGCTGGACCTGAACGCCCCGGGCGTCATCATCCGCAACGAGAAGCGGATGCTGCAGCAGGCCGTCGACGCCCTGTTCGACAACGGCCGCTGCAAGCGCGCGGTCCTCGGCGCCGGCAACCGCCCCCTGAAGTCCCTCACGGACATGATAAAGGGCAAGCAGGGCCGTTTCCGCGAGAACCTCCTCGGCAAGCGCGTCGACTACTCGGCGCGGAGCGTCATCGTCGTGGGGCCCGAGCTCAAGATGAACGAGTGCGGGCTGCCGAAGAAGATAGCGCTCGAGCTCTTCCAGCCGTTCATCATCCGGAGGCTCAAGGAGAAGGGCTACGCCGACACCATCAAGTCCGCGAAGAAGATACTCGAGCGCAAGGACGAGGAGGTATGGGACGTCCTGGAGGAGGTCATCCAGGGGCACCCCGTGCTCCTCAACCGCGCCCCGACGCTCCACCGCATGGGCATCCAGGCCTTCTACCCGAAGCTCGTGGAAGGCGAGTCGATAGTCATCCATCCGCTCATCTGTTACGGCTTCAACGCCGACTTCGACGGCGACCAGATGGCGGTGCACCTGCCGCTTTCGCTCGAGGCGCAGGTCGAGGCGGCGCTCCTCATGATCTCCACCAACAACATCTTCTCCCCTTCGCACGGCGGCCCCGTCATCACGCCGGACCTCGACATCGTTCTCGGCTGCTACTTCATCACGACGCCCGGACGGAACGACCCGCGGGAGGGCAAGGTCTTCGCCAGTATGCAGGAGGTCTTCCTTGCCTTCGACGAGGACAAGGTGGGCTTGCGCACGCCGATCAAGCTGCGCCTCCCGAGCGACGTGACCGTAAGGGGACTCGAGGCCGTCGAGGAGGGCAAGAACAGCATCTACGAGACCTCGGTCGGCTGCGTGATCTTCAACGACATCCTCCCGGAGGGCATGGACTTCTACAACTACCCCATGCACAAGAGGACGCTCGACGGGGTCGTCTCGGACTGCTTCGCCCGCGCCGGGCGGGGCGCCACGGTCAGAATGCTCGACCGGATGAAGGACCTCGGCTTCCACTACGCTACCGTCTCGGGTCTGAGCTTCTCCGCGGGCGACCTGCGCGCGCCGCCGAACAAGGAGAAGGTCATCAAGGTCGCCCAGAAGAAGGTGGACCGCATCGATGAGAACTTCCAGCGCGGCCACATCACCGAGCGCGAGCGGCACCACCAGATCGTCGATACCTGGACCGAGGTGCGCGACAGGGTCTGGGACGAGCTCATGGATACGCTCCGCGACGACGAGCGCGCCGACGACCCGAACTACGTGAACCCGATCTACTTCATGGCGGACTCCGGCGCGCGCGGTTCGCTAATGCAGATCGGGCAGCTCGCCGGTATGCGGGGGCTGATGGCAAAGCCCTCGGGCGTCCTGATCGAGACGCCGATCAAGTCGAGCTTCCGCGAGGGCCTGCGGGGCCTCGAGTATTTCTCCTCGACCCACGGCGCGCGGAAGGGACTCGCCGATACCGCCCTCAAGACGGCGAACTCCGGGTACCTCACGAGGAAGCTGGTCGAGGTCGCCCAGGACGTTGTCGTCACGGTGAACGACTGCGGCACGACGGCCGGGATATCCAAGGGAGCCGTCTACCGCGGCGATCAGATCGAGACCACCCTCACCCAGATCATCCGCGGGCGCGTCGCCCGTGACAACGTGGTGAGCGTCCTCACGGACGAGGTGATAGTCCGCGAGAACGAGATTATTACCAGCGAGATGGCCGCGAAGATCGAGGAAGCGCTCGGGCAGGACGGGAAGATCCGGGTGCGCAGCCCCCTCACCTGCGAGGCGGGCTTCGGTGTCTGCGTCTCGTGCTACGGCATGGATCTCTCGACGGGTCAGCCCGTCGAGGAGGGGATGGCCGCGGGTGTCATCGCCGCGCAGTCCGTCGGCGAGCCGGGGACTCAGCTCACCATGCGCACGTTCCACATCGGCGGGATCGGCATCGCCCGCGTGGAGCAGTCCGAGTTCAGGTCGAAGAACGCGGGTATCGCGCGCTTCGTTGGCCTCAACATCGTCAGGACCGACAAGGGCGAGAACATCGTCCTGCGCCGCCGCGGTGAGGTCGTCATCGAAGACGAGAAGGGCCGCGAGCTCGAGAAGCACAGCGTCCCCACCGGCGCCATCATTCACGTCAAGGAGAACGAGAAGGCCAAGGCCGGATCGGTGGTCGCGACCTGGGACCCTCACATGACGCCGATCCTAACCGAGGTCAAAGGTGCCGTGCGCTTCGAGGACGTTATCGAGGACGTCACCATGCGCCGCGAGGTCGACCGCGGCACGGGCTTCGAGCGCAAGGTCATCATGGAGCACCGGGGCGACCACCATCCCCAGATCGTCATCGAGGACGATAACAAGCAGATACTCGGCCTCTACTCGATCCCCGAGAAGGCGCACATCGAGGTCGAGGAGGGCGACACGCTGGCCGCGGGTGCCCTGTTGGCGAAGACCCCGCGCGAGATGGGGCACTCGCAGGACATCACGGGGGGGCTCGCGCGCGTCACCGAGCTCTTCGAGGCCCGCCGCCCCAAGGACCCGGCCGTCATGGCCGAGGTCGACGGCACCGTGGAGCTCGGCGAGCGGAAGCGCGGCAAGCGCACCATCATCGTCCGCACCGATGCCGAGAAGGAGTACGAGCACCTCGTCCCCCAGGGCAAGCACCTCCTGGTCCACCGCGGCGACCGCGTGAAAGCCGGGGACAGACTCGTCGATGGCCCGCTCATCCCGCACGACATCCTCGCGATCTCGGGCGAGGAGAAGCTCCAGATGTATCTGCTTCACGAGATACAGTCGGTGTACCGTTCGCAGGGCGTGCGGATCGACGACAAGCACATAGAGCTCCTGATCCGTCAGATGCTCAAGAAGGTGCGCGTGGACGACCCCGGCGACACGAGGTTCCTGCCGACCGACGTGATATCGAGGAGCGAGATCAGGCTGCGGAATACCGAGACCGCGGAGAAGGGCGGCAGGCCGGCTACCTTCAGCCCGGTGCTCTTGGGCATAGCGAGGGCCAGCCTCCAGTCCGACAGCTTCATCGCGGCGGCATCCTTTCAGGAGACCACGAAGGTGCTTACGGAGGCCTCGATAGCGGGCCGCCGCGACGTGCTGCGGGGGCTCAAGGAGAACGTGATCCTCGGGCACATAGTCCCCGCGGGGGTGGGTTTCCGCGGCCTCTTCGGCGCACTCGTGGGCCGCGAGGCGCCCGTCAAGGCCCTCCTGGAGGAGGCCGAGAAGCCGGAGAAGCTCCCCGCCGAGGCGGCCAAGTAGGGGTAGGGATGGTCAGCGAGGACAGAGAAACGATATGAGCCGACCGCGCTTTGCCGCTTGTGGATTGTTGGCGAGTACGATCCTGTCCGGAGCGGCCGCCGGTGAGCATCCCAAGAAGCTTCTTCCAAAGGGTTTCATCACGGCAGTCACCGCGGCAAGTGATGGAACGATATGGGCGGCGGATGAGGAGAACAGCCTCTTTAGGGTTTTTCGGGGCACGCCGCACCGGGTAAGAGGGCCCGCGGACAAATACTGCTACGCCATGGCCGAGGATGCCAAGGGCCGGCTCTGGGTGGGAACCGGTAGGCACGGTGTTTCGGTCCATGACGGCCGGGCGTGGCGTACCTTAGGCCCTGAAAAGGGACTGGCCGGCTACCACGTCTACTCGATCCTTCCGGCGTCCGACGGTTCGGTCTGGATCGGCACCGAAGGCGGCACCTCCAGGATCGGGCGCGACGGTGAACTCACAACACTCCGGACGGAGGACGGCCTGCCATCGAACGAGGTGTCGGACATCGTCGAGGACAAGCAGGGGAACATCTGGTTCGCGGGATTTGTCGGCGGCGCCGCCAGGCTCGACAAGGGGACCCGCAAGATCACGCGAATCCCCGAGCGCCTTTTGGCGACGAGCCTCTTGAACGATCTCTATGTGGATTCGAGCGGGAGGCTCTGGCTGTCGGGGCAGGGCGGCATAACGCTGTTGGACCCGGCGCGGATGAGGCCTCTGGCGCGTTTCCTGGGGAAGAAGTCGAGGGTTGCTGCCCGCCGGGGCGTTTTCAGGATCCTGCCGGATGATTATGTGAGATGCGTCTGCGAGAAGACCAAGGGCGAGTTCTACGTCGGCACGCGGCGGAAGGGCCTCTGGCTGCTCAACCTCGACACCATGAAGATGTCAAGGGTCAAAGGCTTCGGCCGGGACTTCGTTTTCGCCATGGCCCGAGGCGGCGATGGCTCGGTTTTCGTCGGGGCATACGGCGGCGGGCTTACGAGGATCGGGACCGGATCGGTTTCCCCCAGTTTGCACAGGCCGTTCGTTCTGCTGCCGGAGATCAAGCGCAGTTCCGGCGGAGCGAACGCCGCGGGCATCTTCCCGGCCGCCCTGGCGCGGCTGAAGGAGACACCGGGACCGACCGATGCGTCCGGCGTGGCGCAGGGCGCAAGCGCCGTCTACGTCGGCGAGGGCTGGCGGACCCGCGGCGACTGGATAGGCCGGTACGGCAAGTTCCTCTACATTCTGTGCGCGATGAACCCGCCATTTGACTTCTACGGCGGTGAGGGCGGCGTGAACACGTCCTACAAGGCGTACATCGGTGAACACCGCAAGAGGTTCCCGCTGAAGGCGGAGGAAATCCGTCCGGAGTTCAGACAGGGCGCCAAGGTACCGAAGAACATGATGGTCGACGATGGTATTCGCTATTGGATCCATTGGCTGCACACGGATAACCCCAAGTGCCTCCAAGTCCCGAAGACGTACGGCGGAGGCAGAACCCAGGCGGAGTGGGACGATCACGGCGAGGCGTACCCTTTCGATTGGGTGGGCCCGCATCTCTACTTCGACCTGCTCGTCTCCGAGGACTCGCCCGAGCATCCCGGGATGTACCTCCTTTCGCTCTACTTCATGAACAAGGACGGGCACCAGGGAAACAACCGCTTCCGCGATTATCTGATAACAGTCAAGCGAATATTAGTCCGGCACCCGATGAACGAGAATCCGCGCGGTTGGGAGAGGGTCTTCGACAGGCTGCCGGTTCTCGCCTCCGCCCGCGTCCACGACTTCCGCGGAGGGGTCTACAAGCAGTTCCTTATCCGCGAGGGCGCCTACACGATCAAGATCGACAGGAACGGCAGCTTCAATACGATTCTCTCCGGGGTATTCCTCGACAAGGTTGCGGGCGAGGGCGGGGAGAGGGTGACCTACGGCGTGAGGAAAGACTCCGGACCGCATGGTGCCACTCTACCTTGACAACGAGTCCTCCAAGCTGTACTTTGGTGTTTGCGGGGTAGCCGTGATCGAAGGGGGCGGGAGATGGTGAGACACGTTGCGAGGGTTCTTGTCTGTTCCTGGGCGTTCCTGATTCTCGCGGGACCGATACCTCTTGCCGCCGGCGCAAGCGGGATCACAATACATGTTCCGAGCGCTTTCCCCATGCCCGATCCCGTGTGCGTCAATGAGGACACAACAGTTCAGTTCAATCAGCATTTCGATCGTCAAGACGCCCTTGTCAAAGCCGAGGTCAGAGGTAACAGTACGATCAAGCAGGAGATCACCCTCACCTACGGAGAGACCGCAGCCGCCGGGGGAAGCATCAGCGAGATCAAGTTCAAAGGACAGCCTTTCACGGCGAATACCACATGGAACTCTTTCAGGATTCGCTTTCTCGACGGCCGGTACAAGGTCGTGATCGAACAGCTCACGTACGAGGCTATGAGCACATTCATTGGGCATATCCAGGTTGTCGGATCGTTCTCGTCCCCCGGCGTAAAGAAGCTCACCATTTCCACTAGGGTCTGGGTCATAACGCCCCGCATCGGCGGGCCCTTCCTTTTCACCGGCTCGGCCGAAGAGGAAGTTACCGTCTGCAAGGTTGATATCGTAGAGCCGAATGAGAATGATGTGTTTCTCCACGGAGACAGAGTCACCTTCAGAGCTGAGGTTGAGCCCTCCGGCGTTACCGTGGAAAGCTGGAACTGGGAGATACTCCAAGGTACCGGGTCTCCGAGATCAAGCAATACCGACACCTACGAGCCGATCGTGAAGAATGAAGACAAAGACTTCGAGAACCCAGACACATTCAAGGTCGAAGTCACGGCCGTTGTGAACGGTCAGACTTGTACTGACGATAGGTCCATCAAGGTGGTCTATCCGAGAATCTCGAAGATCAACTTCCACCAGACGAAGCCGGTTCGTCACGAGAGCGACTGGGCTGTCCACGACCCTGAGTGGACAAGTGCCGTGACTGACAAGTCGGTGAGTGTCTTTACGAGGGGCACTGATATCGAGATGACTGTCACCTTCGAGGTCAAGGAGAACCTGACGAACAATACCACTATTGACCAGTTATATGCTGATGCCGCGGCTTGGGTCCGTGGCAATCCCGACTGCTGGAATGTCTCACTTGAGATCGCGGCGGGAACCAAGAGCGGCGACTTCTTTCTGGACGGTGTGACCAACCTGCCGAATGACATCTACGCGTATGACCTTTCCACTGGCAGACGCCGGATAGCCTATGAGTGGTACTACAAGATATCTGGCACCAATGACAAGTACGTCATCGACCCAACGCCAGCTCAGAACAAGCATGCCCTCTATGTGACCCTCAAAGATCCTGCACCTGCGACGCCCTACGAAACGCTACTCTATATCACCTGCAGAGCAGCGGGCGGGCAAACGAGTGCTGCTGGTGCTAACAATAAGATCTGGAAGGAGTTCAAGGACTGCGTCGTCAAGAGAAAGGACGGGGCACCACTCCAATACTGGGGACCGATTGCGCTGGGGACAAATATCCAAACGACAGATCTACTGCTCAGGCTCAAAGATGGAAGGTGTGGTGCATGGGTCCGTATGTTCAGAGACTGCTCGCACACCCACAGTATTCCGCCTGGCGGCATCCAGGTGATAAGCCCTCCTCCCAGACCTGGGCTACTCGAACCTCGCTTGCTGATCAAGCACTACAACATGAATGTCACGCCCCCAATTGATCTCAGGGGCATAAAGGGCCAAAGCAATCCTGATCCCAAAAGCGTCTTCTCAAACCATGGTGTGGTGACACGCGCAGGCAAGATACTTGACCCCTCATATGGGAAGCTCTTCACGACACAGAACGAATGGGAAGACAAGTCAGTGGCCGGGTTCCGCTATGTCGAGCTCGGTCCGCCCGCGGCTTACAGATACTTCAAGAACGTCAAGAAGGTCCAAGAAACCGGGTGGGCCGTGTTTCCGTTTCCATAGGAGGAGCAGAGGCATATGGTCAGTTCCCATGTGACGGTTCCACTGCTGGGTGTGCTGGCGCTTGGTGCTTCCGTGCGGGCACAAGAGCGGCAATCCGAGGCCTTCCGCAAGAGAATGCCTGGTGGTACCACTGTTGTGGTACGTGAGGAGAATGTGAGGATAGACGTCCCTCCTCCGAAGCGGGAACTCCTGCCTGGAGAGATCGCGCCCAGTGGGAAACTGCCCTATCGGCAATACAGTCTGGTTGTCCAAGATCGGAAAGGCCCTGAAGGGCCGGTCATGTGGCGAAAGCTCATTCCAGTGCAAGAACTGCGTCCCGGAGTGCCGTCCCCGCACGACAAACTGCGGGTGTTTGACGTGCTCGTTGGTCAGGACGCAGGATACGTCCTTTGCGCTTACTTCGATAGGGTGTGCCTCGAAGCATTCGGCCGTGCTGGGGAGGCCCCCCAACAGAATGCTATTGTTGAGGTCTTTGTCGAGTCTGAGCTGGCTGGCCGGACAGCAGCAAGGGGACGGATTGAAGTAAGAGAAAAGGAGGTCCGCGTTGCTATCGATACGTGGAATGGCAAGCGTGAACTGTGGCGGATTGCTGATGGCAAGGCAGTTCATATCAGTACAACGGGAATTCCCTCCGAAGAAGGAGGCCTGGAGGGTCTGATCCAGAATGCGCTCAAGAACGCCGGTCTGGATCAGGATCAGGATCAGATGGCGGCCCGACGGTTCTTGATGCAGTTACTGGGCGAACGGTACATAGGGAGGAAGCTTCGGCAACGCGCCCTGAGCTTGGTTGAAAAAGGCCGGTCGAATCAGTGGGTTGATGATATTGCTGCAGTGCTCCTGACAGGCATCGATAAGACGGACGGTGCCGATGTGCTTATGGAATGCTACGAAGCCTGCGCGCCTCACCTTCGCCGCTCGATGTTGGAGGAGGAAACAAAGAGAAAATGGAAAAAGTATCCCGAGCTCAGGCGAACATTTGATGAGCTCCTCGGAGGAGACCCCGTTGCCGTGCTTGTTCGGTACATGATTCTGGAGGAGCTGCGAGAGCAGGCGGAGATCCTCAAAGGCAAGCCGGGGAATGACGCCGAGGTGAGAAAAATCGAGAAGTTCGTAGCGAGGGGAGCCCGAAAACTTCTTGAGGATTGGACGAACTCCGAGTTTCAGCAAATGATCGAGGAACTAGCCGGCAAGCGGCCAGCCAAGTAGGCGATCTGTGAGCCGAGGTGAGACTTGTGCAACAGGTCGATCAGCATATAAGCATAGCACCTAGCCTTCCATAGCGTACAAGGGAGGACGCATGCCGACGGTGAACCAGCTGGTCCGGAAGGGACGCACGAGGCAGAAGCGCAAGCCCAAGAGCCCCTTCCTCGACGCCAACCCGCAGAAGCGGGGCGTGTGCCTGATCGTCAGGACCATGACGCCCAAGAAGCCGCACTCGGGGCTGAGGAAGATCGCGCGCGTGCGCCTCTCGAACGGCCGGGAGGTCACCGCCTTCATCCCGGGCGAGGGGCACAACCTCCAGGAGCACTCGATAGTGCTGGTCAGGGGCGGACGGATCCGGGACCTGCCCGGCGTGCGCTACAGGGTGATCCGCGGGACGCTCGACGCCGCGCCCGTCGAGGGTCGCAGGCGCTCGAGGAGCAAGTACGGGGCGAAGGCGCCGAAGCAGTAGAGGCGGTGCGCCACAGTGGAGGCCAGCGAGGTCACGCCGTAGTGCAGGCGCCGAGCCTGCTAACAGGAATGAGTGAAGCATGCCGCGCACGATGAGAGGTCGCAAGAGGAACGAGCCGAAGCCCGACGTGAGGTTCGGTAACGTTATGCTCTCCAAGTTCATCAATATTCTCATGTTCGGTGGCAAGAAGTCGGTAGCCGAGCGGATAGTGTACGATGCGCTCAAGCTGATCGGCCAGAAGCTCAAGGACCAGGCCCCCGTCGAGATCTTCGAGACGGCCGTCAACAACGTGAAGCCCTTGGTCGAGGTGAAATCCCGCCGCGTGGGGGGCGCGACCTACCAGGTACCCGTCGAGGTGAGCGCGCGCCGCCAGATCTCGCTCGGGATGCGATGGATCCGCGACGCGGCCCGCAAGCGCAAGGGCAAACCCATGCACCAGTCCCTCGCCGCCGAGCTCATGGACGCCTTCAACCGCGAGGGCGCGGCGATGACCATCCGCGAGAACACCCACCGCATGGCCGAGGCCAACAAGGCCTTCGCGCACTTCGCGTGGTAGCTCTGTGGTAGATCTAGCGAGCGGCCCTGCCGCCAAGACGCCGAGAGCGCCAAGACGGCGAGGATCGCGGCCGGTGGGACGACGCACTCCGCGCCGGACGGTTCGCGGCCGAGTCTGCTCATCTGCTTTCCCGCCATTGACCTGCTCCCGTCGCCACTCCACGGCTCGCCCGGACCGGGTCACGATCTGCGGTCGCCCGAGCCGCGCGCGGCCTTGCGCTCGGCGCGTGCCATCCGCGCCATACCCCACACCGTCAGGAACACGAACAGGCCCACCTGCAAGGCGAGGCCTCCCCACACTCCCCAGTGCAGCAGGAAGATAGCCGCCGCCCAGAGCGCCACACTCGCGCCGGCCCAGACGCCGGCCCTGTGCCCGCCGAACGTGTTGGAGTCCTCGAACTCGCCCCCCTTGTAGAATAGCGCTACCGTCCCGATTACCACGAGCAGTCCGAACATCGCCGTCCCCCTTTCCGCGTGGCCCGCCTCCTTTGCGTGAGGAAGGGCCGGACCACCACCTCGTACGCCCCGCGCACCACCGCCCAGAAGACGCTCGCGACCATCACCTGCAGGAAGAGCCAGAGCTGGAACACGAGCCCGGTTTCAAGAACGAAGACGCCTTGGCCCAGAGTGACCCTCATCCACACGAGCGCGCTCGCGACGATCCAGATCGCGGCCCTCAGACGGGGTCGCCGCCGGCCCTCGTCGCCGGGGCACAGCAGGTGCAGCAGGGCCGCCGTCGTGAACGGCAGCACGAACGCCAGAGCAATGACCAAGAAGACCATCAGTTCCTCCTCCGGCGCGCTGTCAGGCCCCGTGCGAGCGGCCCGGTCGACCGAAGAAGACCGGACCCGATCATGGTTCCCTCGCTCCCCCTTCTCACGGCGTGCTCTTCCCGGCGCCTTGATGTTGCGCTCCTGCGCCGTGCCGCCGCGTGCGAAAGCGCGCCATGCATCTCGCCGCGAAACCGGGGAACACCACGAGCCCCGCCGAGACGACGAGCCCGACGAGGCACGCGTGGCTCACTAACGAAAAGAGGAGATACGTCGAGCCGTCGGCCATCCCCCGCAGGAGCGCGCCGACGAGGACCGACGAGACCCCGACGAGGAGCCCGACGAGCCGCATTAGATGAGGCGCGTCCTTGTCGGAAGGGCGATGCCCGCCCGGAGCGTCCTTCCAGGGCCAGTGCGCATAGCTCTCGGCCCGGCGGTTGTCCTCCGATGGCTCGGCTGGGTCCGTCGGAATCGGTGCGGACCGACGCTGCGCTTCGCTCGGTCCATCGAGCTCGGTCTCCCGGCGCGGCCGCGTAGCGTCAGGCTCCTTCGGCGTGGCTACCCGACGTGGCCGCGTAGCGTCAGGC
>SDBV01004845.1_pt1 | contig 19154 bp, 16 predicted proteins | sample 2277081 | NCBI WGS metagenome assembly SDBV01 (sample SAMN10402039, study PRJNA504765) | marine sediment metagenome | isolation source: marine sediment core GS10_PC15, 223 cmbsf | place: Arctic Ocean: Southern Knipovich Ridge | collected 2010
AAATCCATCTGGTTCGATTCATATCGTTCGCTCCGGCATTGCGATGAGCCCTAATCCACTACTCCCCCTTCTTTGGATAATCGAAATCCAGCAACTGGGCGGTCACGTTCCCGACTTCCTTCCACTTTTTGACATCAAAAGCCAGGACCGCGACGCCGCACGTCGGCACATTGTCGATGTCGGCTTTGGTCAGCTCGTTGACGAGGTCGGTCAGGGTAGGATTGTGCCCGATGAGCATGATGGAGTCGAACCGATTGTCAAAATCGCGGATCACGTCTATCAATTCCGGCGGATCCGCACCGTAAATCCGTTCATCCACGACCACATCCGCTGCCCGCAAGCCCAGTTCCATGGCGATTACCTTCGCCGTCGTCAGGGCCCGCTCCGCGGGACTGCAGACGATGAGTTTGGGGCGAACCTTTCGCTTTGCGATCCGCTTTCCCATGCGAGGGGCATCGCGCTCTCCCCGCTTATTCAGCGGTCGCTTGCGATCGGTCAGATCTGGATGACCCCAGCTCGACTTCGCATGACGGACAAGGTAGAGGACCTTCTTACGTGACACTACATTTTCCGTTTACCCATTAAGGGTCCATCCGGGGCGATACTCGCGGCGCAGGAGATCGTTACCGACGGCGCTGTTAGTGACGCGACCGTTTGCGCTGTCGTAATCGATTTTCTTGCCGACACGGTAGGCGACAAGGCCCAGCAACAACTGCTCCATCATGTTACCGCCGTATACGAAATCGCAGGAGGTCTTGAGATCGGTCTTGCAGGCATCGATCCATTCCTGCTGAAAGCCGTCCATGGGGGGAGTCAGTTCGTTCTTGGAGCGCGGATCGTAATAAGTCATATCCGCCTCTTGACCATATGGGAGTACAACGCGGGTGGTGAAATCAGAAACGACGAAACCCTTGCTCCCTTTGAAGAGCGCGCCGTGACCGATTTTGTTCAGATCAATGTAACCCATTGGCGAATTCGGCATCGCTCCCCCTTGATACCAGATGACCGTAGTGGCGGGGCGCCAGTCGTTGGCGGGATGCTCGAACGTGGCCTTCAGTTCAACGGGAGTCACTTCCGGATTGAACTCGTCGCCTACGGCCTCGGCGGAAGTGGGCAGGCCCGCGTCGATGGCGTTCCAGGCAAGGTCCATGGTATGGCTGCCCATGTCGCCGACCTGGCCCGTGCCAAAGTCCCAGTACATGTTCCATTTCAGGCAGTTCACGCCGGTTCTACCGGAGAAGTACTCCGGGTTATAGGGGTGATAGGGCGACGGGCCGATCCACAGGTCGTAGTGGAGTGTGGAAGGAGGCGTGCCTTGCGCGGGTGGATAACCGGACCTCCGAAGCTGGCGATTGCCCCAGGTATGAACAGCACTCAATTCGCCGATGGCCCCATCGACGATCAACTCCCGCACGCGCTCGAAATTCACGTTGGCGTGACGCTGGGTGCCGTGCTGGGTTGCCAGTTTGTTCCTGTTCTTGAGATAGGTCGCGCGAACGAGCCGCACTTCCTCCACGCTGATACCCAGCGGTTTTTCACAGTAGACATGCAGCCCCCGGTTCATGGCCCAGTTGGCAATAAAGGCGTGGGTATGGTCCGGAGTGCAGCAGACCACAGCATCCAGATCCTTCTGTTCGAGGCACTTGCGCCAGTCAATATAGTGTTTGGCCCTGGGGAACTCCTTGGCGGCGCTGGCCAGGTGGGTTTCATCGACGTCGCACAGCGCCACGACGTTTTCGGTGGAAAGGGCGCGATAGTGCGCCTCGGCTCGGCCCCCGGCCCCTATAAGGGCGATATTGAGCTTGTTGCTGGGAGCATTCTTGCCGAAGACAGTACAACTTGGCAGAATCAGCAGCCCTGCTCCGGCCGCAGCGGTGTATTTCAGGAATTGGCGTCGTTCGATGGTTTCAGTTGCCATTGTTGTTTCCTCCTGTTTGTAGCTTTCAGTTGCCTGCCATAAGATCCGAGACGATCATAATAATCGCCTATTTGCGTGAAAATTCATCTATATCCCGGATTTCCTGAATGAGGAACCAGTTTGTGTAGAATGACTTATCGTTTGGCCCTGTAAACAAGATGGTAGCAGGGAATAGAGGGAAATCCAATGGGTGAAACGAAAGAGGCCGCGCGACGGCCGGTTTATGCAGTCTGTATAAACCCGCGTGGCTTTCCGCGAAAATGCAGAAAAGTCTTGTTGTGAAAAAACCCACAATATACAATGAGAAGACACGGCAACTTCTTGTACAGAAAGAGACTGTCTGTGTTTGACGTTTTATACAGACTGCATAATCGTTAAACGTCCCGGAAAGGAGCAGGAATGGCAGATGTCATTTCGAAAGTCAGCAAGGAACTGGGGGCGCAGGAGCTTGAACCCGATCTCGAGCAAGCCGGGAGCCTGCTAGCAGGCCTCGTGGAGGAGGATGCCTACGTTGGCGACGTTTACTCGATGAGCTACGCCGACGCGCTCGTCCAGATCCACGACCACCACCGAGCGCGGGTCGGTGGCATCGCAGCTCTCTCATTTCTCGTAGCTACCCGGGTCCACCCGGCCGGCCTCATCGACATTCGCAAGGAAGACGCGTCCGTGCTTTTGCTGCGCGTTCTGGACCACGCCGATCTCCCTAACGCGGCGGAGGCACTCAGGGTACGGGTTGAGACCGCCCAGCGCGTGAGCGGCGAGACCGACAAACACTGGGATGATCTGTCGGTGATGGATGCGACAACCCACAATATCCTGAGCTACGCAGGTGTGCGGTGTCGCGTCCTCGGGACGTTCTACGTCACGAACATCGGCTCGGGCGAGGAGCCGAAATACGTGCTCTCGTTCGGTTCCGATATCAGCAACTACTACCCAAATAAAGGGCTTAAGGTCTTCAAGCCGCGAGGCAAGTTCCTTGAGCGAATTGTAAACTACCGCGACGCCGTCACGTACGGCGAACTCTCGGGCGAAGCCGTCGTCATTGGGCGGGTACGGTACGCGTCCACGCATCGGTCGTTCCAGAAAGTCGCTAACGTGCCGGTCTCGATTATCCCACGTGACCTCCTTGGTCAGAAGTCGGCGCTCTTTGGTATGACGCGCACGGGGAAGTCGAACACGACCAAGGTGATGCTCAAGGCGATCTTCCAGATTCGATGGCATGAAGACCCTCTACACATCGGCCAGATCGTCTTCGATCCGAATGGGGAATACGCAAACGAAAACACCCAGGATGCGCAAGGAGAGGTGCCCACAGCGATTAAGAACGTGTGGGCCTCCGGACCCCCAGATCAACACGTAACGCTCAAGGACGATGTGGTCACCTACGGGATCACACCGCACCCCAACGACCCGGACCGGCGGCTTATGAAGCTCAACTTCTTCGTCGACGACAACCTAGAGATCGGGAAGAGCATCATCGATGTGGCGCTCGCTCCGAACCGAAGCTCCAACTACATCAGCAACTTCTGCGATGTGCGTTTCGAGGCCCCGGACCCCTCGGATCGTTCAGCCGTGACGCGCCATGACCGACGCGTCCTAGCCTATCGCGCACTACTCTTCAAGGCCGGTCTGACCCCTCCGGCAAGCGTCATTCCCAGCACTCGCAGGCTGTTCAACCAGAATCTACGCAACGCGCTGAGCTCCGGGAACGGGAGGGACGCTGCGGCGTACACAAGCTGCGCGACTATGCTGGCCAAGGCGAACCCTTCGTGGGCCGAGCTCGCGCAGTCTTTCGCCACGTTACGCGACTTCATCAAGGACAACAGCTCTGACTGGGGCGCCTTTGACACGGCGTACGTCCAGAGCAGCAGCTCCGGATCGTGGGCTGACGATGATTTTCGCAAGATTCTGGAGATGTTCAACTACCCCAACGGGTCGCGGCTGATTGGCCGCGTGAAGGCGCAGCACACGCCAGACACCTCGACCGACTATGCCGAGGACATCTACAAGGAGCTCGCAGCAGGCAAGCTCGTCATCATTGATCAATCGAGCGGGGACCCCGAGCTCAACAAGGCCTCCGCCGACCGGGTCATGTGGCGCATCTTCGAGAGCAACCAGGAGCTCTTTCGCACTGCGAAAGAACCTCCAGACATCCTCGTCTACGTGGAGGAGGCACACAACATCCTCCCGTCGTCGAGCGAGTTGGACACGTCAGACGTTTGGGTACGCACAGCCAAGGAGGGTGCCAAGTACCATATCGGGCTCGTCTACGCAACACAGGAGGTCAGTTCCATCCAGCGCAACATCCTGAGGAACACCGCCAATTGGTTCATCGGGCACCTGAACAACACGGACGAGACGAAGGAGCTCAAGAAGTTCTACGACTTCGCCGACTTCGAGGGCAGCATCCTCCGGGCCCAGGACAAGGGTTTTCTTCGGGTGAAAACGCTCTCCAACCCTTACGTTGTCCCGGTGCAGGTGAATCTCTTTCGAATTGACTCGATTGACACGGGTGAGGGCGCCTGATGCCGTACGAAGGGGAGTTCGCCGGGTATCGCGCGCTGCAACGGATCGCCGAAACCGAGCGCGTCCAGCAGCTCCTTCGCCGTGCGCAGGTCTACACGCCGGGCACATCGGGACCGGACATCATGCCGAGGACACCCCCAGCAGCGGAGGTGCCTCTGCCCGAGTTTGTCGTGGCGATCGACGGCAGCAACCAAGAGGTCCCTGTCAAGACCGGCTACCCCGGTGCACAAGTAGGCTACCTCACGATCGCGAACGTGCTTCTAGACCTTGGAGCCATCGATCGGCTTGACGCAGCACGACCAGCCGACCCGGTCGCGTTTAGGAAGACCGAGGAGACTGCCACCATTGATGCGGCGCTTCCCGGCAGCAACGTCGTTACGCGCACCCACAAGAGCGCCAAGGTGGCCTTCCGGGAAGAGCTTTACGAGGTCTTCCACAACGAGATCGTGGACGTCCAGGACCAGGTGCCGCTCCTCGACACCTACGAGGTGCTACTGGCCCGTAAGCCGACCATCCGGCCGCAGAGTTGCCCGTACAAAGAGCTTGGCTGCGATCAGAGCTTTGTGATCGGCCAGGGCCTATCTTCTTGCCCGTGCGCGGAGCGCCGTTCCATTTGGTCAACGGACGCGCTCCGCATCCACGAGCGATTCAACGAGGTGGGCACCAACGGTGAGGCGTTCGGAGAGGTCATGCAGGTCTGGGAGCGGATTCTGCTCATCCATCTACTTCGCGCCTTCGAGCGTCGCGGACTCCTCGCCCAGGCGCATCGTCTAGCCTTCTTCGTGGATGGACCGCTGGCGCTCTTCGGGCATCCGGCATGGCTTTCGGCGGCAATCTCGGCTGAACTTCAACGTATTAATGCGGTGGTCCAGGAACTCACCGGCCGAGATCTCGTAATCGTGGGTGTCGACAAGTCGGGGACCTTCGTCACTCACTTCGACGAGGTCGACCAGACCGACGAGCCAGGGAAGGAGCGGTTCGCTCCGGGCAGCTACTTCCTCCCAACCGACGAATATATCAAGCAACGGATCATCTTCTCAGACTCCGAAAAACGGTATGGTGAGGATACCTACTTCGGTCGCAAGTTCTTCTACAAAACCCAGAGCGGGGCGCGGATCATAGCGAGCATGCCGTTTCTCGATGCGAGCCAAGACACGCTGGATTCTGACGATGTCGGGCTCTACCCGTCGTTTGCTACCATCTGCGCGCTCCTTGAGAAGCTCGTCTCCTGCCGCTACCCGAACGCGCTCGCGCCGCTCGTTTCCGCGCACGCACAGGCTGCGATTCCGCTTCACCTCGGCGGCAAGGTGCTCGAACAGCTTGCGCACGCCCTGATGCGAGAGTCGCAATAGGCGATGCCAATGCCGCGCACATACCAGGATGCCACGAGTCGGTGGGCCGGCGTTGGCCCATACTACGCCATGTTTCCCGTGCCGTTCGCGGACGAGGTGGTGCAGAGGTATACCTGTCCCGGAGATCTTGTTCTCGATCCGTTTGCCGGGCGGGGGACGGCCATCTTCAGCGCGGCAACGCAGCACCGCCGGGCGATCGGCATCGAGATCAACCCAGTTGGCTACGTCTACGCGAAAGCCAAGCTGAGCCCCGCTACTCGGGAAGAGGTCGAGTTGCGCCTCGACGAGCTCGACGAGCTCGCGGCGCAGTTCAAAGACGATGCCCAGCGCCTGCCTCACTTCTTCCACCGCTGCTTCGCCCGCCGGGTGCGCCGGTTTTTGGTGGCCGCACGCGCCGATTTGAACTGGCGGCGCAACAAAGTCGATCGGACGGTGATGGCCCTTCTGCTCGTGTACCTGCACGGCAAGATGGGGGCCGCGCTCTCGAACCAGTTGCGGCAGACGAAGTCGATGTCACCGCAGTACGCGGTGCGCTGGTGGGACGACCGTGAGCTCGATCCACCGGACGTTGATCCCGTGACGTTCGTGAAAGCTCGGCTCGCTTGGCGCTACGCAAAGGGTACCCCGGACGCGTCTGGCGGGCGCATGTACCTCGGAAACAGCATCGAGAAGCTTCGAAGACTTCGCCAGCAGGCTGCAGATGGTCGAATTGCGAAGGCAAGCCTGCTGTTCACCTCGCCGCCGTACTACGCCGTCACCAATTACCACTACGATCAGTGGCTGAGGCTCTGGCTCCTCGGCGGCCCCCCGAACGCACTCCGAAACGGCAACAGCCACGGCGGCAAGTTCGCGGCGCGCGGGAGTTACCGCAGCCTCCTCGCGCAGGTGTTCGGCCGGGCAGTCCACTTGTTGGCGGAAGACGCCACCATCTACGTCCGCACGGACAGGCGCGAGTTCACCTATCGCACGACGCTGGCCGTGTTGCGCAAGGTGTTCCCCGACAAGCGCCTGGTCAAGGTTCGACGGCCGATGCTACGACCGAGCCAGACGCGCCTGTTCGGCGAATGGAGCGCACCAGTGGAGACTGACGGGGAGGTGGACCTGATCCTCAGGCCGCGATGATGGCACCGAGCGAACAAGAGTGATGGAGATCTCGTCCCAGGTGAGGGAGCAATTCTGCATATGATTGCTGCGTTTTCTATGCCACCGTGTATACATGCTCATTATTTAGTACTTCTCGTAGTAGTAATCTGCAAAATGGGTGGCAGGAGAATCTGTATACCTGGGGTCGCTTTCATTTTAACGAAAAAATCCAGGGAGGAAAGCTTGAAAAGTTTCTATCATCATAAATCCTGACGCAGTGGTTCGGCTGAGATCCGATGGGGTAGGCGGAGACCGGTTTATGCTGTCTGTATAAACGTGCGTGGCTATCGGCGACAATGCAGAAAAGTCTTGATGTGAAAGAACTTACAATATATAATGAGACGACACGGCAACTTCTTATACAGAAACAGACAGTCTGTGTTTGCCGTTCTATACAGACTGCATAGTCATTCTGCATAATCATTGTTGGACGATGAGAAGATGAATGACTGGGTATGGCCATCACCGGACATTGAAGAACGCGGTGAAATGGAATAAAACGTAACGGAGGTGTATTCCCAAAAGGAAACGCCTGCATACAGAGAGTGTAGAAGGGTTAATGCGTGCGCTTTATGAAGACAGAACCAACTTTGCGACGACGAGGAGGCTCTCTTGATGGAAAATCGGTCAACGGCTCTGTAGAGAAGCATCAAAAGATAACGACCGCTCTCCTGCTCGCCGCGGGCATGGGATACCGTCTCAAACCCCTAACAAACGATGCACCCAAGTGCCTGACTGAGATCAATGGGGTTTCCATTCTTGAGCGATTAGTTCGGTGCCTGCAACTGAACGGCATCAACAGGCTGATCGTTGTCGTCGGCCATATGCAGGACTCGATTCTGAATTTCTTTGAAGATTCATCGACTGCTTTGAATGTCGAATTTGTTCTTAATCCTGACTATCTCACGACAAACAACATCTATTCGTTGTGGCTGGCCCGCGAGAGTCTTCGTGAGCCATTCCTACTCATCGAGTCGGATCTGATTTTCGACGCCTCGTTGCTGGCCCCGATGCTCTTTCCAAACAAGGTCGCCGTCTCCCCGATCGAAAAATGGATGAACGGTTCGACCGTGACTTTGGACCCTCACGGACAGGTAAACGCCTTTCACAGCAGCGTGAACCAAGAGTGTGTGACGGAATCTTGCCTGCTTAAGACTGTCAACATGTATAGCCTGTCGTTATCGTCATGGAAGCAGGTTGAGAAGCGCCTCGAGCTATACATTTCTTCCGGCAGAGTTCATGATTATTACGAGGTCGTATTCTCCGAAATGGTGAGAGAGGGGGCTCTTTCGTTTAAAGTCGTGACATTCGATCCCGGAAGTTGGTACGAGATCGATACATTGTCCGATCTTGACGAGGCCGAGCGCCTTTTCCCGGCAAGCTTCGAATCACATTCCTCTCAATTACCCGCTTTTCGATAGTGCGGCTCTTGTCTTGGGATCCTCGAATTTATGCAGGCGAGTTATAACTTGCGTCAAGAAAAACTCTATGACGAAGACGAACGGCCTAGACTACGGAAAAGTAGACAACTACTGGAACGAGACCGACCCTTCAATTCTTGGTCCCTATATGATGGATGGCTTCGGCTTTCCTTTGGGCGCGGGAAGGTTTCGTTTTCGAGCCGAATCCAAGATCGTCCAGGACTTATTACGTGATGTGAATCGAAATGATAGATTATTGGATCTGGGCAGCGGCATCGGATATTGGGCGGAGCACTTTGCTGAGAGTTTTGGGTCCGTCATCGCTGTTGAAAAAAGCGCCGCCCTCTTTCGCGCTCTGGAAGAGCGTTGCTCCCGTTACGCAAACATCACAACGGTACAAGGCGACGTAAGGTCGTTTCACCATCAGCACAACTATGACGTCGTGTTTTTGGGTGGGATGCTGATGTACTTGGATGAGGCCGACGCAATATCCCTGCTGCGCGGACTTTCGCCGTACGTATCAGCGGAAGGCATTATCCTATGCCGGGAGACAACTGTGCGCGACGGAGTCGTAACGCGAGAGGGGGAATATCAAGCGGTGTACCGCTCGGTTCCTAGTTACAGACGTCTCTTTGAGGAGTGCGGGCTTATTGTAGATCTTGTTCAATTGAACGAGCCCTATGTTCTCATGCAGATGGGCTGCGAATTCATCAAGTGCTGGAAGCGAAACATTCCTAAGCGACTACAGTGCGTGCCTGTCGTCGGGCGCGCAGTCTATTGGGGTTTGCGCTTGATCGATCCATGGATCACTCGTGTGCCGGGATTCTTGGGCTTGTCCTTTCCAGAGTTGACAAATCACTTCTTTGTTCTCCGGATTGGTGAGACGGAAAGCCATGACAACAAATATTTAACCGCATCTATCAAGGTCGCCTAAAAGGAGTTTAATGCAGAATCCGATCTTTAACGCCGTGTACAAGAACCTGGCTAACGTCGTTTCGGTTCTCGGCATTTTGCCGCTCATCGTCCTCTTTGATGAAAATGGCTACAAGTACATTATCCCGCTGATCATCTACAACAACGTCATGGACGATCTGGACGGCGTTATTGCGAAGAAACTGGGCCTCGCAAACGCAACAGGCATGAGGCTCGACAACGTCTGCGACGGATTCGCGCACACCGTATTTGTTATGGTTGTTGGGATGCATTATGGGGGAATTTGCGCGCTGGCGAGCTTAGCAGCGTCTGTGAGTATTATCTTGCGCGTCGTTACGCGGCTGGGTCCGAAGGTAGTTCTATTGAACGGTTCGATGACGAATGAACTGGTTCGTCATACTTTCTTCATCCTTCTATTGAGTCAGGTTTTCAATTTCCCACCCGAGCCGTTTCTCGTTGGTGCATTTGCGTTGCACTCGGTGTCCATGCTGGCGCCATTTCCCATGCCTTATCTTCTCAGGAGGCTTGCCAAGTCGGCGAAAGCAATCCTGCTCATCAATCTAGTCCTAGTCGTTGCTTGGCGCGTTCCTTTCACGACGGCATTCGTCGCTGGATGCTTCTTTGTCAGCTATCTGTATTCTTTTGGATGGGGTAGGTTGGCATGGTTGCGACACGTAGACGTTGGCCAGGTTTCAGTGGCGAACCATGCTAAGGCTAAACTGAAATAACTTCGGGGTGGCGGGAGAATCTGTACACCTGGGGTCACTTTCATTTTAACGAGAAAATCCAGAGAGGAAAGCCCTGGAAAGAAAGGATAAGCAATATGGAACGGAGAACTTTCTTACAGTCGATCCTGGTGGGTTCATTGGGTGTATCCGGAACTATGGGCATTACACAGAAGGCAGACGCGGCCGTGTCGGATATGAAAATCACAAAAGTCCGCGTGTACAACCCATCCAGCAGAAGAGCAAGGTTTGACCAAATGCAACAGAGTAAAATGGTTGTTACCGTAGAAACGGATGCGGGCATCACCGGAGTGGGTGAAGGAGGGAGTAAAGATCTCATTGAAGACTGTGCGGGGGCGCTGATTGGGTGGGATCCATTCCGGACAGAGTACCTGTGGCAACGGATGTATCGCGGATCGTTTTATCCGGCCGGTCGCGAAAAATTGCATGCCCTCGGCGCATTGGACCTTGCGCTTTGGGATTTAAAAGGGAAAGCTCTCGATGTACCGGTTTATAATTTGTTGGGTGGACGCATGCGTGACTACCTTGAGTGTTATCCGACAGGATTCTGGCGTGGAGGCAGTACCATAAAGGATATGGCGCGTGCCTGCATGGAGGCCGGATTCCGTTGCTATCGGAATGAAGTAGAGCCCGCCTCGAGAGAGGAAAGAGAAGCGTTTAACAGCCGACAATTAGTGGACAGATCATACGAGAAGTGCGTCCAGATCCGTGAAGGTGTCGGATCGGATGGAGATTGGTGTTTTGACTTCCATACAATTTTGGACATGCCGGACGCTGTGCGCCTGTGTAATTTAATAGAACCTCTGAATCCTTACTGGGTGGAAGATCCCATTAGATCGGAGAACCCGGGTGTGTTTAAGGCGTTGCGGAACCAGGTGAAAGTTCCTCTTGCTGTGGGAGAGCAGTTCGGTGATCGCTGGGATATCAATGAACTGCTGGAACAAAATCTCTTCGATTATTCGCGTGTCACGTTGCCCAACGCCGGGGGTATTACTGAATTCATGAAGATTTGTGCGCTTTGTGAAACTCAGTATGTGGGTCTTTCCCCTCACTATACTGGTCCAATTGCGACTGCGGCGATTGCCCATGTGTGCGGGGTCTTCAACGGACCGGTTCTGGCTGAATGTGGTGATGGGCCGTCGCGGCAGGCTTGCCTGCCACAGAGCTATGATTTCAAGGATGGAAAAATGTGGCTGAACACACGACCGGGACTGGGGGTTGAGTTCATCCCAGAGGAAGCAAATCTTATTACAGAAATCACAGAATCCAATGGCGTCACCCAATATACCCGCGCCGACGGCTCCTATACTAACTGGTAGAAGTTGTGGAGGGAAATCATTTCATATCTAATCTGATCCATTATTGATCCAAGAGTTTTGCTTGAATTTGAATGCTTATTATCTAACAATGGATTTGGATTACTATTAAGAAACCTCTAACAGAATGAGCCACAGAGCACACAGAGGTCACAGAGAAATGAAGATTTCCTAAGAAAAACCCTCTGTGCCCTCTGTGGCAAAGCCCTTTTTGTTATAAGCTTTAAGCCGGCGAATAACAAAGTTCGTACTCAAGTCTTGCATTCGCAGTGCAGTTTCAGTGCATAAATATGAAATGTTTCCCCATGCTGACATCCATGGGGCAACTGGCATACCGGCCTATGTAGCGAGTCACTGGATAGGAGAAGACAATGAAAACGAAACTGGTGATCACCGTCATCATGCTAAGCATGTTTTTCTTTGGTTGTGCTCGGTATCTGATGCATCCGGCATCGGTGCATCCAGCTTCGGATCCTCAAAACAGAGGCAACTGGGTCTTAAGAGAGGATATGAGTGATGACTTTGAGGGTGACAGCGTCGACACAAATAAGTGGGTCGTCGAAGGTACAAACGGTGAATATCCAAATTGGATTGGTCGAGCGCCTGCCCAATTCGCAGCTGAGAACGTCAGAGTTGAGAACGGCAAGCTGTATTTGACGACCAAATGGGATCCGGATTTCAATTACAGCAAGGTCGTCGACTCGGACGATCCTGATAGACCTTATGGCAGCACCCCGCTCACCACAGCCTGCGTGACAAGCAAGAACACATTTCATTATGGATACATGGAGATAAGGTGCAAAGCGGCTGATGTATCCATTACCAGCTCTTTCTGGGCAACCGGCAGGGGTGCCGAGCTGGATGTGTTCCAATTCGTGGGTGATTCCAAAGAGGGAGACAATGATAAGGATAGGGAGTATTCGTTCTGTATTCATAACTGGAACTTGGGTGGCCTTGACGTGAACGGTTGGTATGATGGGGTTCAACTGGACTGGCGTGTCGCAGATGGACTTCATGTGTATGGATGTGAATGGGACGAAAACGGACTGAAGTTCTATGCGGACGGCAAGTTGGTCAGGGATATCGATAAATCTGAAACGGGCAAGATCTGGGCCTTAACCAATCCATTGAAGATTTGGGTCGATTCGGAGGCATTTGCATGGGAGGGTTTCCCTGAAGAATCGGAGTTGCCTGCCGATTATGAGATTGAGTATATTCGCGTATGGCAAAAAAGATGATGGGGTGATGGTTAGAAAGATTTACACAATTCGGAAACAGTGCATGCGACCACCCCATGCTAACATCCATGGGGCAACTGGAGAAACGTGGCACAGGGTAAGGTTATCTTCAGAGCCGGTGTCGGATACCCGGTTATGGTTTATGTCGAGTCTGAGAGCGGTATGATGTACGCTGCGGGTGACCCAGGGACCGGTGCTGTTGAGAACACTACACGTTGATTGATTTCACAATACTTTTGAGGAGATCAGAATGAATTACAAGAAACATTTGACATTGTTTTTCTCTTCCGTCGCTTTCTCTGCTGTTATGGGCGCGAGCGCGATTCATGCGGAAGACAGGGTTGCAGATTCAGCGACGCGGCAAATGGCGATAGAGATGACTGAGTTCATCCAAATTCCCGGCCCTAATCCAATCCTGGTCGGCAGCGGCCCCGGAGCCTGGGATGAACACAATTTAGAGACCTGCACGATCTTAAAGGACGAGGAAACTTATTACTTGTACTATCATGCACAGCCCAGAGATAAGAATCGTTGGCCTCATCTGGGATATCGATTAGGAGTGGCAACGGCTTCACATCCTCTTGGGCCCTGGACAAAGTATGAAAAGAATCCGATTTTGGACTCTGGACCTGAAGGAAGTTGGGACGCCGGTTACGTTGCGTGCGCCGCAGTCTTAAAAGAAGAGGGCGACAAGTATTACATGTGGTATTACACTCGTATTCCACCAAGACCAGGAAAAATGGAAGAGGGGCGATTAGGACTTGCTTATGCCAGTCATCCTTTAGGGCCATGGGAAAAGTATGAAGGTAATCCGATTATGGCTGAGCCGTTCGGTTTTGTAGGAGGCGTGGTGAAAGCCGATGGCAAATACTATATGTATACTGTGTTTGTAGTAAGCTCAACATCACCTAACCAAGGCCACATTTACATGGCAACGGCAGATAAACCTGAGGGGCCATGGAAGAGATATCAAGACAATCCAATCATCCCTGCAGGTGATTGGGGAGCCTGGGATGATGGAGGGTACTCGGAAGCAGGTGTTCTACACCACGATGGCGTATTTCATATGTTGTACAGTGGAACCAAGTGGCGAAAACTGGAAAGCATCGGATACGCCTACAGCTTCGATGGATTCAAGTGGTTCAAATACAGCCGCAATCCGGTTGCTCTGCGTGAAAGAAATCCTGATGCTTCTGCTTTTGCCGAAATACACGCTCTCTGGGAACCGCCTTTCTTTTATGCTTATCACACCTTACGGTATATTTCCAAAGGCGGTGAGGATCTGGGTGTCCAGATTCTTGCAACTCGGACACCATTCCGTTTGGCAATGCCGGTGCTTTCAATAGATTCTCTGGCAACGGGGACATCGAGTGAGCTTGCATCCTGTCCACCCATCAGTCTTGAGAATATCTCAGATGTTTCCCTGACAGTTAAATGCAGCTACGACGCTGAATCAAGAGCAGGAGTAAGGGTGCACATCCTGTCAAGCTCCGATGGACTAAACTATGACACAGAGGCTTTGTATGTTGTTGATATTAGGTGTACACCTGGCGAAAGAGTAAGTAAGACAGTTTCGTTGGATGCTAAGGTAATGTTTATTAAAGTCGTAGTAGAAAATCTGGACAAAGAGCATGATGTTAATGATGTAGAGGTGATAGCAACGTTGGGTCAGGATTAGACCCGGATTCCCCATATAGAAGAGTCATCCTTAGGCGTATCTGGCGACTCAGGCCACTGGTGCCGACCCCGATATGACGAAACGACGGCCTCAAACAGGAAGATACTTCAATAGATGACGGGGCGGTCTGTCTCAATTGGGGCCGATAGTGAATTTAGGCGTTCAAAACGCCCGCTTCGAGGCGTCGCCGAGAGGCATTCCGGCAAGTCAGGTGTTGAGAAATCGGAGAACGAGGCGTATCATCATTGTAAGGTGGCCTGCGACGCTCGCGGGTTGCCCGATACTCGTGGGTTGCCCGATACTCGTGGGTTGCCCGATACTCGTGGGTTGCCCGATATGGGAAATCTCGGCCACATGAGGAGATGCACCATGAAATTCCTGAGCGTGACAAGCAAAGGAAGAGTTGGTATGTGTTTCAGGCGCCTGAGTCTGCTCGTTCTCGGCGCTGTTTTTTTTCAGTCGGCTGGCGCGGCCGACGGCGTTTACAAAGAAGTGGAATGGCCGATGCCGGCCAAGACCGTGATGGGCACGCCGTCGCCTTGGCATTTCGGCGAAGTAGTGGCCGTGGCAACAACCGAGGATGGCAACATTCTGGTGTTGCATCGCGGAGCCCACCCGATCATGGAGTTCAACCCGGAGGGGAAGTTCCTGCGTTCCTGGGGCGACGGAATGTTCAGCGAGGGTAAAGTCGTTGAGGACCTTGTGCCGGACGCAGCAGGCTACTCGGTTGTCTATGGGCCGCCCGGATGCTACGCGTGCGGTGCCCACTCGGTGCGTGTCGATCCGGAGGGCAACATCTGGGTGGTCGACGGCAGTGCTCATGTGGTTTACAAAATGAATGCCCAGGGGCGCGTGATCATGCAGATCGGCACCAAGGGTGTCTCGGGCGCCGACTCCACCCATTTCAACCTGCCCACTGATGTTGCCTTCGCACCCAATGGCGATATCTATATCAGCGACGGCTACGGCGGCGCACGGGTGGTAAAATACACGGCGGACGGGGAATACCTGTTGCAGTGGGGCACAAGAGGAACGGGTCCGGGAGAGTTCGGGCTGCCCCACAACCTGGTGGCCGATGCCCAGGGGCGGGTTTACGTAACCGATCGGGACAACCGGCGCATCCAGGTTTTCGATTCCGAAGGTAAGTTTCTCGACCAGTGGAAGGATGTCGGAAGCGTCTCTTCGCTCTTTATGACCAAAGACCAGCACATTTGGACGAGCGGAGTCCTCCGGAACCTGGAAGGGGAGGTCGTGGCAACATTGCCTGGAAACCCGGGCGGGCACGGCGCGACCGTCACGGATTCGGGAGACGTGTATATCGCCCAACTCAGCGGGACGGTGCGGAACAGCGGGATGGTGCAGAAGTTCGTAAAGGACTGAAGTGGCGTAGGACACAGACCCCGAGTCAAGGAGGCCACGATGCGATCATTCACCTTGAAAACGAGCTTCGAGCCGCCGCACCAAGTATTGGCTCGTCGTACTTTCCTTCGGTATCTCGCTGCCAGTCCATTGTTTGCTTCCGGAGCATTGGCACCGATGCGCGGCATTTTGGCAGCCGCCGATGCAGGCGGTCGCGAAGCGTATGAGATGGGTGAGATCATCTCTTCGGTTAACGAGGCAATCAACATATTCGATTTTCACGCTGTGGCGCGCAAGAATCTTCCGCCCGGCCACTACGGGCATCTGGCGACCGGCACAGACGATGATGCCACGTTGCGTGCCAACCGCGAGGGCTTTCGACAATTCCAGCTGCGCATGCGCCGCCTGATCGATGTCCGCGAAATTGATACCTCAGTAGAGTTGTTCGGAACACGTTATAACTTGCCGATTGGCCTGTCCCCGACCGGCGGCAACATGTTTTGTCACGATTTGGGGGAAATCGCCGTGGCGAGAGCGGCGAAAGAAACCTCGATCCTTTATATTCTGGGCATAGGCTCAACCGTCTCTATCGAGGACGTCACCCGCGAGCGAGGCGAACCGGTTTGGTTCCAGTTTTATCCCGGCGAGGACTGGAGCCTTACCACGGCCGTACTAAGACGAGTGGAGCAGGCGGGTTGTCCGGTGCTCACACTGACCGTAGATTCGCAAGGCGGCAGCAATCGCGAGACACGCAAGCGGATTACAAGAATGGATGAACGAGACTGCACCGTCTGTCACGACCCCAGCGAACATCGACACGTGCGAAAACCCATGTTGGGCAGTCTTGATCTAGCGCGGTATGGCCGCCTGTCCCCTCGTGATATGACTTGGGAGTTCGTTCGTCGTCTGAAAGAGGCCACGAGCATGAAGCTGTTCCTCAAGGGAATCGTCACATGGGAAGACGCGGAGCTTTGTTTAGAGCACGGCGTGGACGGACTGATCGTGTCGAATCACGGGGGGCGAGCCGAAGCCAGCGGGCGCGGCACGATTGAATGCCTGCCGGAGATTGTTAAGGTGACGAACGGCCGAATTCCTGTGTTGATTGACGGCGGCTTTCGTCGTGGGACGGATGTGTTCAAGGCCCTGGCACTTGGCGCCACTGCTGTCTGTATTGGTCGGCCCTACCTCTGGGGACTGGCGGCCTTTGGCCAGGAGGGCGTTCAAGCCGTCTTAAACCTAATGCGTGCTGAGCTGACGACGGTTATGAGGCAAGCGGGCACGACATCGATTGACAAGATTTCACGTAACCACATCCTGCATGCGGGCTCAGGATGACAAGCTGCGAAACTGTGCGACTTTACTTCAAAAGACTTTTCTCGGACCGCTAAGAAGACTTTTACCGCAGAGAGCGCAGAGGACTCAGAGGGTTTTTTCAAGGATCTTTGAATTTTTCTGCGATCTCCGCGTACTCTGCAGTTCATTCTGTTAGACGTCTTAAGGCAATATTATATATGTAGGTGCGGGTTCCTCGCAAAGATGAATTTTCTCAATATTATTACTCGCCGAAATACATTGACATAATCCCATTTGGTTTCTAAGATATAAACAGTTGATTTGTCCACCTTGCAGGCGTATTGCCGGGAATGCCGGCAGAAAGGAGGGGCTCTTCGAACAGAATTGAGGTTGGAGTGTATTGACAGATTGGTTTAATTTAGATATGTCGTCCGAATTTCAGGCAGATCCGAATTTCAGGCAGAAAGGAAAGACAAAATGAACAGAAAAGGTTTTACGCTGATCGAGTTGCTCGTCGTCATTGCCATCATCGGCATCCTGGCGGCGATTCTGCTTCCGGCACTGGCCCGCGCACGGGAGGCCGCCCGGCGTTCCACCTGCATGAACAACCTGAAGCAGTGGGGGATCTCGTGCAAGATGTACGCGAACGAAAACAAGGAAAAGTGGCCGACGTTGGCCCGTAAATTTACCTCCGGCGTAAGCTGGATTACGGGGGGTGGATCTTCAGCGGTTGACGAATGCGACGGTTATGTTTATTGGGCTTCCTTTCTTGATATGCCATCAATGTATCCCAATTACATGAGCGATTATGCCCTCGTCGACTGTCCCTCCGACCCCAGTGGCTGGCTCGGACAAACTGGCAACCCGCCCTGGATCCACGAGAACGACGATCTGAGTCTGCCGGTTACGGCCTGCCGGCTCTATTCCAATTCGTATTTCTATCTGGGCTGGGCATTCCATCACGATATAGTTGTTAATCCCGGGTTTACGGGGTCCGAGGACGATTGCGGGTACTTCAGCCCACCGGGTAACACGTGTATGGAGTCGGGCTCCATCGGTGCGTTCTGGGGCGCTACAGGCGACATGGGCAGCTACCCGTATGATTTCTCCGTCTATGAGCGGGATCTCACTTGGACCAGTGACGCCAGGGGCGGCGTAGAAGTGACCGCGTATCGGCTGAAGGAGGGTATCGAGTCGCACACGGTTTTGGACATCAACAATCCCGCCGGCTCTTCCGTGGGGCAAAGTGAAATCGTCGTCATGTGGGACAAGGTCAAGGAGAACTACGACATTGGCGAATTCAACCACCTTCCCGGTGGCGCCAACGTACTATACATGGACGGTCACGTAGAATGGATCAGCTATCCGGGCAAGTTCCCGGCGATGCGGATGCTGAGCGAAGGTACTGCCGACGAGGGGTGGCACTGGCCCTTCTAGGACCTTTGGCGGAAGAAGTAGTCACAACTGACATAGCTTGCTCCTGAGAGCAAGGTTCAGAGATAAGAAGCGGGCCGCTGTTCAAGACAGCGGCCCGCTTTTGATTTTCGAAGACTTCTCGAACGGGTGTCGCTTGCGGACGGGAAGCTGCTGCCTCAGGGCCGGATTCTCCAGGGCTGAGATATGGAGATTCTTGCTCAATCCAGCGGCTGTGGCCGGAATGACCCTGCGCATGGGCTGGATCTTGTCCTATATTCGGCAGCTATTAGATTAAACGTTTCATTGTTATATTGGATATGCAGAAGGGAAAGTCTTGACATAGGTTCGGATGCTGGTACAAAATATATCTGATCGAATACGGTAATCCTTTTTACGGATTGTCACGTATCAGTCTTAGATCGCTTTAAAGTCAGTGAGTACCCTGGAGGGGTGTCGCCGGCATTTCCGGCAGATAAGGAGGGGCTATTCGAAGAGAGTTGAGGTTGGAGTGTATTAACAGATTGGTTTAATTAGATATGTCGTCCGAATTTCAAGCAGAAAGGGAAGACAAGATGAAAAGAAAAGGCTTTACGCTGATTGAGTTGCTCGTCGTGATTGCGATCATCGGCATACTGGCGGCGATTCTGCTTCCGGCACTGGCTCGTGCGCGGGAGGCCGCCCGGCGTTCCACTTGCATGAACAACTTGAAGCAGTGGGGGATCTCGTGCAAGATGTACGCGAACGAAAACAAGGAAAAGTGGCCGACGGTGACAAAACAATTTACATCCGGCACAGGCTGGGGTGCCGGGGGTGGA
>SDBV01004846.1_pt1 | contig 19150 bp, 18 predicted proteins | sample 2277081 | NCBI WGS metagenome assembly SDBV01 (sample SAMN10402039, study PRJNA504765) | marine sediment metagenome | isolation source: marine sediment core GS10_PC15, 223 cmbsf | place: Arctic Ocean: Southern Knipovich Ridge | collected 2010
GCATTCGGCGCGATGCTCTCGTTCACGATTGCGCATGCCGCTCTGGTTACGCTGAGAGTTCGGCGTCCCGAAGTTGAAAGACAGTACCGTGCCCCGTTCAATATACCGTTAAGAGGCAAGCTGATCCCGATCACGGCGATACTGGGCGGCCTGGGCACGTTCGGGGCCTGGGTGGTGGTGATGGCGCTCAACAACGCGACGCTCCTTTACGGGACTATATGGATGGCGTTGGGACTGGCGCTATACATGGCTTATCGTTGGCACAACGGTATACCGTTGCGAAAGACGACCAAGATCAAGGTGCCGAAGCCGGTGGTCGAGCAGGAGGTTGAGTACAAGAGTGTGCTGGTTGTCTTTGACAACCTTGAATATTCGAGACAGGCGGTAGCAACGGCGATAAAGCTGGCCGCACGTAAGCGGCGCGGCATACACATCATGGTCACGATTACGGTACCGATGAACCTTCCGCCAAATGCTCGGCTGAAGGAGGAGGAGGCTCGTGCCGCGGAGATGTTGGAGGATGCACGGTTTGTTGGCGGGCGGCGAGTAACGGGTGAGTGGATAAAGGTTCGCCCTGGAGAAGCAGGTGCAAGGGTCGTCGCTGAAGCGCTCGACATCGAAGCAAAAGCGATAGTGATCCCACTGTCTGAGAAGCGCTCAAAATCGACACTCGGGGACACGGTCGAAACGTTGCTGGAGCGAAGGCCATGCAGAATCATTATCGACTCGAGTCCCACGGATAGACTTGGTTGAGGGCCATGGCTTCAAGCTCACAAAACGCGCATAGGACGGCAATACGCATCTTCTCGGTTCTATTTGTATGTGTCGGCATCGCAATAATCGTGCGTACTTTGGCATACGGTGGGGGAGTGTTTGCAGTTGGTTTCGTGCTCGGTTTAATGTTCGTTGTACTCGGGGTGGCGAGGCTGTTGATGTCTAGACAATGATCGATCGAGAGTCTCCAGACAGGCAAGAGCAGGGAGGTAGTACACGCGCGTCGCGGATCACGCTAAAGCGCAATTTCGGTGTGCCGCAACTTTTTACTGCGGGCTACGCGACGGTTGGCGCCACTCTTTATGTGACGCTTGGATTTGTAGCGGGGAGGGCACTCGGTTTTACGCCACTTGTCTACCTCGCCGTCGGTGTGGCGTTCATCGTAACGCTCATGGTCTACATGGAGCTTTCAACGCTGTATCCCGAGCGGGGCGGAAGTGCGACCTTTGCTCGATACGCATTCAACGAGTTTTGGAGTTTTGTCGCCGGTTGGGCGATCCTGCTTGACTATCTGATCGTTATCGCTGTTGCGTCCTTTGCGGTTCCACACTACCTGGGAGCCTTTAGTTCTACCTTTACGCGGTTTGGGCCGGAAGTGCTGATATCGATCGCCGTTATCATTTTGGTGTCTGCGATGACAATCCGCGGGATCTCGACCGGAATAAGGGCTCGGGCCGCTCGTCTCGCGATGCTCGACATTGCACTGCAGGCTTTGATAGTGATCTTTGGAATCGCTATGGTCGCAAACCCCGATCTCATTACTCGTGGTATCGACTTTGGGGTGACGCCGTCATGGTCTGACCTGATCTACGCGATTGTTATCGCCACGATCTCATTTACGGGCATCGAGGCCGCCTCAAATCTTGCTCCCGAAGTTAGAGAGAGGAGGCAGAGCCTGAGGCGAGTTGTGTCAGCGAGTACTGTGGTTGTGATCGGCCTCTACGTTGGTATTGCGCTGGTCGCGATCATGGCAGTTCCGGTGGAAAGCACGCCGGAGGGGCCACAGACCGCTCTAGGGGGACGTTTCGCTGAAGCGCCGATGCTTGGGGTCGTGATGAACATGCCGGTCGAGTGGCTTTCGGACATATTCAAATACGCTGTCGCGGTGATCGGTACGTTTGTACTGATTCAAGCAGCAAACGTCGCTATGTCAGGGGTCGCTGGTCTCTCATACGCACTGGCTACGAACAGGCAGATGCCAAAATCTCTTGCACGGCTTCATCCAAAGTATGCAACGCCCTACGTCGCCGTGATCTTCGCTGCAGTGGCCGTTGCCATACTTGAAATACCGACCAACCTTGAGGACCTTCTCTCTATATACGCATTTGGCGCGCTTTTCGCCATCACTCTCTCCAACCTCTCGTTGGTAGTGCTTCGCTTCCGCGAGCCGGAAAAACGTCGCGAGTTCAAGATTCCGTTTAACTTGGAAGTTGGTCGTGTGGATGTGCCGCTCCTGGCTATCGCCGGAACTATCACCGCTTTTCTTGCGTGGGTCAGCGTGATCGTGTACCACGAAGAGGCGCGCTGGGTAGGGCTGGCGTGGTTGGCCGCAGGAACGATTTTCTATGTGGTATACAGGCTCAGCACTGGGAAAACCCTGACTAAGCGGGTGACAACAACCGAAGAGTCGCTCAAGGAGTCACGCGACATCGCCTACGGCAGCATTCTGGTGCCGATATTTGGGACGGCGCTCGACGATGACATTATGGGAACGGCTGGAAGACTGGCAGTGGAACAGACAGACGACAGTGAAGGTTGTGTCATAGAGGCCGTCTTCCCGATTGTTATACCGATCTCGCTGCCGATAGATGCAAAGTTGCCACGGCAACAGGTGGAGCAAGCCGACCGGGCACTCGCGCACGCCAAGGAGGTCGGAGAAGAGTATGAGGGGGTCACCGTTGCGACCAGCATGATAAGGACCAGAGCCGCGGGATCCGCGATCGTTACCGAGGCCGAAAGGCGCGGCGTGGAGGTGATCATCGTCGGCGGTGAGAAGCCAACATTCGTGCGTGGTGGGCAGATACTGGGTGGGCTCGCAGGGATGCATTCGCCCTACATCGGTGGCGTGACCGACTACATACTTCGCAAGGCTTCCTGCCAGGTCCTACTCACCGCTCCGCCGATCGATCAGGATGAGGCGGGACTCAAAGGAGAACCTGACATAAACTAGGGGATGTAATCGACTTCTGTTAGAAGAAGTTGCCAAACTAATAACGGGTGCGAAAACTATCTTGACTGGACATATACATAGATGTTTGTGCTGATCGTAGGTTGCGGTCGTGTGGGCTCCGCGGTTGCAAAGAACATGCTCAAGGCGGATCATACGGTAAGTGTGCTCGATGAAGAGCCCGAATCACATGCCCTGCTCGATTCAGGTATCGAGATGCCTTGGGAGGATATGGGCGGGAGGTTCACTGTAGGTACCGGGCTCGAGATCGACGCGCTCGTCGAGGCCGGAATTGCGGAGGCAGATGTCTTTATCGCATCGACCAACGGTGACAACACCAATATCGTCATCGCGCAGATCGCAAAGCGGAGATTTCAGGTGCCAAAAGTCGTCGTACGGGTTCTAGACCCGGCGAGGGCTAACTGGTACAAGACACAGGGCTTAGAGACTATATGCCCAACACAGCAAGCGATAGAGCTTCTGACTGATGTGGTGCTCGGATCCGGCCAAGTTCAGGGAGATTCCAGTTCAAAGGGGATCCGATAAATTGTTTGTTCTGATCGTGGGCGCAGGTAAAGTCGGGCTCAACCTGGCCCGTGAGTTAATGGAGAAGGACCATGAAGTGGCCCTGATCGAGTGTGATCGCGCTCGCTATCTGAAGGTAGAGAACGAGTACGAGCACGTAGTTCAGTACGGCGACGGAACCGAGCTGTGGGTTCTGGAGCGATCGGGAATCGAACGGGCGGACATGGTGATCGCGGTTACTGGCGACGATGAGGACAACATTCTCATCCCTCAGGTTGCAAAGGACAAGTACGGAGTTGAACGGATCATAACCAGGGTGAACAATCCCAGGAATCTGCAGCACTTTGAATTACTGGGCGTACAGCCGGCCGTTTCCGCAACCGATCTGATTCTGAGGCTGATTGAGCATGAGGTTCCAAAGTACGGTCTCGTACATCTACTCGACCTACCACAGGAGCAGTTGGAGATTATCGAGATCGAAGTCGCAAAGAAGGCCGAGGCAGAGGGAAAGAAGGTTGCCGATATCAAGATTCCTGAGGGAAGCCTGGTCATATCGGTTCTTCGCGAAGGTACGGGCTTTGTGCCGAAGGACGACACTAAGGTCTGTGAAGGTGACGAAGTACTGATCGTCTGTAACCACGACATCGAAGAAGAGATCCGCAAGTACTTCGCAGGCGAGGCGGCCTGAGTCAGCAGGACCTTTCGTAGAGAACGGTAATTCCTACTGCGGGACTAGGATTCGAACCTAGACTACCGAGACCAGAACCCGGCGTCCTACCATTAGACGATCCCGCATCTTAAGGATTATGAACTCCTCGTCCAGGGAGTTTACGACAAATCCCTCTGCCTCAGGATGTCTTCTGCGCGATCTATATCGGCCGGAGTGTTGACGTTGAAGAGCTCCTCAATCGGAAGCTCCACACGATCAGCACCCAAGTCGTCGATCGCATTAGTTACAGAGGCATCTCCGGTAAGAGCTCGTTTAAGGTCTTCTAGACAGTTCTTCTGGTACACGCCAAGAAGCGGTTGGACCTTTCTTAACGAAGTCGCAACAGCCGTGTGTCCTGTGCTGGCCCTTGCAAGGAGCTTTTCAAGCGATTGTTTGCGCACAAGCGGAAGATCGCATGCGCATATGAGCACACCGTTCCCTCGGCACTTTTCAAGGGCTGAAACCACGCCGACCAGAGGATGTCGCTTTACTTCCTGGTCGAGCCAAATCTCATCGTAGTCAAGTCCCTCGGCCTCCTCTCTTTCTTTGACAACGACCGCAACGGTTCCGAACACTTCCTTACAGACACCTATTGAATAGGAAGCGAGCGGTTTCCCGTTGAGCTCCAACATAGGCTTTCCTCCGCCAACGCGACTTCCGAGGCCGCCGGCTAGAACTGCCGCTGAGAGCTTATGCTCCTCTGAGTTCGTAACAGGAATGGCGTTCGCGACAGCGTTAGCTGCCCGTCGATTTTGCTACGTAATCTGCGACTTCCTTCGCCTCACTGTCAGGAACCAGGCCAGCAGGCATAGTCGCACCGCCGTCGATGATCTGCTTTTCCACTACGTCGGCTGGCCGCTTCAACTGGTCGAGATTTGGACCGGAAGTGCCTGTGGTACCCGCTGCCTCCAAGACATGACAACTACCGCACTTTTCTACGAACAGTGCCTTGGCATCAGGCTTCTTCGTTGTCTGGGTGCTCGTTGTTTTCGTTGACTCGGGACTCTTCGCTGTTTCACCGGTGTTGGCCCTGTTGTAACCGATCACGTAGGCGGCTATCAACAGTCCCGCTAGCCCAATCGCAACAAGCACACCAAGGCCAACTGCCTTCGATGCACCGCCGTTCGGATCAGGTTGCTGCGTTGAGCTAGTCATATTAGAAGGCCAGACTATATATAAAATGACACGGATGTCACCCTGAGCGTCAGCGAAGGGCCTCCCTGGAAGTAGCTCCTTCTACGAGACTCTTCGGTCGCTTCGCTCTCTCAGAGTGACACAAACAATCGCTCCCTCAGGATGACAAAGGGCCCTCACCTTACTGCGCACACTCGCCTTCGCCGCGTTCGACCTTGAACTCTTCTTGGCGTCCCCAGTCGATGAACTCTTGCGCGGTTTTGTTGTCGTACTGTGCAGGTACTCCTAAGTCTCTTGCGAGCTGCTCGAAGTCATCGATCCCGGCGCGTTCGACGAAGTCGTTGAACTCCTCGTCTTCCTTGCGGTTCGACTGGTAGTGCGTGATAAATCGTTCAACCGCTTCGGGAACACGCTTTGCCGGCATCCGAACCTTCAGTCGATTGCCGAAACTTACGTTGCCTCCTTCATAACTGCCTCCCAGGTGAGCAATATATGCCGGAACCTGTTTTCCGCCGATCTTTATCGCCGCTCCGTAGAAACCAATATTTGCCACGTGATGTTGACTGCAGCCATTCGGGCAGCCACTCATCTTGATATGGATCTTCTTAGTCAGCGGGTCCTCTATCGCCATCTGCTCGAGACGCTCTTCAACAGCTTCGTTGAGTCCCATCGAGCTGGTAATGCCAAGCTTGCAGCTGTCGGTCCCCGGACAGCTTACGACGTCGGATATCTCCTGCGCTCCACTGCTGCCTAGTCCGAGCTCATTTAGGCGTTGCCAAATCTCGTAGGCGTTCTCGTCGTGTACCCAGCGCAGAACGAGATTTTGCTGCACGCTGACTCGGGCGTAACCTCCGCAGAGCTCGCGCATGATCTCTGCCAGGCCTCGAAACTGGTCGGGGGTTAGGTCTCCTCGTGTTACCTTGACATCGATCGACGAGAACCCTTGTTGGCGCTGTCGCCTCACGTTTGAGCGGACAAATTCGTCAAACTCCGGTGAACTGTCCTCGGGTGTTGAGGAATTTTCAGGCCTTGGGCGCTCTTGAGCCTGCTCCTCCTCCTCGTTGATAAGGAGATATTTATCAGGCGAGAAGTCCCGATCCTCGGTCCAGCTACCCTCAAGTTCCTCATCGACCATACGTCGAAACTCATCAATCCCCACGCGGTCGACAAGGAACTTCATCCTTGCGCGGGCTCGGTTTGCACGAAGATCATCCTGTCTGTCAAATATGCGGAGTATCGATTCTGAGACTTTCAGATACTCGTCAAGTGGGACAAACTCATAGAGCAGGGGCGCAACACGTGGCATGATCGCCGTGCCTCCGCCTGCCCAGATGGAAAATCCAAGCTCATTTGTGCCGTTGGCAGAGCGTATGCGCGGAATAAAGCCTAGGTCGTGGATACGTGTTATCCCGACATCTTCGTCAGTCGCGGTGAATACAACCTTGAACTTCCTAGGCATGAGCTGGGTCAGATCGCTTCGAACAAAGAACCTGATGAAGGCACTGGCGTAGGGTGTCGGGTCGAAAGCCTCACCTTGGCAGATGCCTGCCCAGGGATCTCCGGTTACATTTCTAACAGTGTTACCGCAGGCCTCACGCGAAGTCAGCCCGGCATCACCGAGCTTGCGGATCGTCTCTGCAGCCTGTTCGATGGGGATGTGGTGCATCTGAATGTTCTGGCGGGTAGTTATGTGCCCCTTGCGTAACGGCACGAACTCCTCTATCACATCGGCAAACGCATCCATCTGATCGGGAGTTATCTCGCCGAGTGGAAGTTTTATCCTGGTCATATGTACGTCTGGCTGACGCTGTCCGTATACACCTTGCTTCAAGCGAAAACGTGTGAACTCACCTTCATCGATATCGCCGTTCAAGAACTTGGTGGTCTCGGTCTCGAAGTCGTCAAACTCCCTCTCGATTATCGGGATTATGTGGCCCGGAACGTTCTCGTATAGCTCCGGGCAGTCACGCGATCCGGGCCTGCCCTTCCCTGTCTCCGTAGATGGTTCCATCGCTTCTGATCTCCTCGAGCCTTAAGACTTGAAATGCATGATCTCAGCCAATATACCAAAATTCCGAGTATGTATTAGGTATTTAGAACGATCCGCATGTGTTGTGAGCTATTGGCCCGCTTTATGAAACGACCTTTTCTCTCTTGGTCCAGGTGCTGTAGAGCTTGTTGTATGTGCCTCGCTTTGAAAGGAGCTCTTTATGGTCACCGATCTCGACTATTTGGCCTCTTTCCAGAACCACTATCCTGTCTGCGCGCCGGATGGTTGAGAGACGGTGGGCGATAATCAGCGATGTCCTCCCCAAGAGCAGTTGACCTAGCGAGCCTATGATCCGTGATTCGAGCTGAACGTCTACGCTGGAGGTGGCCTCATCCAGAAGTAAAATCCTCGGGTCAGTAATTAACGCTCTTGCGAACGCGATCAGCTGTCGTTGACCCGCGGACAACACAACTCCTCGCTCACCGACCTCGGTCTCGTAGCCTTGAGGTAGCTTCTCGATCACTTCATCAGCTCCAACTGTTCTCGCAGCCGATTTGATCTCATCGATATCAGCATCCGGCTTACCGAAGCGGATGTTGTCGCTGATAGTGCCCGAGAACAGGTAGCTCTCCTGTGGAACCGTGCCTAGTTGAGTACGCAAAGACTCGGCGGTAACGTCCCGAAGGTCGTGTCCATCGATCCGTATATGCCCTTTTTGTGGATCGTAGAATCGCGAGACGAGTTTCATCATCGTCGACTTTCCCGCTCCCGTATGGCCGACCAGGGCCACCGTCTCGCCGGCGTCTATCTTCAGATCGATGCCGTTTAATGCCCAGCGATCGTCTTCGTAGCTGAACCAGACCTCATCGAACGTGATCTCACCCTTGATATCGGGCAGCCTGCTCGCGTTCGGGGAGTCGACAAGATCTGGTTGTTCATCAAGAAGATCGAAGATTTTGTCAATTGCCGCCATGCCCTGCTGATATGTGTTATGGAGCTGCGATAGTTGCTGAATAGGGTCGAAGAAGCTCTGCAGGTAGCCGACAAAGGCGACTACAACTCCGATCTCGATATTTCCGTTCAACGCTTGATATCCACCGAAAAGCAGGATTACAGCTGTGCCTGCAGCCGAGAGCATTTCGACGTTGGGGTAGTAGATGGCATTCATGCGAACAGTCTGCATGTTCGCCTCCCTGTAGGCGTCGTTATGCTTCTCAAACTCGCTGATATGACGTTGTTCTCGACTGTAGGCCCTAACAACACGGATCCCGCTCAAGCTCTCCTGTAGATATCCAGTGATCGTCGCTATCCGGTCCCGCACCAGCCTGTAGGCTCTGGTTGAGAAGTATCGGAAGACGATGCTGCCGATCACAAGAACAGGGAGAACGGAAAAGACGATCAGCGCGAGCTGTAAGTCGAGCAGCAAAAGGATCACCGCCACACTCACGAGTGTCAGGCTTCCAGACAGAAGAGTCACAAATCCGTCAGAGACGAGCTGGTCTAGAGCCTGCACGTCGTTTGTGATCCGTGAAACGAGCACTCCGGTACTGCTACGCGAGTAGAAGCCCAGCGAAAGAGTCTCAAGATGTTTGAAGATCTTAAGCCTGAGGCCGGCCAAGACACGTTGACCGATCCATCCGGCCAGATACGTTTGCAGGGAGTATGCCAACCAATAAAGGATGACCGATCCCGCAAATATCAGTACAACGATCGTCAACACATCCGAATCTTTTGCCAGGATGCCGTCGTCGACGGCCAACTTGGCAAGATATGGCGGGGCCAGTCCCGTTCCTATCACGATCAACATTGCGATCAGTGTTGCGAAAACCTGCAGTCGGTAGGGCTTCAGTAGGACGGCTACGTTCACTATCTTTCGCCAGCGTCGGTCTCCGCCACGGATAAGATGCAAGAGGTTTCTCACTCGACCGCGAGTCATCGTTTAAGTCGCCCCCTTTGTCCCGTAGAGAATGTAGTCGTCCTCCAGCTTTTCGTGCTCTACGATGTCGCTGTAGATTCCCCCCCGGGTGGAAAGCTCCTCGTGGGTGCCTCTCGAGACAATGCCGCCTTCGTCCACGACTACGATCTCGTCGGCCAGTGAAAGAGTCGAGCGTCTGTGTGCAATTATGAAAGTTGTTCTGTCCTTCATAACCTCCATGAGCGCATCCCTGATCTCGGCTTCGGTTGTCGCATCGACATTCGACGTTGCATCGTCGAGTATCAGCACTCTTGGGTCTGCAAGTAAGGCTCGGGCGATCGATATTCGCTGACGCTGACCCCCGGATAGTGTCAACCCACGCTCGCCGACGATCGTTTCATAGCTATCGGGCAACTTATCGATAAACAGGTCAGCTCGGGCGCGTGTTGCGGCCTCCGCGATCTCGTCCATAGTCGCATCAGGTTTCGCGTAGGAGATATTGTCTCGCACGGTCGCCGAGAATAGGAAGCTATCGTCAGAGACAAAAGCTATCTGTTGCCGCAGCGAACTGACGTCGACATCACGGACATCGACACCATCTATCAGTACTTGGCCGATGTTGACATCGTAGAGCCTTGGAATCAGCAACACCAGAGTGGTTTTCCCCGAGGCCGTCGGACCGGTCAGTGCTACCGATTGACCTGCCGCAACGTCAAGGTCAACATCTGTTAGAACCTCGCTTGAATCTCCGTACGAAAAAGTGACATTTTGAAACTGGACCCGTCCCTTCCCTGGCCTAAGTGACGGTGCTCCCGGCTTGGACTTAATGTTGGGTTTGCGATCGAGGATCTCAAAAACCCGGTTGCCGGATGCAACGGCTCGCTGCCCTTGGCCGAGTGCAGTTCCAAAACGTCGCATGGGAAGAATCAGCATGAGCAGATATGTGTAGAACTGGACGAACTCACCAAGAGTGATCGTTCCGTTTATAGCCTGCCTTCCACCATAGATGAGGACGATCGCCAACCCTATATTGGGCAGTAACGCGATGAAAGGGCTGTAGGAAGCACGCAATCGGGTTGCATGCATCGCCTGGTTGAAGGTTTGCTGGACCTTGTTTTGAAACCGCTCAAGTTGCAGGGGCTCTCGCGCAAATGCCTTGACAACCCTGATGCCAGATATCGTCTCTTCTGCGCCTGCAGCTAGCTCGGCGACTCGCTGCTGGACCATCTGAAGAGAAGGTCGTGCGCGGTGTCCGTAGCTGCGGGCTGTGATAACAATAAGGGGGGCGGGGGAGAGAGCCAGTAATGCCAACAGTGGATTGATCGTGAGCATAACCGCGCCTGCTAATAGGATCGTAAAGAGCTCCTGCACCAGGAATGTGAGCCCGTACCCAAGGAAGAACCTTATTGCTTGGAGGTCGGCTGTAGCTCTCGACATCAACTGACCACTCTGCTGCTGGTCGAAGAAAGAGAGCTCAAGGGATTGGAGATGTCTGTATATGCGATTACGTAAGTCAAATTCGACTCCGAGACTGACGCGACCGCCTATCAACCTGCGCGATACCGAGAGCGCAAGGCGCAGGATGCCAGCGCCAACCACTACAAGTGCAAGTGGCAGAAGCGTCGATCTGTCACCACGTTGGATCGCATCGATCGTGCGACCGACAAGCCAAGGTATCGAGACAGTCATTGCCATTGCGAGCATGGCAAGCACCATCGAAGCGATAACACTGCGTCGGTAGGGCCGCAGGAAGCCGAGCATCCTCTTAAAGGTTTTCATGCAAGAAGGTTACGGATTCAGTTCAGCGAGTTGGTGAGCCCTCGGCTAGGGCCAACCAATCGTGCGGTCCGAATTTAGATTAGAAGTGTGGCTCAGCCAGCGTACGGTTTAACTTATGAACTGCCCAACGAGCCCAACGTGCAGCATCTGCCTGGCAAGAAAAACCGCCAGGAGCTACTTCAAGCAGGTCGCGCGCCAGGAGTTGCTTTCCTACCTCAACTCCGTCTTCGAACGCGGATCGTTCTTGACGCTCAACACACCCCGCTGCGATCTCTGCCTCTTCGGCAAGCAGTTGCTCGTAGTCAGGGCCCTCATCCATGATGGGATCGATGCCTGCGAAGTCAAGCTCTTCAAGATGCTGACCATCGTCGACGCTGTATATGTCGATAACACTCATTTTGAGATTCCTCCACGCTTCTCCCTATTGTCCTGTGGCCCGCGATGGCGGGCATGCCCAGAACCTCCCTGCACTGGTCCTGCTAATACTTTTTCGGCATCTCTGCGAAATACATGAGGGTTTTTTTACACAGTGGACAGTTATCGTAGAAAAAAAGAGGGTTCGCTAAAGGTGTAAAAAGGCATGGATGACCCTCAAGTAGCTAGAGCCCAAGGGTCAGGAAATCCGTTTCTAGACTCTGGGTAAGGCGACTATTCGGTCAAGTTTGTGTGCGACCCAACGGGCCCAGCGAGCGGCGTCTGCTTGGTTTATAAATCCACCGGGCGCATGGTCTAAAAGCTCTTGCGCCAATACAGATCTGCCGACCTCGACTCCGTCCTCGAAGGCTGATCGATCCAAGCAATCGGGAGAACCGGTAGCGATCTCCGCCTCTTCTAAAAGAAGCTGATCGTAGTCCGGTCCTTCGTCATACGGCTCGACGCCCACAAAATCGAGTTCCTCAAGCTGTTGGCCCTCGTCCACACTGTGTATGTCCACGATGCTCATAGTGACCCAAGAACAGGTGCATACACCGTTCGTCCGGAACTATGGACAACTGTTCGATCTAGTCAAAAGGAAGAAAGTTTGGGTTCTATCGACAATCTCAAAAGGTAACCGCGCTGACCTGCAAAAAAATAGGACGGATGCAGAACTAAACTTGATATAGACCGACTTAGATAATATACTACGTCAAGCATTAGTTAAAAGATAGGCGATTAACTACGGACGGAGGTAAATTATGGGTCATACTAGATGCGGATCAAGGGGAGAGTTAGCCTTGTTCCACCATGGATTTGACAAACTCTGCTCTGATGTCTTCGATTCAGACACTTTCTCAGGGCGGGGAATAGCACGACGCTGGGCGCCAGCGAGCGACCTGGTCGAGGGGGGCGACGAATACATACTGAGCGTTGATCTTCCTGGTCTTGCGAAGGAAGATGTAAAGGTCGATGTCGAAGACGGCACCCTCACCGTGTCGGGCGAGCGTAGGTCTGAGAAAGAGGAAGATGAGAACGGCTACCAACGCTACGAACGGAGATTCGGCAGCTTCAAGCGTTCGCTGAGGCTCCAGGACGGGGTCGACCCCGGTTCGATCTCGGCGACCGTCAGCAAGGGCGTACTCGAAGTACGTATTCCGAAGCCTGAAGCAAGCAAGCCGTACCGTGTCGATATCGACGTTGGTGAGAACGGTGACACTATCGAGGGCGACGCCAAAGAGTCTGAGTAAAAAGGACGGGTATCAAAAGTGTGGGGTCCGAGCGATGCTCGGGCCTCACCGATAACTGCATACCCACGCAACTGCGTATAGTTAAGGTGTGATCGGTGTATTTGCATACGCATCGCTCGTAAATGGCAAGAGCGCGTCAGAGACACTTGGAAGGGCCATTGGACCCGGCACAGTTGCAGACCTGTACGGATTCAGACGCAGCTGGAGCGTTGCGCGAAACAATCGGGAGAGCGAGAAAACGTTTGCCCGTGTTAGTGACGGCTGGGTACCGGACCACGTTCTCTTGCTCAATGCAGCCAAGGCCGAGCCAAAGGATCATCTAAACGGGGTCATCTATACGGTTGCCGAGCCCGAGCTAAAGAGGCTTGAAGAGCGCGAGAAGAGGTACAGGCTGGTCGAGGTGAGGGATCGACTGACCTACAGACAAGAAAACTTCGAGTCTGGGGACGTACCTCCGTTTACGGAGGTGCACACCTTTACTGGTAGGCCGGACCATCTGATTTGCTTGCCACCGCCCAACTCATGTGTGCTTGAAAGCTACCTGGACGCGGTTTTAGAGGGCTTCAAACAGCTTGGCGGTCATGAACTAGAGATCTATCACGAAACGACCGACGATCACGAAGTCGACGTCTTGCGCACAGAGTTAATAAGTGGCGAAGTCGAGGAGGATCTTCCAAGCAAGTGGTAGTCGCTATCAACGCTCGAGTACCGCGCGCTTACCGGCTCTACGTGGTCGTTCCTCCAGTAGATACCAGGTGAAAAAGTAGAAGGTGACGACCAGCGTCAGACCCTGGACGAGATCGGCTATGTGGTGCTGCCTTACGAACAGAGTAGATATGAAGATGAGTGCGGCCCAGACGACCATGTATGGGGATGCCTTCAAACGGAGCCTGATCCAGCCGATCGCTGCCAAGGTAGACATAATCGCGTGGCCGCTTGGGAAGTCGTTGTAGGGCTCGTCGGTCCTGTAGAGCCACTTGACGGCGTCGTAGAAGACACCGTCCTGGGTTATCTCAGGCCTCAGCATCTTCGTCTGCAGGACTATGTAGAAGACATCGGCGATCAGAAGTACGACGATACCGGCGATCAGCCAGGTACGAAACTGCGCCCACTGGCGCTTGAAAGCAATAAAGAGGATAGAGAAGAGCACGAATGGATATAGAGTCATATACGGGACTATGAACTCTGGAACGAGCGGTATGTGCTTGTCGAGTGTCGATTCCATGATGATCGTGTTGTTGGTTACGTGGTTTAGTGGCTCGTAGGAGTATGCGGCAGCCAGAAAGCCAAAAAACAAAACTATGTTTACCGCAGTCGCGGCTCTGGATTCACGATGAGTCATCTTTGTTAGTTGATCAGGCTAACAGTGGCCGTGGATCGCTTTTTAGATGTACATGACTCCACGGAAGGGAGATCTAAAGACCCTAGGCAAAAAAAACGCCCCCCCTGCCGGGAGCGCTTTCTTTATGATCAGCACGGTGAGTATGGATGGCCGATGGTATGTCCCGATAGCTTTATCGACCGAACGCCTTCAACTGCTTAGCAGTCCCCAGGTAAGATCGAACAGCCGTCCAGAAGGGCCGGACAGCCCTGATGCTAAACAGCAGTAGCAGAGGGACTCAAATTCAGATGAGGATCTGGATATGAGTGTCACCAAGCACGGGATCAAGGCAGATAGGCCCGAACAGCTGTGATAGGGGGGAGATGCTTGCAAGTTCCAGTTCAAGGCGGCTAGAGGGAGCTGACATCAAATAAGGCGCCTGGCGCCTTCTGCAGATAACAAAACAAATGCGCCCCGAGCCCGAAGGCTGGGAGCGCATTTAATCAAGGTAAGCACGGTGGCTATGGATGGCCGGCCGATGGTATGTCCCAAGGTTATATATCGGCTGCTGGTCCTAATACCTGAGCGTGGTATGCAAAAGGTCGAACAAGCGTCCAAAAGCATGTCTATGAAGAAAGATCAAAAAGGGAGAGAGAAAAGTGATAAAATGACCGACACGTCGGTCAATTATAGATAGGATGCTTAATTACTTTTCATGCCCATAGTCGTTGACAAGAAAAAAAAGGCTCAGGATATAGGCCAGGCCGCGTTGAAGGTCTTTCGCAGTCTTGGCTACCACGAGACGAGGATGGCCGACATCGCTGTGGCCGCAGGAGTTGGTAAGGGCACTCTTTACGAATACTTTGACGATAAGGCTGACATCCTTGGGCACGTTTTCGAGCAGTACTTCGATGTTTTTAAGCAGGGCGCTCTCGATGCTGTGGCAGATGCAGATGGTTCCGTTGAACAGCTGATGGCGTTGATCGACTTCTCCATAAACCACGTTGCCGAGTGGGAGGATCACTGTTCGGCCTTTGTCGACTATTTTGGAACTTCTCGCGAGGGCCAAGATGGCTCCTTTTCTCTATCGGAGATATATGCGGATATTCACAAATTGATCAAGAGCCTGATCGAGCAGGGGCAGGCAGAGGGAGAGATTCGAGGCGATCTGGATCCGAACGCAACAGCTGAGCTTCTTGTGTCGGTCTTTGACGGCGTTGTGCTGCACGGAGTATTTGCGGAACGAGTGTGCGACATGGATTCGTTAAGAGGGGTTGCAAGGAACCTACTTTCAAAAGGATTACTCGTTCCGAATACACCTGACAACAAAGTATCGGACAAGCAAAAGGCGGTTAATAGATGATCAGCTACGTTTTCATGAAGATCCTCGAGGGGCGACCCCGCTCATACGACAAGCACATGGATAAAGCAAGTGGCGGGCGAGTGCGAAAAATGAAGGAAGCTGTTGTGTCGGAGGTGCAGCCAGGCTCTCACATTCTCGAGATCGGTTGTGGAACAGGCGAGCTTGCCGCCATGCTTGCATCAAAAGGCTCGTCGGTTGACGGCTTCGATACAAGTCCTTCGATGGTGGAGGTCGCCAACGAGAGGATTGAGGCAGAGGGTTTGAGCGAAAGTTTCAACGTCAAGGAAATGGGCGTCGACGGTATGGATGGCCTTGACTCCGGGGCATACGATGCTGCGACTGCAACGCTCGTACTGAGTGAGCTCTCAGATGGCGAGAGACGCTATGCACTCAAGAACGCTTTCCGTGCGCTTCAACCCGGAGGGCGGCTTGTGATTGCAGACGAGGTTACGCCGAGGAGCAGGGGGCGCAGGTTTATACATAAGGTGGCGCGCGCGCCTCTTGCGGCTGCGACCTTTCTTGCCTCAAGAAACTCCACCAAGCCGATCGCCGACCTGTCAGGAGATGTTGAGAAAGCTGGGTTCCAGGTGGACCAGGAAAAACGGGAGAAAAACGACGCAAGCGCTCTTCTCGTTGCACATCGTCCACTTAAAGAAGCGGCATGAGCTTTCTAAAGACGATCTGGGGGTTTCTATTTCGTCTATTTCCCTGCCCGACGCGTGTCGGTCTGCGAAAGATCGGAACCCCGGGTCGTGACAGTCCGGTGCTCGTCACATGCAACTTCGACCTGACCGTAAAGAGATTGACCCGGATCCTTGAACAGGCCGACCTTGACATTTGGCTGGTCGTGGCTGAGTCTAAGGGAGTCAACGTCTGGTGTGCTGCCGGCGGTGACGAGTTCAACACCCACACAGTGGTCGCTGCAGTAAAGACGAGCGGTGTCGCCGACGAGGTCGATCACCGAAAGCTCATTTTGCCGCCTCTAGGTGCACCCAGCGTCGTTGCGGAAGACGTACGTAACGAGACTGGTTGGTCAACACGTTGGGGCCCGGTTTTGGCTGAGGATATCCCTCGTTATCTTGCAAGCAGAAAGCGCGATGAGTCGATGAAGCGAGTGGACTACGGTTGGAAAGAGAGGCTAGATACAGCGCTCGGCAGCCTCTTTCCAATTTTCGTCGTTGCTGCGCTGGTCATTTTACTCATCGACAAAGAACTGCTTATCGAGTATTTGGCTGTTGGAGCCGCAGCTTTTATTTTCTTCTTTCTCACGTGCCCTTGGCTTCCGGGGAATACCGGGCTCAAAAAAGTGCTCTTTCTCGACGTGATCCTTGCAGCCGTGCTGATTGTCGGGGAGATGCTCTCCGGCTCTGGTGGGTTTGCCCTGAGGTCCGAGCTGATTCTTGCGATGATATTGCTCATCTACTACGGCTCAGAGCTGGGAGGTATTGCTTCGACGTTGCCAAGCGATCTCGACCCCTTCTTGGCGAGGATCGGGATCGGCGCGGTTGGAAACGCCGCTATGGCCGGCACCGTGCGCACAGAGCTTCTAAATGGATACCGCGATCTGACCTACTATGCAGAGCACTGCAACGGCTGTCGTCGATGTGAGGAGATATGCCCGCAGCACGTCTGGGAGATGAACCAAGAAAAGCGCGCTGTTCTCGCACGTCTTGACGATTGCACAGCATGCCGCGCCTGCCTAACGCAGTGCCCAACAGACGCGATCGAGACTCCGTTCGTAGGCAAATACGCAGAGTTTGCCGAAACCCCTACGACGTTATAGCCTAGGTAGCTTCACTGCTCCGGCGTCCAGATCTTTTCTGGCTACCGCGACTGCCTATCTGATCAGCTTCTTTACGGAGACTAGGGAAACCTGCGTAATGCGAGGAAGGCTCGGGGGTTGCGCTAATGAACTGTCAGGAGATTTCTGGTATCTGGGGGGAATTCTTATTAACACAGCTGGTCTAACAAGAAGTGGACTTGCCATACGCTCAACTATTGCTCTCGTCATCATCTTTCTCGGCCTTGCATTCGGAGTCACTGCGTCCGGAGCCAAGGCAGCGGACCCCACGCCGGGAGCCCTCACGGAGACAATGTGCACGATCGATATTTTTTCTACCTCAACGTGGGACTGTTTTCAAAGCGTGGGGCTCAATAAGGCTACCTCGGTTGCCATAAGCCCTGACGGGAAGAACGTCTATGTCGCTTCGTCGGGAAGCAGTGCAATCTCTGTATTTGACAGATCGATCGACAACGGCCTGCTGGTCCAGAAGCCCGGAGTTAGCGGCTGCATAAGCGACAGCGGCCATACAGGCAAATGTACAGAGGGACACACCCTCGATGGAGCAGCCTCGGTTACGGTGAGTCCTGACGGCGCCAGCGTATACGTCGTATCGAGATACGACAACGCTGTGGTGATCTTTGATCGTGACCCAGTGACTGGGGAGATCCAGCAGAAGGCTGGTAGCGCCGGGTGCTACAAGGAAGGCGGCGGCAATAACTGTTCAATTGGCCGTGCGCTTGAGAAACCATACTCCGTGGAAGTAAGCCCTGACGCAGACAACGTCTATGTTGCGTCCAGGTGGAGCAGCGCAGTAGCGGTCTTCAAACGCGAAGACGATGGCAGCTTGACTCAGCTCGCCGATGCCGCAGGCTGTATTGGAAGCTCCTCCATTGATGGATGTACCGTAGAGCCTGCTCTATCGGGTGCCGTATCAGCGGCTGTCAGCCCTGACGGGGAAAACGTCTACGTAGCGGCCAATAACAGCGATGCGGTAGTTGCACTTGATCGTGAAAACGACGGCTCACTCTCGCCGATGGCCGGGCAGGACGCGTGCGTAAGCCAAGATGGAAAAAAGAATGATGTAGGCCCCGTCGATGAGTGCGAGACCGGTAAGGCACTTCTGGGGGTTATGTACTTGGATGTGAGCCCCGATGGCAAGAACGTATACGCAACCTCAATGCAAGGCGGAATCGCGATCTTTGATCGACTTGATACCGGAGCGCTCAACCAGAAACCCGGCTTCAGAGGGTGTTTTAGTAGATACGGAACCGGCGGTGAGTGTGCGATCGGCAAAGCGATCTACGGGGCGTCTTCGATCTCCGTCAGCCCTGATGGCAATCATGTCTATGCAACGGCAATGTACAGCAACTCCGTAATGGTGTTTGATAGCGTAGAGAAGGGCTGGCTGGTTCAGAAGGAAGGGCTAGAGGCATGCATACATGAGCCCGGTACGGTCAATCCTGACGGCTCGACTGACGAGTGCACCGAGGGTCAGGCACTGGAGGGTGCTCAACATGTCACCGTAAGCCCCGACGGAAGTAACGCGTATGTCGCATCAATATACAGCGACTCCGTAGCGGTGTTTGACCGATTCATACCTCAGCCCGATCCCGAGCCCACTTATGTGCTCAAGGACCTCATCGCCTTCGACTCAGACCGCAACGACAACAGAGACATATACCTGATCGATCCTGCCAATACCATATTTGGAGAAGCGACACGTCTCACAACAAACTCCGCCGATGACGAAGCTCCATCCGTGTCACCTGACGGGACAAAGCTCGCCTTCACCTCAAGGAGGGACGGAAACAAGGAGATATACATCAAGGATCTCCTCACAGGATCTGAGAAACGTCTCACATACAACCCTGAAGAAGACGACCAACCCTCCTGGGCACCACCCTTCATGGGGTACGAGGCGATCCTCTTCAGGTCCAGAAGGGGAGGCCAGTGGGATATCTACGCTACATCCCTCGAAAGCCTGGGCAAGGGAGAGGAGGGGTCCGTATCCAAGAAGACCGATACT
>SDBV01004847.1_pt1 | contig 19150 bp, 10 predicted proteins | sample 2277081 | NCBI WGS metagenome assembly SDBV01 (sample SAMN10402039, study PRJNA504765) | marine sediment metagenome | isolation source: marine sediment core GS10_PC15, 223 cmbsf | place: Arctic Ocean: Southern Knipovich Ridge | collected 2010
TGCTTCAACAGGCAGTGCAAGTAGCCCCGGCTCCCTACAAGACCATTGTCGGCGGCAAGACTCCTTAATCCGAAAACCACAACATGTAGTGGCTGGTGGAGTCAATAGGATAACCAACACAATAGTATATGTATCGGTCCCGACCGAGGGCAGGCGCTGCTTGACAATTCGACTCTCGCGGATGATCCGGGAAGGCTCGTAGCCCTGCTGTCGGACTTCTGTAGGGAACGCCCTCTGTGGCGTTCAGTGACGTGCCATTGGCCCTGTTTTCACCGCTTCTCGGAACGCCACAGAGGGCGTTCCCTACAGTTTCCAGAAGAACTCAGACAGTCGAGGTAGTGACCCGACTGATCGGGTCGAGCGATGGGAAGACCGCATCAGTGCATTCACTACGAACGGTCTCTCGGCGGGCGGACTCCGGATGAAGCGCAATTGTTCCCTTCCGATGCCCGAAATCCAAGAAAACCGGGGTAACAATGCTGCAAACCCGGTAGACGTAACGGCTTGCGAGCGGGGATCAACCGGCCATGGCAGGCCTGCCTGGCGGTTGCGTCAAGGACGGTCGACGGAACCTAACCGGCATGGTGACAACACATTAAAAAGGGCCGTGCCGACCGGCCGGCGGCAAGCGCTGGGCTGGGGGCGGAGAACCAACGGTTTTCGACCTGCTGGTGAACGTGGCGGCCGTTGCGTAACTCCTGTCGGATAAGAGCTTTCGGTAATTCACACTCCCGGTCTGAATCGCCTCTTGTTGCCGTCGGACCGAAATAACCGAGGAACAAAGGGAACGCCGGGTTGGATCGTCTAACGACTCAGATGAAGCGCAAGCAATGGCCCGGTACGCACGGAGTAGTATCGGCGCCCGCGACCGATGATTGACAACCCGGACCCACTGGGCCAGACTTAGGGTCGATTCAAATCCCCATGGGTTGATGCGAATTCCTATGAGTGGGAGCCTGGAGCCTCGAACCGAGAAGATGGACGACGGGCGCATCAGGTTGTACCCCAGCGCCACGTCCACCGAATCCTGCGATATGTGGATATCATGAACGCCACGAAACGAAGGCCTTTTGCCGGATTGCTGCTGGCGGCTTTTTCGCCGTTTCTTCACGGCTCGGCGACCGCGGAGGAAGCTTCACGGCCGCCGAATGTCATTTTGATCATGGCCGACAATCTGGGCTACGGCGACCTGGGCTGTTACGGGCAAAAACGAATCCAGACGCCCAACTTGGATCACATGGCCGACGAAGGCGTGCGGTTCACCCAGTTCTATTCCGGCGCGGTCATCTGCGCCCCGGCGCGATGCACCGTGATGACCGGTTTGCACACGGGACATTGTCGGATTCGCGGCAACCACGGAAATTCAGACATCCAAGCCCTCAAGCCGGAAGACGTGACCGTTGGCGAAGTGCTCAAAGAGCGGGGCTATGCGACCGCCGTGATCGGCAAATGGGGGCTGGGTGACGAAGGCAACGCGGGGATCCCCAACCGGCAAGGTTTCGACTACTTCTTCGGCTATCTCAATCAAGTACACGCCCACAACTACTATCCCCATTTCCTCTGGCGGAATCAGCAACGAGTGAAGCTGGCCAACGTGGTCACGCATCCCGAAAAGCTGTACCAGGCCCCCCAACTCGCCGGCGCCGCCACGGTGCGCGTGGATTATGCGCCCGACCTGTTCACGGCCGAGGCCCTTTCGTTTATCAAGAGTCAGCCGAAGGACCGGCCGTTCTTCTTGTATTTGCCCTACAATTACCCCCATCCGAATTGCGAGTCCTGGCTGCTGAAGCAGCATGGGGCGGAAGTGCCCGACTACGGACCGTATGCCGACACGGATTGGCCCGACGTTCAAAAGGGGCATGCCGCGATGATCACGCGGATGGATCGTGACGTGGGCCGAATCCTCGACCAGTTGAAACAGCGCCAACTGGACGAAAATACGCTGGTGATGTTCACTTCCGACAATGGTCCTCACGCGGGCGACCGTCTCGACCCCGAGTTCAACGATTCCAACGGACCCTTGCGCGGCGTTCTCCGCGAAGTATACGAAGGCGGAATTCGCGTCCCGATGATCGCCCGCTGGCCGTCACATATTGCTCCCGGCGGCCTCAGCGATCACATCGGCTCCTTGGTCGACGTGCTGGCGACGTGCGCCGACGCTGCCGCCGCTTTAGCGCCCGACGGCGACGGCATCAGCTTTCTGCCGACCCTGCTCGGCCGGCACGACCAGCAGCAGCCGCATGACCATCTGTACTGGGAATTCTACGAGCGAGGGTCCGCCCAGGCGGTTCGCATGGGTGACTGGAAGGCCGTTCGCAAGCCGATGATCACCGGTGAAATCGAACTGTACGACCTCGATCAGGATCTGGGCGAAACGAACAACCTGGCCAAGCGCCATCCCGAAGTCGTCGCAAAGATCGAGGCGATCATGAAGCGGGAGCACAGGCCGTCACTGTTCTGGCGGTCGCCGGCCGCCAAGAAGTAAGGAGGCCGGTTCGTTTGACTTCATCGCGGGGGCGGGTACACTAGGAGCTACGCCGTTTGGGGTGGTCAACCGGAATGGGCCGGCACTCGAACGACTGGACTTGCGGATGGGCGTCCTTTCAGGAGAATGCTGCCATGCGATATGCACTTGCGGTTGCACTGTTACTAACGGCCGGTCCGATCGGCCTTGTCCACGGAAACGGGGCGGATTTTTGCGTGGCCACTGACGGCAGCGATGCCAATCCGGGAACGCTCCAGAAGCCGTTTGCCACCGTGGCCAAGGCGCAAGAGGCTGTCCGTGGGCGGATCGCCGCCGGATTGGACTCCGACCTGAGAGTACTCATCCGCGGCGGGACCTATCGAATCCAGCAGACCCTCGTGTTCGGCCCCCAAGACTCGGGAACTGACGAACATGCCGTTACCTACGCGGCGAGTCCCGGCGAGGAAGTCGTGATCAGCGGAGGCCGGGCGATTACCGGCCTCAAGGAGGGCGCCGACGGCGTCTACTCGGCCGACGTGCCCGGCGTGAGAGAGGGCTGGACGTTTCGCCATCTCTACCTCAACGGCCGGCGGGCACAACGGGCTCGCACTCCCAACAAGGATGCCGACAATCCGTGCCTCACGCTCACGTCGGCCGATTTGTCCGAGGACCTCAAGCGATATACGCTCGGGCTCGACCCGGCGTCGCTGGGCCAATGGCAAAATACCCGGGACATGGAGATGATGGTAGCCGGCAATTGGGCCATCAATCGGCTACCTATCGAGAGCATCGATGCGTCGGCCGGTGTCGTCGTGTTGAAGCCGCCGCACGCGGTTGGGCATGACGCGATCCGTCCTCGCTCCGGACGTTGGTGTTACTTCGAGAACTCGCTCGATCTGCTCGACGCCCCGGGCGAATGGTATCTCGACCGACGAACCGGCGTCTTGAGCTATCGACCGCTTGCCGGCGAGGACATGAAAGCCGCCGAGGTGATCGCGCCCGTGCTCGGGCGGCTGGTCGAGGTCAAGGGGACGCCCGGAAACCCGATCCGCAATCTCCATTTTCGCGGCCTATCGTTCCAACATACCGATTGTCAGTTGCCGGAGGGTGGCTATATGGGCATCCAGGCCTGCCACTGCACCCAGGGCAAGAATTGGAGCCAGCCATGGTCGCGCGTGCCCGCGGCCGTTCGCCTGGATTACGTGGAAGGGGCGAGCATCGAAGACGGCGAGTTGGCCCATCTGGGCGGCTGTGGCATCGAGTTGGTCACGAGTTGCCGCAATAATCTCATCCAGGGTAACGACATCTTCGACATCAGCGGCAACGGCGTCATGCTGGGCGGCCCAAGGTCCGAGGAGGAAGTCCCCAAGGACAATCGGATCAGCAACAATCATGTACATGCTTGCGGCGTCGAGTATTACGGAGCAACGGGCATCTGGCTTGGGTTCACGCAACGATCGGTGATTTCGCACAATCTGGTGCACGACCTGCCTTATAGCGGGATTTCGGTGGGATGGCAGTGGAACCCTAATCCGACGCCCTGCAAGGAGAACCTTATCGAGAACAATCACGTCTTTGACGTGATGAATCGCCTCTGCGACGGCGGCTGCCTCTACACGCTAGGTTTCCAGCCCGGTACGATCATCCGGGGCAACCATTTTCACGACGTCCAACGCAGCCAGTTTGCGCAAGGGGCCCCCAACAACGGGATGTTCATCGACGAGGGGAGCAAAGGGTTCTTGTTCGAGCGGAACGTGATCTACAACGTGCCAGCCGCCAGGATGTCGGCCCAGTTCGTTCGTTTCAACCAATGCGCCCGCGACTGGCACACTTGGCGAGATAACCATTTCGGTGAAGCGGATCAGGTGAAGCAGTCCGGCAAAAGTGTCATCGCCGCGGCCGGCCCGGAGCCGGAGTATCGCGCGAGGTTTGAGCAAGAGTAATTCGGACTGCCGTGGCCAAAAGAAAACGTGTTGGGCAAACGGTCCTGCCCACCGGCCTTCACTCGACCGCAAAGTAATTCCGCCCCGGCTCCATGTAGCTCCAGTTGTTGTTGCCCCCCGGGCGTAGCGCGGAATGGATGCGGCAGGTCGATCGCCGAGAGCGACCTCGGCGTGCTCGATGTCGCCCAGCAGTTGCTCGCAATAGCCGATCGTGGTCTGGATGTTGAAGCTCCGCCCGTAGTGATCGCTGCTGCCCACGACTCCGGGCGAGGTCTCGCCGGCCAGCCAGGCCGCCAGCCGCTCCCGTGGCTGTTCGGCGCCGTCGGCGTTGAAGGAATGAGCGAAGTTCTGGCTCGTCGGCGCCTCGTCGAACGCGGCCATCGGGCGCAACCCCCGCCAGTCAGGGTATACCGGGCCTTCCTCACGAATCTGTAATTCCCGACGGATGCTCTTCGCTTGCCAACTGTACTTCACCCCGTAGTGCGATGCCAGGCGCGGTATGATCTCCTTGATCGCCTTCTCGTGGGTAACGGGCAGCATTTGGTTGTAGTAGGCTACCACCGGCACGTTGGTCTCCGGATCGTACCACAGCCAACCGCGCTGGTCCTCGGGCACGGTGTCCATCCAGGTTAGGGTTTTATGGAGCGGTTGAAGGTACTTCTTGTCGCCGGTCAAGTCGAACGCCAGCGTCAGCCCCCAGGTGGCAGCGCTGATCGCCTGCATCGAGACTGCGGGTGGCTCGAAGTTGCGCATCCAGATGAATTTGTTCTCTTCGTTGTACTGGTCCGCCCAACCATTAGTCGGCGACGCTGCCAACGCCAATGTCTTCGGTATGCGTTCGCGCATACTCGGCGTTGTTGTGATCGACGGCGTCGAAGGAGGCCCAAAGCGTGGTGTGGCGATCGCGGGCCAAAGGGTGATCAGGCACCACCTGCAAACGGCATTCGGTGGACTCCAACTCCGCCCCCATCACGCTCGTAGCAAACCGCAGCAACATGGCACAGCAACACAGCCACGGTGTAGGCCAGTTAAACCATCTTGAATCTGTCACCACTCTCTCCTTGTCCCGGCCTCAGGGTTCGAGGACGCATGGCCATGCGATACGATACATAGCGTAAACCATTCCTGGCGACTGGCAACCTCTATTGGGTGTGATGGCCGCAGACACGGCCACGGAAAGCGGGACGCCCTAAATGCGGCCGAGCGGTTACGGTGGCGGCGCGGCGTCGAGGCAGTGAACGGTTGCGGCCGCATCCTGAACCACGATCTCGAACTTCCCGTCCCCGTCGAAATCCGCCAAGGCGTGCTTGCAGGTCGTGGTCTGGCCGACATTGCCTTCGTCGGGTCCGACCGGATAGTCGATCCGTCCCAGACCGTGCCACAGCGGCTTGCCCGAGAGATCGAGCAGGGCAAGAACGTACGGCGAATCGAGCAAGACTTCCGGCCGCCCGTCGTCGTTGAAATCGTAGACCATCGGTTCGCCATAAGCCGCCCAGGCGGGCAGTTCCCGCCGCGAAGCCAACTCTTTACCCGCCGTGATCCGGCCGGTTCGGCCTTCGGCGGTCCAGAAACAGACCGGGTACAGGCACACCAACTCATCGAGTCGGTCCGCATTGACGTCGACGGCCGCCAGCGGAATGCCGGCCCAGCCCCAGCGGAACTGGCCGGGGAGTTCGGCTTTGTCGCGCGTCCAGAGCGTAGTCGCGTCGCGCCCGTCCAGCAGTTGGCCCACGTCCGAGTGCATCAGCCGGCGCCGTGTGTTGACTAACAGATCGAGCGTGTCGGCTTGGCGAAAACGGCCAGGCCACCAGAACGTCAACCCGCCCACATTCCAAACCGGCACAGCGCCGTTGGTTTGCGGGAACGACTTGTCCCACAGCGTGGCCCCGTTGCCGCGGTAGGCCACCAGCCGGGCGTGACCTTCTCGCGCCTGATCCGCGGCGACCACCTCGCACACCCCGTCCCCGTCCAGGTCTGCCGCCAGCAGCCCGACGGCGCGCGAGCCGTCACGCATCCCACGCCCCGGACGCTGCCAAACCAACTGTGGCCGCTCCCCGGGTTGGCGCGGCGGGGAGATGGCGAACACCTGCTGGGCGGGGCCTTCCACGACGACGCACAGTCCTTGTCCGGCGCGAAGCTCAGCGGCAATCGGCATCGAGACGTCGGCGCCCAGCGGCCGGTTCTCGACGACCCGCGGACGCACGTTGTGCCCGGTCACCGCGACCGTTTCGTTGGCGGCCAGTCGGACGCGGACCAGCGCCGCCGCGTCGGGCGCATCGGCGTTGCCTTCCAGCGCAATAACTTCGCTCGCGCCCGGGAGCTTCTCCAGCCTCCAGAGCGTTTCGACCTGCCCGTCGGCTTGGCAGCGCATGGCCGACAGGGTGACGCGCCGCGACTGGCCCGCTTCCCACGTCTTGACGAAGAACGTGGGACGTGCCTTACCACGCAACAGCACGTGCTGCATGCCCTGCGATGCGGTCGTGGACCAGGTGGGCTCGAAACACGGCAAGTCAGCCAAGCACCAAGCGGCGTTCTGATATGACTGACGAACCGCCGGTGTCTGTCCCAGGACTCCGACCAGTTCGATCGTCCCACAGGCAGGCACCAGTTCTCCGTTTGTGGTCGTCGTGAACAGTTCCGCCGTGGCGTCGCCATCGACGTCTGCCGATCCTTGGACGAAACGCCGCGGCAGGTCCCAGAGCGTCTGGCCGTTGGTGGCATCCAACGCGACCGCGTGCCACTGGCCGTCTCCCGTGTCGTTGAACAGATTCAGAATCAGTTCGGGTCGCCCGTCACCCGTCACGTCGGCCAGAGGACGCGGGCCAACCTGCGGCCATTTCTCGCGCTTTTCGATGTCTTGCTCGATGTCCCGGCGCCATTTGACGCTCAAGCGTTCCGCTTCCGGACGCGCGGGATCGTACTGCAGAACATCGACGTGGCTCTGAAAGTCGCCGAGGGTCACCAACTCCATCTGCCCATCGGCGTCCACGTCGGCCAGACCAAACCAGCCGTACGGGCGACTGGCGTGGTAGCGTAGCTCCGTTTCCTTGCGGCCGGTCGTGCCCTCGAAGATCATCACCCGATAGTGTGCCGCGACGCAGACTTCCTGGACTCCGTCGCCGTCGATGTCGAACACAACGTTGAGTGGGTTGAAGACGACCGCTTCCGGTGGAGCGGACTGCCAGACGCAATGCGGTTGGTCGAAACCGCGATCGTAAGCGAACAACTGCAGCCGGCAGACGGCCTGATCCGTCCAGGTATGATTCCAGCAGACCCGCTGGTATCCGGGGACTGCGGGCAGGATTCTGGCCCAGCGCTGGTGGAACGATTCCACGGCGGGCCGCAGCGTTCCGCGGCCGTCGATGTCCAGTTGCGGCGGGCCAGCCGGCACGAACTGGGGCGAGGCGGGTTCGGCAGCGGCGGCCGCGTCCAGCATGGCACGCTGTTGGCCGGGCGCAGGTTCAAGTTCCAGACGCAGTTGCCGGCCTGCCGTCGAATAGGTCCAGGCCACGTGAGGAACCGTGATAGCGCCACGGATCGGGCAGCGGCCGGTCAGCGCACCATCATGCCCATAACGAGGCCAGTCCTGCACCGCGGCCGCAGCAGCCATGGCGGCAGCCGCCTTTTGCGCGGCGGCTTCCTTCGCGTTGGTGGGCTCGCCCCTGGAGGGCTGACTCGTCGTCGGATTCGTCCGATTGACCTGCGCGATGACGAAGTCCACCAGTTCCTGGCATTGGAAGAAGCCTGCCCACATGTTGTGCCCCTGGCCGGGCGGGACGACGAGTTGCATTTTTCCGCCGAGGGCCTCGTAGCGCCGCCGCATTTCCCCGGAGTTCGCCTCCAGCGGGACGACTTTGTCGCTGTCACCGTGGATCGCGAACAGCCCAACGCCCGCCTTGGCCAGCGCGGCAAGCCGGTCAATGGGGTTGTGCTCCGCCAGGCGTGACGAAAGCTCCTGGGCCGTCATGCCGTAGGCGCCGCTTGCCTTCGCCACGCCCGGATAGCTGGCCACGTTGCAGACGGGATAAATGCCCGCGAACCCGGCGACCTTGTCCGCATTCTCCACGGCCCACGACAAGGTCATCAGGCCGCCCCGGCTGCGTCCCAGCATCACAGCCCTTGGCGCAAAACCGCGATTCTTAGTCAGTTCTCCGTAGAAGGCCGTGTAAAGCGCCCGCCCGTCGGGACTCCCGTAGGATTCCCCGACATCGATGCCCGCGATGGCAATGCCGGCCCGGGTGAAGCGCTGGAACATCCATTTCTCAGCGTCACCGGGCAAGTTGGGAAGCGTTGGTGCATACCAGACCCACGGGATCGGCCGATCCGCGGGTTTCGCTTGGGCCAAAATCATGAAAGCCGTTCTGCCCTCCACAAGGAAGACCTCGCCTGAAAGTGGCAGGGATTTCTGCGGTGCGTCGGCGGCGTGCAGCGGAGCCGGCAACAGGGCGGCGATGAAGGCTGCCAGAGTGTGTCTTGTGGTTCTGTTCATTGACGGAGATTCTCTTTCGCATATGGATCGACAACCATTCGGCTCTTGGCACTGCCGGACCCTTCTCATTGTAGTGATAGTCAACGACGCGTCAAAACACGTTGCGTTCTCGGGACGCGGAATCGGCTGGAATTCGGCGTGGTCGGCCGGCAGCGGAATCCAGCCTTCTCGCCCCCCTGATCGATGTAGGGCTGCGGACCTGCGGCGCGATTCGCAAAGGCTGAGTAGTTTATCCGATCGTGCCGCGAGTGAAGGAGATATATTCGACGCGATTTTGAGCTACGCTTGAACCTGCTGGCGGTCCCGTCGGTGACGGGACCGGCCGATCCAACCACACGTACCCAGGCTCAAAGGGAGACCCGCCATGCCAGGCAAAACCCTCGTATCGATCGCAGCAATTCTCGCGGTTGGCATCGTCGCCACCCGGCAGGCCGCCGCCCAGTCCAACCCGGGTCGCGATTTGACCGCTTCTTGCGTCACCGCCGATAGTTTTCAGGTCGTACTGTTACGCCCGCAGCGGGCGCTAGCCCGTTGGGGTGCCGGCGACTCGCAATCGCTGTTCAGCCCGATCGCCGGCCGTGTGGGCGAAAAGCTGGGATTCGACCTCCACTCGATTCGGCAAGTCGCCTTTATCATGTACAACGACGCGCCGCCGGATGCCGCGGGATTGAACCATTTCGAGCACACCGGCCTCGCGGCGGTCTTCGAACTCTCCGAGCCGGCCGAAGCCGCCGACGTGGTAAGCCGGTTCGCCACGCAGTATCGCGGCTGGCGCCGGCTCGGCGGCAACGCCGTGGCGGCCGAGTACCGCGGCCAGCGCTATTACAAGTGTGGATACGAGACTGAAGGGAGTTTCGGTGGCGATGAGGACCAGCCCTCGGACGAGTGCCTCTGGTTCTTGGATGACCGAACGTTCCTGTTCGCTTCGGAGCACTGGCTGCACAAGATCTTCGATGCCCGCGAGACCGCCGTCGAACCGCGGCTGGCGGCCTGGGTTGAAGGGGCCGACGTCGTGGTGACGCTCTCCGACATCAACTTCCTCACCAGCTACATGCTGGTAAGCAAGATCGGAAGCCGCGCCAATTCGACGTTCCAGAAGGTCGCCGAGGAACTGGAGCAGTCGGAGAGCACGTTTGAGGACGTTCCCAACACGGTTTCTCAGCCCGAGCCGCCGCAGCATTAGTTCGGGCGTAACGCAATCCACGTGGAAGACTGTCCGGACCCAACCCGTCGCTCCGTGGGAAGCCGGTAGACACCGGGCAGTGATCGGCCTCCCGACGGGGACTCATCGTGAGATCATTGTCTCCGGAGGTCCAAGTTGCGTCAACCACGCTTGCGAAGGCATGCGATCCAAGGGCTGAATCGCTGACCACGATCCGTATCGGATAGGATCCGCCCAAGAGCATCGTAGGTCCAACTCTTGGCGCCGCCCAGCGCGTTGATTTCGCGAATCAGATGTCCTGCGGCGTCGTACTCGAAACGAGTCGCGTTACCACCGCGATCGGTCACACTCTTCAGTCGGCCGTCGGCGTAATAATCACGTCGTGTCACACGGTTCCGTCTGGGGGCCGGAATAGCCGATTTACCGAGAAAATCGGACCTCCTAACTCGCTGAAATGCGACGAAAGCCGCGGCAGACGCATATTGCCCGAAAGATCCAGGCTCCCAAAAGCTACTTATAACCGACCTCTTTCTGTGTCCACGCAAGAGTAAGATCGGCTGGGCACAGACAGGACACCAAAAAATCACACGACTTCTGGTCTACATAGTGGCTTGAAACTACATCTTAAACCGGGCGGAGGAGCCGACAACATGAAAAGGCTAGTATCTAACCTAATCACCGTGGCGTTTTGCCTATGGATGGCGGCGGATCTGCAAGCACAAGAAAGTTCTGTCACTTCGAGCGAAGAGAGCCCGGGCAGGGAACTCGTTCGGGTGAAACCGGCGGACATCGGTCCAAAGTCCGGTCGAAACGATGAATCAAACGAAGGCGAATCCTCCGAGGACGCGTCTGGAGAATCCGTGGTCGACTCGGGCGAAGACAACAACCAGGACGGCGCCGCCGCATTGGAGGTCATTTTCGACTGTTCCAATTCAATGAATGCCCGGATCGCCGGAGTTGCAAAAATTGATCTGGCGAAGCAAGCTCTGTATCACTTGACCGACACTCTGGAGCAAACCAATTTGCGAGTCGGTTTTCGTGTCTTCGGTCACGACCGCACGATTGATCGCAGGGATCGGGTACGGGCTTGCCGCAATTCAGAGTTGGTGATTCCAATCGCTGCCGACAGCGCCCCGCGAATTCGCTCCAGCACTGCCAGCTTGCGCGCCTGGGGCCTGACGCCAATCGCCTACAGTCTCGAAGAGGCCGGCAAGGATCTGGATCCTTTCCTAGAGAACTCGCCGATGATCTTGATGATCAGCGACGGCATGGAAAGTTGCAGTGGGAACCCCGTGCAGGCAATTCTCGATGTGCGGCGGCGCGGCGTCAATGTGCGCACTTTCGTAATCGGATTCGACCTCAACGCCCAGGAGCGAGCCGCGCTGGAAATGCTCACCGAAGCGAGTGGCGGAAAGTACTACCATGCTCGCGACTATGGCGAACTGCTAGAATCCTTCGATCAATTCTCTCGAGACACGGCGATTGCATCTGGGCCCGTGAAAGAGAAGTACAGCAACCCAGCTCAGGGCGGTCCAAGTTTTGCACAGGCCAACGTGATCCGCGCCGGTCGCTATACCGTGTGGCGGGACTTGGCGAAGAATGAAGGGGGCCACTTCAAAGTGGAATCGAAAAAGGGGCAACGAGTCGCCGTGCGAGCCGTTGTTCAGTCAAAGGCAGTTTATCGAGACGAGTCCGGTAAGTTCCACGAAGCACCCTACTCGCGGGGCGGCGCGATGATCCGCTTCTTCGATCCGCAGGACAACAATCCCGCGCTTTACCACTTGATGAACAGCTACAGGATTGAGCTGAAACCGGCCAATAATCTCCGGACTCTTGGTCTCCTCCAGTAACGCACCAGAAGTCAGGCCCCTTCCCTCTACCGGCATTACCCGGCATCAACGCTCATACAAGCCTCTCCGCCACCAGTCGTTGCTGGGTGCGGGTGCAGGGTGTTATAATCGAGACACGGCGAGCCTGGATCGGTTTCAGGCTCAACCCAAATGGGGATATCGGCTTACAATCGATTGCACGAACCGCGTGGCCCTGAGACCATGAACCGATTCACAACGGACCTCGCGACAGTCGTCTGGTCGCTCGGATGGCTGGCGACGGCCACGAGTGTAACCGCCGCCGCTGACGGCCGGCTGGAAGTCTCGCGATCACACCCTTACTATTTTCATGACGGAGACCGCCACGTACTGCTGGTTGGCGTCTCCGATCGTGCGGCGCTGACGATTTGGAAGAACGACAAAGGCTTCCATTGGAAAACGTATCTCGACGATCTTGCGACGCACCGTCTGAATTACGTGCGTCAGGACGTCCTCAGTTGGGGAGCCCTTTCAGCGTCGGTGAATTATCCCGCCCAATTCACGAACCCGGCCTGGCCGTTTCGCCGCGTCGGGCCGGGTAGCGCCGTGGACGGCTTGCCGCGATTCGATCTGACGCGATTCGACCAATCGTACTTCGACCACCGGCTCAAGCCGTTCTTGCGCGAGGCGCAACAACGCGGCCTCTACGTCGAGTTGACGCTGTTCGAGGGGTTCCGCGGATCGCGAGCTTTTGCCGACAGTTTGTACGCCGACCAAAACAACATCAATCGCCTCGGCCTTGCGCCAAGGTTTGTCACCTCGGACGCCGCCTTGAGCCACCCTCGGCTGTTGGCCATTCAACACGCGTTGGTCGACAAGGTATTGGCCGAAACGGCCGAATTCGGCAACGTCATCCATGAAATCTCGAATGAATCGGGCGGAAAGCGTTGGGTGGCCCACTTCATCGACTATCTCCACGCGCACCCAACGCACCCCAGTCGTCTGGTGTCGGCCGGCGAACAAACCTCGGCGTTTGACCCGATTGAAGGCGAAAATGATGTCGTCATCAAGCACCGCGGAGGCGGCGGGCTCTACGCGACCAACCGCGACGTGCGCAACCACCATGACGCCTTGCTCCGCTTTCGCGCCGGCAAGCCGGTCAGCCACAATGAGTACTTCTTGTTTGCCAATCGCAGCACCCACGACGTCCACTTTCCGCGCAAGATGATGTGGGCTGATTTCACGGGCGGTGGACATTCCAACTTCTTCGACTTCTCCTTCTGGCGAGGGACCGGCCACACACGCGCCGACGGACGCCGCTCGCAATCACCGCCGAAAGAGATCATGGCCGGAGGACAGCACCTGGTCGAATTCATCAGCCGAAACAACGTTGCCTTCTGGAACATGACGCCGCACGACGAGTTGGCGACAATCGAGTCGCCCGATGAAAGTCGCGGCGGGACCAAACGGGTGGACGTGTTTACGCTGGCGTGCCCCGGCGAGGAGTACGTGTGCTACCTGCTCGGGGACGGACCGGCCACCGTGGCGTTGGAGTTGCCGGACCGCGTCTTCACCGTCCATTGGTACGACCCGAAGTCCGGCCGCTTTCGCGGCCCAAGAAGCACGATCACCGGTGACCGACGACGCCGGCTGACGTCGCCCGATTTCCAACAAGACGTGGTCTTGCACGTGCGCGCTGTTCGGTGATCCGGCAGTCGCTTCGTTTCCGCTCTTGAGAAAGAAGGTGATCACTACGCCACTGCGATCCAGGCCAACGCGTTCTTGGTGCGGGAAATCGTGCATCTTCTCACCCGCAAGCGCCCTAGCTCGACGCGGGGGGCGCAGCGTGTTATAATCGCGGCACTTCGAGCCGGGATCGGTTTCAGGCTCGACCCAAACGGGAGATCGCGGTTTCCAGGACCGATTTCTATGAAGCCGATTGGCTACTACTTGCTGCTATCAATGGTACTGACCGGCAGGTCGCTGTTTGCCCAAGGCTTCGTCACCGGTGATAGCGGCGGCAATGAGCGTGTGGTGTCCGTTTTTGACCGAGGCTATGGCCAAGTGTGGCAGACCGTCACCGGGGTCTCCGGCCAGTTTCGTTCGCCCGCGCTGGAGGCCGGCGAGTACCTGGCGGTGTGCCGGGGAATCATCGCGCCGATCGTTGTTCGTGACGGTCGCGCCTGCGAAGTCTTATTCGCCGCGCAGACAACCATGAGCGTTGATTTCGAAACCTGGTCGCCGGCCCGCAAGAAATTCGGCCAGACGTTTCGGGCAACCGGCCCTTGGGTCGGCGGGTTTACCTTCTGGAATCCCGGCAAACCGCTGCCGCTGGTTGCGGAACTACGAGCATCGGGACCAACCGGGAAGCTGATCGGCAAGTTGGACTTTGGCAACCAGCCGGTGCGTTGGATCAAGATCGTCGACCTCCAGCCCCAGCGGTGGCCGACGGTTCAGGGCAACTCTTATTACCTTTCGATCGCGTCGACCGACGGACAGACGTTTCGGCTCGGTACGCCGGCGATCGGCAATGCCTATTCCGACGGTGAGGCCTATTACGACGATCTGCCGATGCTTGATTCCGACATGGGGTTTTCGATCCGTCAGGACGCCGACAACCTTACCACCACCGTGCGCGTTTCGCTGCACCAGGGGTTGGGTTTCCAAGCGGAAGGACCGGCGTCGGGATCGTCCACGTGGGCGGCCCAGTCGTTTGTGGCGACCACGAAGAACATTCGCAGTGTTTGGTTCAACGCCGGTTGGCCCGGTGCCGAAGGGATCAAGCACGCGTTTGTGGTTTCGATCCGCGAAGGCTCGCCCAGCGGCAAACGCGTCGGACCGGCGCGCGTGGTTCAGATGATCAAGGATTGGGGCGCCACGGCAGCGTGGTTCGCGGATCAAGTTCCCGTTGAGCCGGGCAAACGATACGTCGTAAGTTTTCGTCGGCAGGACGGCAGGCCGTTCTACGCGTATCTTGCCGCCGATCGATATGCTCGAGGAAAAGCCACTCGCGCCGCTTTGAACACACCCGACATGGATTTGACGTGCATCGTGCGTGGCGAGAAGATGCCCGGCTCGGTTTTTCTGCCGTACAATATCGCGCTTACCGAGGTGACGCCAACCACCGCGACGGCTCAGTGGGAGACGGCCATTGCCACGACCAGTCGCCTGCAACTACAGTTCGCCGAGGGAAACACCAAAACCATTTCGCAAGACGCGCTGACGAAGCAACACCGCGTGAAACTGAAAGACCTTCACCCCGGACGTGAATACACGTACCGAATCGGTGGCGCGGCACGACCAGATGCCGACCGCGTTGTGTGGTCCACATCGCGCGACCTTACCAGCCTGCGTGATCCGACAATGCCCGGTAGATCGAGTGTACGAGGAGAATCCGGCGAAGGAAGATCGAGTCCTCTGGTCAATCCCTCGTTCGAACAGAACCTCCAAGGCTGGAAACGATCGCCGCCGATGCGTGGTATGCACACGCCGTCACTACCACACGAAATCGGCAACGCCGACGCCCTTTTTTATCTCGACCGCTATCAGGCACACCGCGGCGAACGCGTGCTCGGTTGGCAACATCGCGTACATGACAAATCGGGCATCGTGCCGCGAAAGTTGGAACCGGCGGTTAGCCAAACCGTTTACCAAACCGTCAAGACGGCTGCCGGTCGTGACTACCTATTGTCGGCCTGGATTTGCACCGATCAGCGGCAAGGTGGTTGGAATCGAAACGACCGCGTACGTTTGATCGTGGATCCGACGTCCAGTGGAAAGCTCGCCTCGACGGCCACCGTCGACGAAAACCATGCCACCCAATGGTACACCACAGGCGGTACGTGGCGGCGGTATCGATTGAAATTCAGAGCGGAGAACTCGTCAACCGACGTCGGAGTGCAACTCTACCAGTGGTGGATGTTGGCCGAAAACCACATCTACGTCGATGATCTCGAGCTTGGTGAATTACGATCAAGGGCGCTCAACAGTTTCAGCGACAGGGGAAAAGGTGGCCGTCACCAAGAATAGAGAACTCAGGAAGGCTTGAGTATTGCAGGATTGCCTGGATTACCCCAACTTGGTTGCGTCCCCCTGGTACGTCGTTTCTTCTGACAAGAAATCAATAGAACCATTCCAACTGTTCGTTGTGGGAAAAGCACAAACACTTTTTCCCCAAAACAGGAGACAGTTGGAATGGCTAGACCGTGGTTGCTCTGAATCCGTGGGGAGCCAATCGGCCTGCATTTCCCCACGAGCCCAGAAAAAGGGGACGGGGCGGTTTTTCCGCGTCCCAATCCTGTTTGGCACAAGAGTTGCCCGGGTGGCCCCGACGCTTTTCCGCAATCGGTGTTGCCACTTCTCTGGCTGTGTCGGAAAAGCGTCGGGGTTGCGCAGCAACAGGAGGTTCCGGCCCCGATGTAGAACCTCCTGTGGCTGCGCCACCCGGACACTCTTGCGAAAAAGTCTCCTCAAATGGCCGAGTCCTCTGCGCAAGAGTGTCCGGGCCACCCACCGCATGTGTCGTGCCGAACAGGATTGCCCCCGTCCCCTTTTTCTTGGCCCTCACAGTTCCTCCACGAGGCTAATCCCGATAGAACGCCATGCTGGCGAAGCTGACGCACGAGGTGCCGTCGGGCTCGACGGCCTGGTCGTACTTCAACAGTTCGCCGCGCTTCGGACGGAGCACCTCGAGCATGGTGTAGGTGGGCGGCAGGCCGCAGATCCGGCGGTCATCGGACTGGTCGGCCACGTGCGAGAACACGCCGTCGGAGTCGCCGCGGCCGGCAAGTTGCAGCAACTTGTGATCGTCGTCGGATAGCTCGGCCAGACGATCCTCGTCCAACAGCCACTCGTCGCCGAAGCGTTGCCCGACGTGGGCCAGGTCGGCCCCGCTGATAAAGCAGACGTTTCCCGGATGGCTCGCCGCCGCGGAGCGCACGGCGGCAAAGAAGGCCTGCACCTCGGGCAAATCGCCCGGCGGCATGCGGCTTTCGATGAACTCGTGGAAGGAGCCGGTCAGGATCGGCACGATGCGGAACTCGCGCTGCCCGCCGATCATGTACTGCAGGAACATCGCCTGGAACTCGATCGAATGCTCGAAGCGGTGGACGATCTCGTCGGCGAACGGATCGAGCTGCCGCCCGGCCACGCTGGACGCCAGGTGTGCGGCCAAGCGGTCGATGAACTGCCCGTCGGTGCGGACCAGGCCCAACGGCGTGTCGAAGTCCTTGCGCGAGACGCAGAACAACTGCTGCATGGGCTGGTGGGCGGTGCCGAAGATCACGAACAGATTGGCGTCGCCGTGCTCGACCACCTGCTTGTAGGCCCAGGCGAAGGCCGACCCGCCGCGGTGCAGGTCGATATGCGGGCTGATGATTCCGCCGAGTTGACGGCCGTCGGGGGCGGCCCCCGGGTCGAGAGCGCCGGGGCCTCCGTCGGCGGTAAACAGCTTGCCCAACTGCTCGCGGAGCGCTTCCGGCCGATCGGCATACGCGTCGCCGGCGTGCGACGGGGGACGCACCGGGGCCTTGAGGTAGCCGTCCACCTGTTCCCGGCGGTATTGCTCGAACCGCTCGCCGGCCAGCAAATGGGACTCGTCCAAACGCCGGATGATTTCCTCCAGATTGGCCAGCGACACCTGCGAGCCCGTCTCCTGCTGAAACGCCGACTGGATCGCCGACAGCGTGTTGCTGCCGTCCATCAACATCGCCAGCAGCAGCGCCCCATAGGGCACCACGAGAACCTCGCCGAATCCCTCCGGATCGCGCAAGGCAAACAACAGGTCATCCTCCGCGCCAACGGGAACGATCTCCAGCGGGCGGAGTTTCGGGTGTGATGGAACGCTCATCGGTGTCGATTTCCTCAGAGGGGCAGTAGCCGCTTGCGGCTTCGCACGCCCAAGCTATCCGCGCCGAACGCGTGACGTTGCGAAGCCGCCGGCGGCTGTCCCGCAAACTCATCTCGTTTTCATTCTTTTCGCACTGCCGGCGGCTGTCAAGTCGAATACTTGCGTTGCAGCGGCCGGTCGTGTAGAAACGGTCTGGGCTTTGTGGCTATCTGTAATTGGACAGACCGTGGCTTTCTCGCAAAGGAGCACCCGACTTGACACCCTTCCCTGATCGACTCGAAACGGAAGTCAGACGGCGTGGAACTCCCGTGTTGGTGGGACTCGATCCCCGTGCCGAAATGCTTCCGAAAGGAATTCTCGCCCCGGGTGACACCTCGGATCTTCAAGCCTGTGCGTCCGCCTACACGAGCTTCTGCCGCTCGGTGATCGACGTGGTGGCCGGGCTCGTGCCGGCGGTCAAGCCGCAGGCCGCCTTCTTCGAGCAACTCGGCCCCTCGGGCATGGCCGCCTTGGCCGAAATAATCCACTATGCCCGGGAAAAGGGGTTGCTGGTGATCCTTGACGGGAAACGCAACGACATCGGATCCACCGCCACCGCCTATGCCCGGGGGCTGCTCGGCTCCGGGGGCCAAAGCCCTTGGGGGGCCGATGCAATCACGGTCAGTCCGTATCTGGGCGACGACAGCCTGCAGCCGTTTGTGGACGTGGCCACCGCCCGCGACGCCGGCGTGTTCGTGCTGGTGAAGACCTCCAATCCCGGCGGCCGCATGTTTCAGGATCTTGTGGCCGAGGGCCGGCCCCTTTTTCGGCACGTGGCCGCGTACGTCGAGCAGTTGGCCGCGCAAACGGCCGCAGCGTGCGGCTATGGGGCCGTGGGGGCGGTGGTCGGCGCCACCTATCCGGCACAACTGGCCGAGTTGAGGGCCGAGATGCCCCACACCTGGTTCCTTGTGCCCGGCTTCGGAAGTCAGGGCGGCACGGCGGCCGACGTGGCGGCGGCCTTCGACCCGCAAGGACGCGGGGCGATCGTCAACAATTCCCGGGGGATCATCTTCGCCCATGCCCGCAGCCCGTATGACCAACGGTTCGGTCCCTCGCGCTGGCAAGAGGCGGTCGAGGCGGCCACGCGCGACATGATCGACCAACTCCGCAGCGAGACGCCGGCGGGGAAGTTGGTCGGGGGGTAATCGGACCACTTCAACGTTTAGCCGCCGCGTACAGTAGCCATCTCGCTCCGCGAGATGTGGCCATAGAAGCCCCAGACGGCTTCGGGCTACATTTCGCGGGGCGAGATGGCTACCATATGGAAATAATTGAGGGTGTCCGGGAATTCAAAACGCTGGAAACCGCTGTAGGGAACGGCCTCCGTGCCGTTCCGTGGAGCCACCGATCGCACCGGAACGGCACGGAGGCCGTTCCCTACAGCCTTGAATTCC
>SDBV01004848.1_pt1 | contig 19150 bp, 14 predicted proteins | sample 2277081 | NCBI WGS metagenome assembly SDBV01 (sample SAMN10402039, study PRJNA504765) | marine sediment metagenome | isolation source: marine sediment core GS10_PC15, 223 cmbsf | place: Arctic Ocean: Southern Knipovich Ridge | collected 2010
CTCGTTCATCGAGGCGCGCAGTGAGGGGGAGTAGTTTCATGAGTAGTTCCACCACACCAAAAGTTAACGAATCTGGATCAACTAAACTAGATGCCAATATATTCAGCGGTGACAACCTGGCATTTGCAGGGGTGGCTGAGCAGGCGGCCATGGTACGGAGCGGAGCGCTGTCCAGTCGCGAACTGGTCGAGTATCACCTCAAACGTATCGAGAAGCTCGACCCAATATTGAACGCCTTCCGGATCGTGCTTACCGAGCGAGCGGTTGCGGATGCCGATGAGGCACAGAAACGAGTTCAATCGGGTGACGAAGCCCCCTTGCTAGGTGTTCCGATTGCGATAAAGGACGAATGGGATGTTGCCGGTGTATCGACCATGTGTGGGACGGGCATCGACCGCGGCCCAGCGAGCGCGGACTGCTCTGCAGTAAGAAGGCTCAAGGAGGCGGGAGCGATCATCGTCGGTAAGACCCATCTTCCAGAGTTCGGCTCATTGGCTGTGACAGAGTCCGCTACCTGGGGAGTGACACGTAACCCCTGGGATCTGGGCAGGACTCCGGGTGGCTCCAGCGGTGGCTCTGCGTCAGCAGTGGCTGCTGGATGCGTAAGTGCTGCCCTTGGAGGGGACGGCGGTGGCTCGATCAGGATCCCGGCAGCATGTTGTGGTCTTTTCGGGCTCAAAGGACAGCGTGGCAGAATCTCTACGATGCAGGCTGACGGGCGTAACTCTGGTTGGAATGGCATGGAATATGTTGGCCCACTTACTCGTAGCGTGCTCGACAGCGCCATTATCCATGACGCGATCATCGGAGAGGAGCCGGGTGACGAGTTTCCATCACTACCGCCCAATAAAGCCTTTGTCGAGGCTGCAAAGACCAAGCCGTCAAAGCTGAAGATAGCCTTTTCGTTCAAGCCGATCATTAAAGGCATACCCGTAACCGACGAGATGTGCCGGCCTGTGTTTGAGACGGTAGAGCTTCTTAGAAGTCTGGGGCATGAGTTAACGGAGCGCGACATCGATTACGGAGCAAGTGGGCCAGCGTTGGTCGCCACATGGAGTGCTTTGATGATGGGACTAGCAAGGGAAGAGTTCGCACGGTTCGAACCCATGAGTCGACTGGAGCGAAGGACTCAGGCGGCGTGGCGCGAGAGTAAATGGTTCGGCCCGAGGATCACCAAGCGTGCCATAAGAGTTCGAGATACGGTCACAGAGCATGTCAACGAGGCATTCAGCAACTTCGATGTGCTCATTACACCAATGCTTGGAATGCGACCGCTTGAGGTCGGGTCCTGGGAGGGCTTTGGGACAACAAGAACTAATTTACGAATGCTCGGCTTCTCGCCATTCACTCCGCAGCAAAACGTCAGTGGCCAGCCCGCAGCCGCTGTCCCAGCCGGCTTCACACCTGACGGCGTGCCGCTGTCCGTGCAACTGGTGACCAGGACGAACGACGAGCCTACATTGATATCGCTGGCGGCTCAGATAGAGGCCGAGCGGCCTTGGCTGGACAGCAGACCACCGGTTTCATGAGAAGGCACGTATAAGGGTAAGTGCCATCAATCTACAATGCTCGATAATAAACGTTATGTATACCTAGCATTTAACTTTGATCAGCGAGTTAAGGCCCTAAGCCGTTAATCACTCCTCAGTACACTGTCTGTTAGCGTATTGCCATTCTTCAGCATTATCTTCATTCGGGTTCGAAGAGCATACGAATGTACTAATCGTCTGCCGACCTACAACGCCGTCGACCGTAAGTCCACGAGCTTTCTGGACCACTCTTAAGGCCGCTTCAGTTTCAGGCCCAAATTGGCCGTCAACAGTCACTTCCACGTTCTGGGCTGATGCATTGATAGATCTTTGAATGTGCTTGACGTGCTCTCCGCTTTGGTCGACTCCGACGAAGTCGGTGCACATCGGATTTACAGTGCCCCGAGTAGGGCACACCAACTTTCTTTGCGCGTCGGTTAGTGGGCCCGGGGTCATCTTGGGCGCCTTGACGTTCTCAATCGAGTCGCTGCTTTCTACTTCAGCGAGTGCAGGCGTTGCAGTAAGCCCAACTGCCATGAAAGACACGACGAAGGTGATAGGGATGAACATAGCTCTCTTTTTCAAGCTTTACCTCATCTGAAACGGGTGGTTTTGCAGACGCATCTTCAATAATACCCCGAAATATTGTCCGCGTCAGTGTTGATCACTTTTTTGTGCAATAAAAACTAGACGCTTGTCGTATTGTGAGAAGTTGGTTTGCTGGATAAAGAACAACTCGATATCAACGGACGGACAAGTCTTAATGTTGTCCGATCGTTGAGGACTATGCAGCTAAAATACCGGGTCGAGGCACGACATGCATGGGCAAAGAAGCTGACATTTAGGAGATAGGTATGAGCGGATCCGATACGCAGGTAGAGCCAGTCATAAAAGTAGGTAAAAACGGACCATACTTGGTCAATCCAGGAGTGCCGATACACGATGCCGAGGGTAACGGCATCGAAGCGGGCGAAAAGTATGCGCTTTGCCGGTGTGGCGGATCAAGTAACAAGCCTTTCTGTGATGGAACCCATGCGAAGAACGACTTCAACGGGCAGGAGGTTGCCGATCGCGGCTCCATCTCAGGTCGCCGGGCGGCCTACGAGGGAGACGGGATAACTATCTACGACGATCGCACAGTCTGTTCACACTCGGGCCGCTGTACTGACAATCTCGCATCGGTATTTAAACTGGACGAAGAGCCGTGGATAGATCCTCATGGAGACAATGCGACAGCGATATCTAACGTGATAAAGACCTGTCCATCGGGTGCGTTGAGTTATGCGTTGGCAGATTCTGACGAGCCGATCGAGGAAGAGCATGAGCAATCAATACAGGTTTTAAAGGACGGCCCATACTCAGCCAAAGGCGGCGTTCGCGTGGAGTCGCCGGATGGCTCAACATACGAAACGCGGCAGCGCTTCACACTATGTCGATGTGGCGGCTCTAAGAACAAGCCCTTCTGTGACGGAACGCACTGGCATATCGGATTCAAAGGTTGATCACCGAACTCTGAACGATTTACGAGCCTGTTAAATCGATGCTCATCGCTTGTGATATGTCTGCGGTCACTATCGCTCTCGATAAGATCACTAACTAATAGTTGGCAGCACACAGGAGTTTGAACATAAGCCATAACCATCCAGAAGGGGTTTAGTTGTGTTTACATTTGCAGCGTCGACGTTTCTTGAGGTCTTTTTTCTGTTGTTCATCTTCATTCCGCTTGTGTTTTTATGGGTCGCAGTCGTCTTTGACATCTTCAGGAGAACAGACCTTTCGGGCTGGATGATCGCTTTATGGCTTTTCATAATCATCGTGATCCCGTTCATAGGAGCACTTATTTATTTCATCGTGCGGAGGCCTACCGATGAGGAGAGACAGGCCATCGAGGAAACACAAGCAGAGTACAGTGCGACCAGGAAGCGCAGTTCTGCCAGTGGAGTGGCCGATGCCCTGGAAAAGCTCGCCGGACTCAAGGAAAAGGGCGTCCTAACAGAAGAGGAGTTCGCTAAGCAAAAGGCCAACTTGCTCCTCTAGGGCACGACTCGGAAAGTTCGGTCATAGTCTAGGCGCATCGTACAAGCCGGTGTAGTGTTGTCATATACAAGACGGCTTGCATATGGAGTCAATGCAAAACATGGAGAGAAGTACGGAAGCTCAGATCAAGGGGTCTTGGTCTGCTTGGATGTTGGCTGCAGTTTTAGCTGCAACTGCGGTGATCGTACTGCTCACAGCTCCACCTCCCTCCCACGCCGCCTTCCCAGGGCAAAATGGCAAGATCGCCTTTGGAACTGACCGTGATGTCAACTTTGAGATCTACACGATGAACGCTGGTGGCTCCGGACTGGCTCGGCTCACCACCAACCCTGGTTCTGACGGCAACCCCGCATGGTCTGCCGACGGCTCAAAGATCGCATTCGGGAGCACAGTCGCCGCCAATACAGATGTCTACGCGATGAACGCAAATGGCTCCGGCTTAACTCAGATCACCACAGATCCGGGGGCAGATAGCTCTCCTACATGGTCCCCTGACGGCTCGAGGATTGCCTTCAATAGCGATCGTGATGGCGACCCTGAGATCTTCGTCATGAACGCTGATGGCACCGGGCAGACACAGATTACCTTTAACGCTGTGTTCTCCGACAACTTTCCCCACTGGTCGCCCGATGGCCAGAAGATCATCTTCAACAGCAACCGTACCGGCAATCCCGAGATCTGGATCATGAGCACCGATGGCACCCTGCCGATGAATCTCACGAATCAACCGGGATTCGATGAAGAGTCTTCCTCTTGGTCCCCGGATGGCCAGAAGATCGCTTTTCGAACTAACCGGGGAGGCGGTAACCCCGAGATCTGGGTTATGAATGCTGATGGCTCCTCGCCTACCAATCTCACCAACAATATTGTGGACAGCGACCTCAATCCCGCCTGGTCTCCGGACGGCCAGAAGATCGCTTTCCAAAGAGCCGCCGGCGGCAACAACGATATCTGGGTGATGAACGTTGACGGCTCAGGGCAGACTAATCTCACAAACAGCCCAGCATTTGATGGTTCTCCCGACTGGCAGCCGGTGGCGCTAGCCCCGGGAACTCCACCGCCCGTATTCGACACTACCGCCCCCGTAATCACCTCGCTAAAGATCACCCGCAAGTTCTCTCGCACATCTAAGAAGACACCGGTCGAGGTGGCTGCGAGTAAGAAGAAGGTCAAGCGTGGTGCCACGATACGTTACACGCTCTCCGAGGCAGCAGTAGTTCAGCTTGCGATAGAGAGAAAGAAAAGTGGCTACAAGATCAAGAAGAAGGGCAAGAAGAAAAAACAGTGCGTATCTAGAACAAAGAAAAACAAGCGAAGGCTCACAAGCCAGATAAAGAAAAAGTTCAAAAAGAAAAAACTTTCACGCAAGAGGCTAAAGCGAGAGATACGCAAGGCAAAGTGCAAGCTTTATATAAACAGAGGTACTCTCATCCGCTCGGGCTCCGCGGGCAAGAACAAGGTCTCTTTTTCCGGTCGGATCGGCAAGCGGAGACTCGCCCGAGCTTCGTATCGCCTATCAGTAAATGCGATCGATCCGTCGGGCAACGTCTCCAAGACCAAGCGCCGATTGTTCAAGATCGTCACGCCTACAAAGAAAAAGTCCAAAAAGCGGAAGTAGCAAGTAGCTTTTTCATAAACTCACGGTTATACAAACCGAGGAGACTTGATGGAAAAGGTGCTTTACGATAAGCGCGATCGGATCGCGTACATAACGCTAAACAGGCCGGAAGCGAAAAACGCGATCGACTCAGATACTAACGAGCTTTTGTGGGGAGCTTGGAAGGATTTCAATGAGGATGAAGAGGTAGATGTCGCGATTCTCACTGGCACGGGAGATGCTTTTTGCGCGGGGGCAGACCTTAAGACCTTCATTCCAGAGTGGAAGGGAGCTAACGCTCTCAAGGTTCGCGAGAACATTCCCTGGGGACTTGGCGGGATAACCCGGGGACAACACCGCATTTACAAGCCAATAATTGCGGCGGTCAACGGATGGGCGCTAGCTGGAGGCTTGGAGATCGCTCTCGCGTGTGATATCCGGGTCGCGTCAAGGCAGGCGAAATTCGGTTCTTTTGAGGTAAGGCGTGGGTTTCACCACGGCGATGGAGGCATTGTCCGCCTTGTTAACACCTGTGGAGCCGGAATTGCGCTTGAGCTACTGCTCACCGGCGAGCATATCGATGCGGAGCGTGCACTCCAGTGCAACATGGTGGCAAAGGTCGTTGAACACGATGAGCTAATGGATGCCGCAGAGCTAGTTGCCAAACAGATACTCCGCAACGATCAGCTCGCAGTGCAATCCGCCAAGGAGACAATCCTCGACGTTATCGGCAGGCCGATAGATGATCAGCTGAAGCAGGAGGCGCTCAACGGTTATTCATGCGCTGCAAATCCGGCCATCGAGAGGCTACTCGATGACTTTTACAAGAAGGAGGACGCGGGACGCGCAGGGGAAAGCAGCACTCCCCTATCAAGCTGAAATCTACGGCATTGTCAGAACTTGTTCGGAGAACTCGCTATCGCTGAGTAGAGTAGATTGCAGGTACCTCAGGGTGACTCCAGCAGTTGCGTAGTGGTAGCCGATTTGGAAAATCTTCGAGCTTTTTCTAAACCTTGGGACTAAGCTCATACCGTGAAGCCCATCGTAGAGGACGTCGCCACCCAGCCTCCGGGCTCGATCTACTAGCTGTCCGTAGCTTTCTCCCCTGAGCCCTAAAGCAGCGTCGGCACCGTAGATGCTTTTGGTCCAGCCGTCCCACAGCTTGTCCGAAGTTCTGTCGGTCCGTACTTCAGGTTCAAGATCTTCCCACAGGATAACTGCGGGGCACTCCGCCTGAATCTGTGAGAAATAACCGATGGCGATACTTTTGTATATAGCCCACCTAACGTTCTCAATTTCCTCTTCGGTCAACCGGCCTATCCTTTTTCGCAGCACGTACCCAAGTCGAGGGACAAGCACTGGCTTCTTTCTCCCGACACCAGCCGGATTGCCGAGATCGGTAAGCTCAGAGTCGACGTAATCGTCCACACACTGTGCAGCTATCTTGGCCTCGTCCAGCCGCGAGGGTTCAAACACATAAGCAAAGTCTGGCTCATCTTTGTGTACATCGAACTGACTAACGAATGAGCCTATTGCATCTATGAACATGGAAAAAGCTTAGCTTTTTAACTGCAGCGGCAGATTATTCTACATCGTTATCTGCCGGGTCAAGTTTTAACGCTGCGGAGTTGATGCAGTAGCGTTTGTGGGTAGGGGCTGGTCCGTCGTCAAACACGTGACCAAGGTGAGCATCACATGCGCTACACACAACCTCCACCCTCTTCATCCCGAGGCTAGAATCGTTCTCAGTTTCAATCGAGCTCTCTTGCTTTGGCTGAACGAAACTTGGCCATCCAGTGCCTGATTCAAACTTCGAATCCGAGGAGAACAGTTCGTTGCCGCAGCAAACACAGTGATACATCCCCGCATCATCGCAGTCGTTGTATTCACCCGAGTGAGGCGCCTCTGTGCCTTTTGCTCTGGTTACTTCAAACTGCTCCTGCGAGAGCGAAGTTCGCCACTCATCGTCGGTCTTGTGGATCTTCTTGCTCAAGTTGCCAACTTTTACTAGCAATCAACGCTAAAAGATAGCGGCTATTCGCTCTGTGAGAAAAAAAGGAGTATTTATTCGCCAGCCATTGGTATTTCGCCCCGGACGCTTTCGCAGTTACTACTTGTGATGTCGCCATCGTCCACGTAGACGATGTCGGTGCCAGAGCCACAGTTAACAACGTCTCGCGTGTCCGAAGAGTCATTTACATAGATGATGTCATTGCCCGACCCCGCTGTTATGACATCCTGGCCGCTACCACCAACGATCGTGTCCCGACCGGAGCCGCCGCTGATCGTATCGCCGCCGCTGCCACCGTCGATCACGTCACCTCCTGCGTTCCCACGGATATCGTCGCGACCAGAGTCACCTTCAATGATGTCGCTGCCGTTACCACCGTAGATATCGTCGTTACCGCCGTCGCCGTCGATCGTGTCCATCCCTGCGTTACCTTTAAGGAGGTCGTTGTTAGTCCCACCACGCAACCTGTCATGGCCGTTGCCGCCAAATAGCTTGTCTCGATTTGAACCACCGCTTAAGTAGTCGTTGCCGGCGTTGCCGTAGAGGCAGTCTCTTCCTCCGTAACCGCGAATAGTGTCGGCACCTCCTCGGCCTCTGTATGTATCCCAGCGTGAGGTTCCATTGAAAGTATTTGATGCCGATGTGCCGTGTGTTGCCCAGGAGCTACAGGACCACGCAGGCGCCGCTGATGGGGCTAGAAGTGATATCAAGATGGCCGCTAGTGCAGTAAGAGGAATAGTTAACGCAGGTCCCAATTTCCGCGCCCGTTTTCTTACTGCACGCGACCTTACAGAGATGCCCGTCATGCTGCCTGTGTCCGATATATATTTCGTAGCATCCATGCGATGTTTAAACTTTCTTGTTACATGATGAAAACAGACCAGCATCCAAAAGGTTCGAACATAGATTGTGATATATCTTCCCAAGTAACATATCGTCAGTTAACGCCTCGATCGTTAGGAAACCGGAACGAAAGTCGCTATGCAAAGCAACAAAAGTGATCAACGGGAAGACTAAATGAGGCAGAGCAGCCAGTCAGCCGAGGTGTACGAGCCGCCACCCTCGTTTGCTTCCGATGCGATTGCGAGTGACGGCGCGATATACGAGCATGCAGACCAGGACTTCGAAGGATTTTGGGAAAGCTGGGCGCGCAAGCTGCATTGGAACAAAGAGTGGGATCAAGTCCTCGAATGGAAGCCACCGAGGGCAAGGTGGTTTACGGGCGGCGAGTTGAACGCCTCGTTCAACTGCCTCGATCGACACGTCCGAGCAGGCATCGGTTCTAAGGTCGCATACTGGTGGGAAGGCGAAGACGGAACGCAAAGGACAATCACCTATGCGGAGCTTCTCGATGACGTATGCAGATTCTCGAACGCTTTGAAGAAGCTTGGAGTGGAAAAGGGCGACGTTGTCGGCATATATCTGCCTATGGTGCCCGAGCTCCCGGTTGCAATGCTTGCATGTGCACGTATTGGCGCAGTACACAACGTGGTATTCGGAGGATTTTCAGTAAATGCGGTCGCTGAGCGTTTGCAAGAGTCAGAGGCTAAGGTGCTGATCACCGTTGACGGCTCATTCCGTCGTGGCAAGGTTATTCCGGCAAAAAACGAGATGGACCGTGTCTTGGGTGACTGCGAGGCCATTGAGCATGTGGTAGTTCTGAGGCGGTCTGAGTGTAAATTAGAGATGAAGCCCGGAAGAGATCTATGGTGGCATGAAATTCTTGATTCTGAGGACCCGGACAACGAACCTGTGTCGCTCGATGCGGAGCACCCTCTTTTCATCCTCTACACCTCTGGCTCGACCGGCAAGCCCAAGGGCATAATCCACACGACCGGAGGTTATCTAACGGGCGTGCTTGCGACCCAGAAGCTGGTCTTCGATCTTAAAGACGAAGACGCATTTTGGTGCTCTGCCGACTGTGGCTGGATTACCGGACACTCCTACGTTGTCTATGGGCCACTGTTGAACGGCGCGTCGTCCGTTATGTACGAGGGGGCACCTGACTACCCCGACAAGGACCGCTGGTGGGAGATAGTCGAGAGATACAAGGTATCGATCTTTTACACCGCGCCGACCGCAATAAGGACGTGCATCAAGTGGGGAGATCAGTACCCGCAAGCGCACGATCTATCGTCGCTTAGGTTGCTGGGATCGGTTGGAGAGCCGATCAACCCGGCGGCGTGGCACTGGTACCACAGTGTAATAGGAAAGGAACGCCTGCCGATCGTCGATACGTGGTGGCAGACGGAGACCGGTGCAATCATGATTTCACCACTGCCCGGAATAACACCCACTAAGCCGGGCTCTGCGACCAAGCCTCTCCCCGGAATAAGGGCTGCCGTATACAACGAGCAAGGCAAGAAGGTCGTAGGCCACGAGGGCGACCTGGTTATCGAAAGACCGTGGCCCGCGATGTTTCGAACTTTGTTCAGGGATCCCGAGCGTTACATAGATGCGTACTGGACCAAGTACGGGCCTAACACGTATCTCACTGGTGACATAGCTATCGAGGACGAAGACGGGTATATCTGGGTACTTGGGCGTGCTGATGACGTGATAAACGTATCTGGACACCGGCTCTCGACGGCAGAGATAGAGTCAGCGATCGTGTCTCACACATCGGTCGCAGAGGCAGCTGCTGTTGGTGTAGCAGACGAGCTGACTGGCCAGGCCGTCGTTGCATTCGTCTCAGTGACCGGTGGTGGCGAGCCACCCGACGGATTCGATGATGAGCTAAGAGCATGTGTGGCTGAAAAGATCGGCAAGATGGCTCGGCCAAAAGAATTCATCTGGACGGCAGAGTTGCCCAAGACGCGCTCGGGAAAGATCATGCGCAGGCTGCTGCGAGATATTGCTGAAGGCAGGGCGCTGGGAGACGTAACTACGCTGCTAGACCCCTCAGTGACTGAGGCATTAAGAGAAAAGATCGCGGAACACGCCGAAGCGTAATGTAGCTCTAAGCTCAGGCAGCCCCATTGAGGGCTTTCCTTATCTTCTTAGCCTGCGATGGATCGCACGATGCAAGCTTTTGCTCCATCGACAGTAAAAGTTCACCTGTCGATTGCGAGCTCTTTTCGTCATCGCCATCAGGGCTGAATGTTCCCGTTGGATCCTTCTTATACACAGATATAAGTTTCTTGACTGCGTTGCTCGCATTCTCGTCAAGCTTGCCGTATGAGTCGAGGCTGACCGATTTCTCTCCGTCCACCACATCACAGAACTCATCCACATCGGCGGTGGCTGTCTCAATTACCTTTGCGTCGTGGTCCGATATATCGGTTGCGCTACATCCGATAATTAATAAGGAGCCTATCGCAAGCGCGACAATCGATATCTTCGTCTGGCCAAACACTGGCTAATCATATTAAATGATCAACCTTCTCCGATCTACTTTCTCACCGACTCGCAGTTAACTACCAAGTCACCTAGGTCGACAACTGCGACATCGACACCTGGACCGCAGTCGATTGTGTCAGTTCCGTTAATCGCGTAAATCTTGTCGTTACCCGGTCCACCGTAGATAGTGTCTGGACCGAAGTTGCTGTAGATCGTGTCGTCACCATTACCGCCGTCGATCGTGTTGCTTCCGAAGTTGCCCTGCAGGAAGTCGTTGCCGTCCTCGCCTGCGAGGTAGTCGTTTCCTTTGCGCCCTGCCAACTCATCGTTACCCGGGCCACCGAATAACGAGTCGTCGCCCATCTCGCCCTCGAGGACGTCGTCGCCTCCAAGTCCAAATATTTGATCGTTTCCGTCAGCACCAAGCATTGTGTCGGCTCCTGGGGTTCCATAGAGCACATCAGGGCCGGCACCACCTTTGATGATCGACTGATCATCGTCGCCGCTGGTTAAATCGGGCGGTACCTGTACAACGTTCTCACAGTTCTTGAGGCTGTCTCTAGCCGGGGCAGTGTCTTCAACCTGGACGGTGTCATCTCCCTTGCCGCAGTCGACAGTGTCGGCACTGTCGTCTGCTACGTGGATAGTGTCGTTTCCTGAGCCACCGTTAATGCGATCGGATCCGATTCCACCTTTGATGGTGTCAGAACCCTTGCCGCCGCTTATATAGTCGTCAGCTGAGCCACCGTCCATCGCGTCGTCGCCGGAACTACCGTACATGCGATCCCTGTTGGAACCGCCACGCAAACTGTCATCGCCGGATCTGCCGTACATACGATCTCCGCCCCTACCTCCGATCAGCTCGTCGTGGCCGTTACCTCCATCAAGGAGCTCGGAGCCGTTTCGCCCAATGAGGGTGTCGTTCCCGTTTCGGCCGTACATTTTGTCCGGAGCGCGACCACCGTCCATGTAGTCATTCCCGGCACCGCCGTCCATGTAGTCGTGACCAAGCCTTGTCTCAATAAGCCTGTCGTCACCTGCCCCACCGTACAGTTTGTCGTCTGCGTCGCCGCCGTCTAGGCTGTCGTTCCCATCGCCGCCTCTAAGTACGTCGTTGCTCTTGCCGCCGTTTATGTAGTCGCCTCCATCTCCGCCGTAAAGCTTATCCTGCCCATCCTGGCCCAATATTCGGTCGTCGCCAGAATCGCCGGTGATCTTGTCTTTACCGGTACCCCCTACCGCGAGATCGATTCCTGGCCCTGCCTCGATGATGTCGTCACCCCTGAATCCTCTAATTGTGTCGTCGCCCGCTAATCCTCTGATCAGATCGCGACCACGACCTCCCTTGAGCACATCCGGCCCAGGTGTACCAGTTATAAGAGAAAGGCCGCCTTGGATAGCTATCTGGTTAGGACGGCCGCCAACCCTGATCGTCCCTACCTTTCGGAAGCTGTACGCACTAATAACCGAAATCGAACCACTTCTTTTATTCGCTACATATATCCGGTCACCCTCGGGGGAAGCCACAACGTCACCCGGGCCTCTACCGACGGCTGGTCTGGCGTATACCTTTCCTTTCCTCAGCCCAACAACCTGCGCTCGACCAGTCTTTGAAGAGCCCTGTGCAACGTAAAGCGACTTGCCGTTTTTCGATAACGCAACTCCAGCAGGGGTGCGCTTGAGTTTTATTCTGCGCTTTATCCGGTTATGGCGCTTCGAGAAAACGGAGATATTTTTTCCCGAGCGATTTGATATATAGACATTCTTTTCAGTGGAGCTCAAGGCAAGATCGTAGGGTCTTTTACCCACCTTCAGCCGCTTCTTTATCCTTAGCGTCTTAGTGTTAATAACGGCCATTCGAGTACGACCGTAGAGCACGTAGGCACGCCCCGTGTTTGATGCAATCACTATCGCACCCGGCCTAGATGGAAGTTTTGAGCTTCTTGTGATCTGTCCTTGAGCCAAGTCAACAACATAAAGTCTTCCTCGTCTCTTGCCTGTAGTCACATAAGCAGTTCCACCATCGTTCGTGAGTGCAACAGAGCTTCCGGTGCGAGATAGATTTATTCTATGAGTTGGCTTCTTAGTAGAGAGATCTATTACCGTGAGCCTTCCTTTGCGAGAACCGTTACTGAGCACGACGGCCTTGGTGCCGTCCTCGCTGACCGCAACACTTTGAGAGCGAAGCCCGACCGATGGTTTAGCAACGACCTTCTTGCTCGATGTATCGACAATCGCAACTTTTGACTTGCCTGTAGTTGTAACGATCAATCGTCCGTTTGCGACTGACGCAAAGGATGCACCTATTGTCGCTGCTAAAACGAGTGAAAAACTTAGATATCGAGTTCTTTTATATGACATTGCCTTAAATGAGTGATTGACCTTCGTCGGTTACAACTGTATTACCTTTAACACACTTAACACTTAAAAAGGTCACGCAAGCCCTTTTTGAAGCTTTCAGCAGAAAACATGTAGGAACGGGGATAGTTGCGGGACTACCTGCTTTTGCTTTTCTGTTTCTTACTCTCGCCCTTCTTCGAAGTCTTCTTTCGCAAGCATTTTACCCGTTGTTTATTCGAGGCCTCACGCATTTTACCGGACGTGTCGTTGACCTTCACCTTGAACTCTAAGCTCCTATGCTTAACACACTTCTTAAAAGTACGCACCATCCTGGTTCGCTTGCCAAAGAGCCTGATAGAGAAATCAGCAAGCTCCTTGTCATTGGGGATGTTGCGCATGGTGACCTTTGTGTATTTCTTGGTCTTTGAGATAGTCACCCTCAAATCTTTAAGCTGTTTGTTCTTCGCTTTGAGTTTGATCGAGCTTGAGGTTTTCTTCTTTTTACGCTTGGACTTCTTAGATGTCTTTGCCGAGCGCTTCTTTGACGAGGTCTTCTTCTTTTTCTTCTTCGTCTTGTAGGGAAAGAACCTTGCCCTTCTTTCCTTCTTGTCATCCCAGAACTCCACATAGGCAAGGGGGTCTTTCTTCTTATGCCCTTTGTATTTGAACTTAAGGTCTCTCGGTAAGTAGAAGGTTGCCTTATCTACTACCTGTCTGGGGTGCTGAGTGACCTTTAAGCGCATATCGGTGTAGCGGTTGTTTCGTGGTTTCCACAGCTTTACCGTGAGGTCGGTCTCGACATTCTGGGCCTGGCAGCCAACGATGTTTAGTGGATGGGTTCCAACCACCTGTCGGGAGTTGTGGCTTATGTAAGTTGAGGTGGCGTTGTAGGTTCCGCAGGTCCAGGGGTTCTGTAGTGATCCTCCTGAGGCCGAGTTCATATTTATCTCGACGCTTCCCATTCCGCCCAGTGGTGGGAAGTTGGTGAAGGCCATCTCCACCCCACCCTCAGCAGTCTGTCTGAGCGTGCCGGAGAGTTGGATCTCTCCAAAGCTCGCAGTCAAAAAGACAGCGATGCCAACAGCGTCGCCCTGTGGCTCTGTTTGATGAATCGTTCCCTCCATAGGGGTGGGAGAAAGGACTGAGGAGACGGAGACCGTTCCGAGCTGGGAGGAGCTTTGGCAAGAGGCAGCAGCAACTTCGGCAGATGAGCATGCGCTAACACCGGTTGGCGCCATGCCGAAGCCCGGTGGAAGGGTGATGTACATATCTTTTGTTAGCGCATCGGTCGCGTTGCTATCGGTAGAGGTCACAAGATTCGAACTTGAACCGGCGATCGACGAGGTAAGAGATAGGTTTACCTTTGGGCTATATGGGATGGCTTGACAGTCAGTGACCGGGAATGGCTCAGTGCCGGTTCTTACCTGCTCGTCGCCACTGTTCGCGACACCGTCGTCACCGTAGCTAGTAAAGGTTGCGTTGAATGAGACGGGGTCGCAGATCGCGGGTATGGTGATTGAACCGCTCGTTGCTCCGTCGATCGTTGTCTGAAACCTATGAATGTGGAGGGGTTGCGGGTCTGGGAAAAATGGAGGAATTGCGATCTCATTCAGTATCCCCGTTGAGAGCATGTCAATACCAGATCCATCGTCTCTAACTGAAACAGATGAGTATGAGACAGCTGTTGGGTTATCGTCAGGGATGGAAACAGAGCGCGCAGCCTCCCCGGGTTGTGGTTCCTCTGCGTAGCTGCTTGAGTTAACGGTTACGGGTTGCTTATTTAGGGGCGGCGGAAGAGGCAGAGACACGACCGCATCGATTGTCTGTGTGCCTATCTTCTGAGCGCTCGGGTTGGAGCAGTAGTACTCGTTGCTGCCGTTTAAGGCCAATTCGCAGTACTCGCTGCTGCTTGAGATCGGTATCAGCCCATCTGGCCACGCGAGGCTCATCGACTCTAGATCTTGTTCATCAGTATCGTCATTTGCCTCGAGCACCATCGTGATGTCAGAGTTTGTTCCGGCAACGTATGAGGTAGCCGATATCTGGTTGATCCGCCAGGTGAAAGGCCCTTGTGCCTTCGATTCAGCTGCGGCTAGAGCCGCCCCGAACAGGAGTAGCGTCAAGCATGTAAGGAAGACTTTTCGAGTTGTTCTTATCGAGATGGATGAGGTCACTTCGCTCCACCCTCAACTGCAACGTTTGGAAGAATCTTGTCAAGCCACTTCGGCATCCACCAGTTTGCGCGACCGAACAGTCTCATGGTGGCGGGCAGAAGGATGAGCCTGATCGCTGTCGCATCAAGGAAAACGGCGACAGCTAGGCCTACTCCGAACTCGCGTAAGCTCATATATTCGGAGAGGCCGAAGGCGATAAAGACACCGATCATGATCGCCGCAGCTCCGGTGATCACGCGCGCGGTGTGGTCGATACCGTACTGAATAGCGCCATCGGTGGTGCCGGTGCGAAGATAGCCCTCACGCATTCTGGTGATCAGGAATACCTCGTAGTCGATAGAGAGTGCGAATACGATTGTCAGAACCCCGCTTACTGATATCGGATTTAAATAACCGGGACCACCGATTAGTGGCGAGTTACCACTGGAGACAAGCTCAAGCACGCCGAATGCCGCTGCCACTGTCAGCAGGTTCAAGACCACTGCTTTCAGTGCAAGTAGTGGCGACCTGAACACCAATGTCAGCACAATCAGTGCCACCAGGATAAGAGTTATCAGCATCGGGATGAGCCGATCCTTCATCCTTTTTACGAACTCGTTCAGAACAGCACCTCGACCGCCAACGGCAGTCTGGGCGTTCAAGTCATCAGCCAGCTTCGGAGTTTGGCTGTTCAACCATGCGTTAAAAACATCAAGATTCTTCATGACCTTCGGCCCAGCCCCAAGATCTGTCTTTTCCCCCTCGCCAGAACCCAGTATCACCATGATCCTGCTGGCCGAGCCTCCCTCATCCCAGTTGAGTGCAAAGGCGGCACTCTCCTGCTCGTCCTTGTCTCCCCCGTCTATCCCGGCCAGTATGAAGTAACCAGACTTGGCCATATTTTCCTGCTGCTGGGCTGTGCCGCCCGATTCCTGGCTTGAGTTGTACTGACCAACGTTGCCGGCCATCTGCTCTAAGCCCGACTCAAGGCCTGCACTTTGTGTATGGCCCTCACCCAGCTCACCCGCAAGCCTTCCCGCGCCCTCCTTCAGGCTGCTGGCACCGCCCACCAGGGTTTGGTTGCCCGCGTTTAAGTCTCCGGTGCCTTCACGGGACTCATCAAGGCCACTGGTTAAAGAGCCCGAGCCCGTATAGATCTTGTCTAGACCGGATACCAGCGAGTCGGTACCCTTGCCCAGCTCAGCCACGCCTACGTGCAGGTCAGTGGCACCGGAGGCTAAGTTTGCAGCCTCCTTGGACGCAGCAATATTCTGCTCTGTTGCCCTAGCGATCGAACTCTCCATGCCGTAGTAGCCTGACTCTGGCTGTTGGCCGGTTTTGGGATGTTGACCGGTCAAGGTTCCCAGTGCGGTTGCTGCTCGCTCGTAGGCTATTGCAAACTCGGGGTCTGACTTGGTTGCTGCGGTTGTGCGGTCTAGGGCTGCGAGTGCCAGTGAGAGCTCATTGGTGGCATCGGAGCTTGCCTTGCGCAGGCTATCCAGGCTTCCACGGCCTCCGGCAAGTTCATCTGCAAAATCCTTGGAGGCGTCTTTAACTTGGGCGGAGCCTTTCTCAACATCATCTGCTGCCGAAGCTATCTTCTTTGCCCCGTCGCGAGCCTCGGCGATCGACCCCTCAAGCTCGCGTGAGCCGGTGGCGGTTTTATCAAGTGCGCTTTTTAGCTCAAGCGTCCCGTCGAGAGATGCGCTCAACCCTTGCTCCAGACTCTCAGCGCCGCTGGAGGCCTCAGTCAGGCCTTTCCTTAGATCTCCAACTCCACTCTCTGCTTCTCCCAGGCCTCCCTCAAGCTTGTCTAAGTCCTTTCGCTGCTTCGACAGGTCTTTGGATGTCTTCTGTAGCTTCTTCGACTGTTCGTTTAGCGCTGCGGGACCTAAGACAGTGCCGATACCATCCTTGCGCGCGAGCTTCTTCTGGAACTCGTCCAAGGTGGCGAGCCGAGCCTCCTCTGTCAACGGTCCGTCCTTGGAGACGGCAAGAACGGTGAAAGAGGCCGCCCAGCCGCTTCCGACTTCTCGCTTGATCTTTATGAAATCCTCTCTGACCTTATTTCCTTCGGGGAGCGCGGTTGCTGCCGGGGCTCCCACGTCAAGGCCTATTGCGGGCGAGGAGAGGATCAGAAGTGGGACCAAGACTGCCACAGTCGTTAACACTGGTCGCTTGATGAGTCGTTTAACGAGAGTGCCAACCTGTGCCTTGGGTGACTTCCTACCGATGCGCCAGCGCTCCAGGTAAGGAGCCAGCAACGAGAGAAGCGCGGGCAGCAGTGTCGCCGAGGCGAACATGGCAATAACGGCTGCACCCAACACGCCAGCTGTGGCCGAGACCATCATGTCACCGGGAGCGACCCACAATGTTGCCAGCATCGCCAGGATCAGGATAATTCCGGCAAACATCACCGTTCGCCCAGCAGTTGCTGCGGTTTTTTCGAGGGCTTCTTCTTTGGAGCGCCCTGCCGCAAGTTCCTCTCTGAACCGTGAGACGATAAGCAGTGTGTAGTCAACCCCGAGCGCCAGACCCATCATCGACATCATCGTGGTAGCCATGGCGTCAATGCCGACCATGCGTGACATAAGCGCGATTACACCGCCGCCACTGGTGATTACAAAGAAACCGAGCACGGCGGGAATCAGAGCAGCGATCGGGGATCTAAAGACCAGCAGCAGGATGATCAGGAGGAAAGGTGCGGCAAGCTTCTCAGAATCTCTGGCGGCCTTGAAGCCGATGCGATTCATCTCTGTGTTGAGAGCCGCCGACCCGGTGACGTGAGAGGTCACCGACTGTGGAAGGGCTTTGTCAAGTTCCTTTCGTATCGCGGGGAGCGTTTCACTGCCGGCCGCTTCGATTGGGCGGCTTACTTGTAGGACGAGCAGTGCCTGACTCTTCTTCGGTCTCAAGAGATCGGGAGCGTTTGGCGACCAGGGGCTTAGAACGCTGACGCTTTTTACTTTGTCCAAACGCTTCGCCGCCCTGGGGCCGAAACGGTCAATAGATTTCTGGTTACCCTTCAGTAGCACGACCAGGCTTTGCGATTCACCGAAATGCTTTTTCTCGAGCTCAACTGCATCTGCGCTCTTGGTACCGCTTATAAGTATGTCGCTTGTTTCAAGCGATGACGCGCCGTTCTGTCCCGCGAAGAAGAGATAGACAACGGCAACTAACCAAAGCGCCAGTACGGTTTTCGGCCTCGCTGCGCAGGCATGCGCTATGCGGCTTAATATGCCGTTGCTTAAGATTGCTTCCTCCCTATCATCAGTCCCTAAGAAATAGTATTAGCGACCCGGAAACCGCGTCGTGAGTTTGATCACACTGGTAACAATCCGCTCAATCTATCTCTATGACTAATAGACGCTGTAGACAGGTACTTGTTTGCGAGACACATCACGCTTCTGTTTGAGGCGAACTGCTCGCTTGGACAAACGGGATGGCTGAGGCAGCATTAAGTTACTGCATGTAGTGTCTTGAGACCATTATGGTCGACAACGAACTGTTGATGCTTGCAAATCCCGCGGCGGGGTCAGGAAGATCGCTTAAAGCGATCAATGAGGCCGGTCAGTTGTTTGATTCTATGAACCTTGCGAGTACGGCGAGGCTGACGGAAAGCCTTGAGCACGCAAGGCAGGAGGCGAGAAAGGCTGCGTCGGAAGGGACTACCGTTATAGCTGTCGGAGGAGACGGTTTTCTGGGGGCAGTTGCGGCTGAGGTTGCGGAAGCTAACGGAACTCTCGGTGCTATTCCCGCGGGACGAGGAAATGACTTTGCTCGCGTGATGAAGATCCCGACTGAGACGAAGTTGGCCTGTAAGTTGATAGCAAGGGGTCGCGTTAGAACGATCGATATGGGTGAGGTTAACGGCCATCCGTTTCTCGGTATCGCAAGCACAGGGTTTGACTCATACGCAAACTACTACGCAAACAGGGTGAAACTGGTTCGTGGTCGTCTGGCATACGCCTACGGTGGAATAAAGGCGTTGGTTAAGTGGAAGCCGGCAACATTTACGATCGAGGCCGGTGGTGAGCGTTGGGATATGACCGGGTACACGGTTGCCTGTGCAAACTCAAAGGCGTATGGTGGCGGCATGTACATAGCTCCAAATGCTGACCTTCAAGATGGACTACTGGATATC
>SDBV01004849.1_pt1 | contig 19149 bp, 17 predicted proteins | sample 2277081 | NCBI WGS metagenome assembly SDBV01 (sample SAMN10402039, study PRJNA504765) | marine sediment metagenome | isolation source: marine sediment core GS10_PC15, 223 cmbsf | place: Arctic Ocean: Southern Knipovich Ridge | collected 2010
GAAAGACGTGCCCGCAGCGGTCAAGGCGGCTGCGAAAAAAGCGGTGCCCAAGGGAAAAATCACGCTCATCGAGCGGGAGGTGGAAGGCGAGGACCCTGGACAATACGATTTCGAGATCACAGCGGACGGAAAAACCTACGAGGTAGAGATTACCCCCGAAGGCGAAATCAAAGAAGTCAAGGAAGTGGCCGAAGGAAGCGAAAGCGGAGAGAAGGAATGGACGGAAGACTTCCAAATCGAGAACTATACCTTCGTTTCGAGAGGGAAGAACCTCTTTTTCATTCTCGAACCGGGGTATCAGCTTGTGCTGGAAAGCGAGGACGAAAAGGTCGCCATCACGGTTCTGGACGAAACCGAGATGGTGGGCGGCGTTGAGACGCGCGTGATTGAAGAACGGGAAGAGCAGGACGGGGAATTGAAGGAGGTTTCCAGGAACTATTTCGCCCTGTGCAAGGAGACCGGCGACGTTTTCTATTTTGGCGAAGAAGTCGATATTTACAAGAATGGAAAAGTTGTGCGTCACGAGGGGGCATGGCGCGCCGACGAGCCGAAGTCCAAGGCGGGCATCATCATTCCGGGGCGGGCCTTGTTGGGGGCGCGTTATTACCAGGAAATTGCGCCGAATGCCCTGGACCGGGCGGAGCATGTGCGTGACGACGTGACGCTGAAGACACCCGCGGGCGTCTTCAAGAACTGCCTCTACGTGGAAGAGACAAGCGGCCTGAACGCCCGAGAACTGTGCTACAAGACCTATGCGCCGGGCGTCGGCATTATCCAAGACGAAGACCTGCTTCTCACGAAATACGGCTACGTCAAGAACTAAGGTTTGGCGGTTTCCTGCTACTTGCGGCCGGCGTCGAATAACGTTCTGAGTTTACTGACAATATTGGGCGTTGTTTGGTTGACAAACCAAGTTGATTCCAGTGGCCGTCATAATGTAAAATCACGGTTCTTTGAAAGGCCGGGATGGTGAAATTGGCATACACGCTAGGCTAAGGACCTAGTGCTCTTAACTGGGCGTGCGGGTTCGAGTCCCGCTCCCGGCACCACTTAAAATACTCAGGCGGTTCGTTGACGCGGGCCGCCTGTTTTTTTATTCTTGGGACGGTGGTTTGAACTTTCCCAAGAGCCTTTCTACAAACTCTAAGGCCCTTTTATGGACCTCCGAATTCTTCGATGCCCGCGGACCCGCAACGTTTAACACCCTGATCGAGTGTTCGTCAATCCATGAAACTACACTTTCCTGAGCGGGAGGATCGAGCAGGTCAACAATCTTGCAGGGTTTGTCGAGTTTCTTGGCAAAAACGATGGTTTCCGCTGTGCCTCCGGTGGGAGCCCCCCATGACAAGATCAAGGTGCCGTCAGAATCCCTGACGTTCCATTGGGTCCTTTCACTGTATGTTGAGGATGGGGTTTCTTTGAGTGGGTAGCGGTTGGGAATTACACCGTCTTCGGCCAGGCGGCCAAGTGGACACCATCCTCCGCAATCGAGGCCAAAGTTAAGGGCGGCGTCGAGCGCCGCCCTGTCAACACCGGTTTGTCCACCGGAAATTATCTTGGTTATCATCTCATAGCGCCCACATTTTCGGTTATTCTTCCTCGGGCGCTTTTGCGGGCACAAAGGGCACCCTGCCCTTATCTATTACCGCCTTCATCCCAGCGGCTTCGGCAGCTTCTCGTACACTTTCAATCACCTCTTCGGGTGCATAAGGGTGAGAAGATATGGTGACCGTGACCTTGTCCGTGAACTCTATAGAAGCAAAGTCCACGCGCAGTTCCTCGATTGTATTAATCTTTCCGCCGGAGAAAATCTCGCCTGTCTCGCCCACGGCAACGCCCCGGTCATGGCGGCCTTGGGACAGCTTGTCGCTAATCCTTCCCAAGGTTCCTTTCAAATCGCGCCTATTAATGCGCTCCATTTCCTCGTCAATGGCCGCGAGCTTATACGCTTCCGGATCCGTATAGTGGTCCCGAATGGTCGAAGTAATAAATATCAACAGTTCAGAGTTTTGGTGGTCTTTTTTTGTGTTTCTGAAAGCGCGGCCAATCAAGGGCAAATTGCCCAAGATAGGAACGCCGCTGGAAGTGTCGGAGAAGCGGTCGGTGCGCAATCCGCCAATAACAACGGTCTGGCCGCTCTGGACAAGCACTTGGGTTTCGGTGCTGTTCTTTTTCTTTTCAGGCACCGTGCTCTCCTCATTGTTGCCGACTATCGTGCGCATCTCGAATGTACTTTCCTCCGCCGCAATGTCCAGCAGTATGCTATCTTCGTCGCTTATTCTTGGCAGGACCCGCAAGATCGTACCCACGTCCAGGAATTGGATCTGGTTGCTTGGCCTGTAGCTGTACGAATATGAACCGGACTGGTCGCGAGACGAGGTCGGCTGATACGTAGTTGCGCCTACATAAGGTACGCTGCTGGTGTTTTCGAAGGCAGCTTCCTGGCCGTCCTGCACGGTCACTCTTGGATGGGACAGTACCTTTACGTCGCCTTTGCTGTCCAGGTAGTCCAACACTGCCGCTACGCTGTCGCCTGTAAATCTTTCGAGGATCGGTCTTTCAAATATGTCGGTGTTTATTTCCCCTGTTATTGGATCCGTATCGAAAATCATGCCGGGGAATTGGCCAAAACGCAGACGGTCGCCGTCTCCGCTCGGATCAAAGAAGTTCGTAGTAACCGCTCCGTGCTGCAAGGAGAAGGGCTGGCTTCCCATCGAACCAAAGTATGCCCAGTCGATTCCCAACTCTCTGGCCATGGTCTTCGATACGGTAACAAGGTGCGCTTCAATCTGCACCTGTCTGCGTTTTATGTCCCACTCTTTGATAAGCACATCGACCCTGTCAAGGCGCTCTGGCAAGGCGGTAATCGTGATTTGGTGGACTTCCTCGTTAAGAGTAATCTCGCCCATCTCCTCAGGGATCAAGTGGCTGATTTTGTCCGCTACGGAATCAGGCTCCATGTAATTGAGGATCCACGTGCGGGTTTCTACCTCTTTATCCATAGCGTCTATCAGACTTTGCACCACATCAAGCCGCGTGGGCTGGTCCGTGACTATAAGAATATTAAGGCGGGCGTCCACCTGAGCGGTTCCCCGGTCGCTGAGCACTTCGTCAAGGGAGTCCATGAAGTTGTCAACATCAATATATTTTACGCTGAACTCGCGCGTCTCGATCTTAACATCCATGTCCTCGATAAGAGGACGCATTGCATCTATGTTGTCTTGTGTGTCCCAAACCATAATGGTACTAGTGCGCGGATCGGTAATCATCCATCCAGTGTTTGAACGCAGCAACCCGAGCGACGTCTCAATGTCCTGCAGGTCTGCAAACTCAATCTTGAACTGTTCGGTTGCCAATGAACCGTAGGTCTTCAGAAAGTACTCATCAAGCGTCATCACGTATAGGAAATTGATGTCCGGATCATAGTCGTAATAGACACCATGAAACCTCAAGACTTCCATTGCCTTCAGAGGCTTGGTTTCAAAAAGCCAAAAACGCACCTTTAGCTTCTCCACTTCAGCAGTGGTCACTATGTTCCAACTGGTGGCAGCGGCAATAACACTCAAGAACTCCGTTACGGCTGTGAGGCCTTCCGCCTCCCAATCTATGGCCTCACCAATATCGGGAACTTCCCTGTAAACGATCTCCCTATTCTTGAACGGCTCATAACCGCCTATCTTGGCGGCCTTGAAACTCACGGGCTTACCCTTGGACGACACTGTGCGGGTCGTCTTTGTGGGTGTGGACGACCTTCTCTGCGTACTAGGTGCAGGCTTGGTCGGAGTCGCCGGCCTTGCCGGAGCCCCCGGAGCCGTTTGAGCCCCCGAAGTTGGCCGTGGAGTGAGCCTGCTTGTAGGCAACTGCCCATAAGACGAATCGGGTACGAGCAATCCCGAAATACCCATCGAAATCAATAAAACCAGGATTCTTTGAAAATAACGATTTTTCATGACTCTTCTATCAACTCCACTTTCAGAATCTACCGCCGTAAAAAGCATAATGCCACTTATAAGTCCAAAAAACATCCTTTTATAGCATAAATTGCCACCATATAGTCAACGAAAGCCGAAGGTATAAAGTAGACAAGTCGTATGGGAAAAGGTTGAAAATGCGCGTCTAACGAGGCACGGAATGGGTCAATTCGACTCCTAAATCCATCCTGGAGAACACCACCTTGTCTTTGGCAATCTCTTTAATCTTGATATCATCATGAATAACATCGCCCACACCCAGAAGTTTACCTTTTGCGTTGCCTGGGTAAACAATCTTCACCCTTGAACCTACTTTCTGTTTCTTTATTTTGACGCCCGCACACGCTTTTGCAAGGTCATAGACCTTCGGCTTCGCTTTTGGTGGACTGTAAAGACGCTTCCACAAAGCGGGCTTTGAATTGATTGATTCCTGAATAATGTCGTAGTTCTTGGTCGCCTTTATGGCCAAATCGATCACTTCAGGCTCTATCTCGGACAAGCGCTCCTTAAGAAGGTCCTTGCGGTACTCCATGGGATTGTCCCTATAAGCGACTATAATATTGGCGCACACTGCAATGAGGGCAAGCACGCCTATCATAAATATCAGCCTTTGCATGATTCAGTCCGTCCATTCTTTCAACATAACATTGTCAATGTAAATTTCACTGTCAGCCGCCCCAAGTTCTATAAACGGCGCCCTGAGCAAGAACGAATCACCTGCGTCCTCATACAACATAAAGCGTACCTCGTACCCATAAATCCGGCCATCTCTGGATGCCTCAACTTCGCCGTAGGACCTGCCGTCTGAATCCGCGGCCACCGAAACGTTCACCTTGCCGCTGGAAGCCATGTCGAAGGTCAGAATATACTCGAGTCCACCCTGCAGTTGGACCCTCTGGAACACCTCACAGTTGCCGGATTCCGCCTTTGCATGCATCGCGCTCCCGCCCAATGTCGCGTAATCCGCGCTCTTTGCGACTGCACAGCCCTCCGTCTCCCAAACATGGAATTTGCCATCCCGTTCATCGAACGAGTCAAAACTTGGATTGGTTACATAGTTTTCAGTACGCTTCTGCTTTTTCTGTCCTTGTTCACTAGGCGCGCCGTCCACAACAGTGCGCGTAACATCCACGGTAGCGTGAACAATCCCTTCCTTTACAACCGGCCTTTGCAGAGTTAGCCTGTCAACCTGCAATGCCTGCGGACTTTCGGCGATTCTGCGCAAAAACTCGACAAGGTTCTCCACCGTCGCCTCTGGAATGTTGAGCGAAATCTGGTACTCGCGATATCCATCGCCCCCCTCCATCAAATGCCCCTTGTTCAATTGAGGAATGCTGACAAGATACTCATCATCGTCGGCGTATAAGGCATCGGCGGCCTCCGGGTTAGTCAACGCAAGCCTGAAAATCTCACGACGCAGCCTCTCATGTATCTCCACCTCAGTCCACGCGCTCGAATGCTGGTCCTCGATCTCCGAAAAAGCATCGTCTATACTGTCCGCGCGCGCGGCGACATGGGCATATTTCATGATGTCATCCTCAAGCTGCTCGATAGCCCCGTCCAACACGCGCAGTTGGTCAAGAGTAGGAACGATAAAAAAGTATCCGCAACCCACCACGAGCAAGACGAGGATCGCAACCGACAATACTCGTTCTCGCTGCGAAAGTTTTTTCCAAAGGTTATTCAAGCACTATCTCCTCGATCACTCTTCCGAATCTTCATCAAAAAGGGGCACAGTTATGCTGAATTGCCAGACCACTTTTCCAAACTCTTTGCTTTGACTAGTGGTCACAAGGTGGGCTCCATCAAAAAGCTCCATATCCGGCCTTATAGCGGCGGCATTTCGCAACTTCACCGCAAGCATATCTGGCTCCCTGCGATCCACTGCCAAACCGCTGATATCCAGACTCATGTCACGCCTGAATTCCATGGCGGTTATGGTCAATCCACTTGACGGGCAAAGCTCGAAAACTTTGGAAAGGATTTCGAGAATTCCATCGGACCTGTCAACTTCTTGCTGCAAAAACTCTAGCTGCTTTCGTTTGGCTACGGCGTCACGCGCCCTTTGCTGGATAGGAACTAGATCACTTTGCAGCTCATTTAAGTAAGCGCGTTTCATATCAAGTTTCTGATAAAAGACCCCCATAATAGAAGCCATTATCGCAACAGTAAGGACAGCCCACGATACCGCACTGCGCTTCACCTTTGCAGCGGCGCGTGCGTCGACAAGCGATTCAGGAGTCAGGTTAATAACAACATCGGCCGTGCCCTGTGCAGTCATGGCGGCGCCAATTAACGTCAACACGTTTTCAGGAACTTTGTCCGCGCCGTGGCCTATGAGCGAATGGGCTATCGAGGACGCCTCGCAAGTTCTCTCGGTTTGCATGGACAGGTCGCTGCATATGCCTTCAACCTCCGCGAAATCAGAACTTACCAAGACGCGCTCCACCTTCAGGCCATGTTCAGATTCGCGCCTGAAAGCTCCAAGCGTCCCGCGTGTTTCCAGAGCAAGCTCTTCAAGGATATCCTCAGAGTTTCCACTACCGAGGCTCCAGTCAAGAACGGTAGCGACGCCGCGCGTGTACTCGAGGCCGCGAGGGCCGACAACCAAAGCTTCGATTCCCTCCGAGCCTAAATTCATAAGCGCCAAAGGGCTTTCCGATTGTGGATAAAGCGCCAACATGGCCGAAGCCAGGCACGCCGAACTCACGAAAATGTTTTCCGGCTCAACGCCTGCCCCGCCAAGCACGCGCAAGTGCTCGACAACCACGTCGCGGTGGGCGAGCACGGCCATAACACGAGATTGATTGTTTTCAGCCCTTTCCAGAACACACTGGTCAATCACAAGCTCTTCAGGCGGAAAAGGCACGTATTCGTCGGCGCTAAGTTCCACCATGCTCCGTATTTCACCAATGTCGTGGGTTGGCAAATTAATGATTCTTGCCGTCATGTTGTGACGCGGCAATACCGAACATACTTTGTCCGAACTTATCCGATGCTCTTTCACGAAGCCGGTGAGTGCGTCCTGCAACGCTTCACCGCCGCCGGTCCAATCGCCTCGCAATTGATCATACGCAGCGACTTCGACCTTCTTTGAAGAACGCCGGATGCGCAAGCGCGTAATGAGATGCTCATCGAACTGGATAATGCTTATGTAACCGCTTTTACGAGCCAAAAGACCCCTCCTGCCATTCGAACATGTTGCCGTACGAAACAATTGCCGAGCACTCGGCGCGAATTTTACCTTTTCTCAGCGTGCCATACCCGGTAATTCTAAAGAATCGAGAGTCAACCTTGCAATACGTTTGCAGCGCCTTCCTGTCATCATCCGAAACACGTTCGCTAATCGCCAGCGGAACGTCATCCATCATTGAGAACGAACGATCGTCGGCTGTGCCCAATTCTCCGTCGCCGCCTTGACGATATTGCACAATTGCCTCAACCACATCCTTGCCCAGGTCGGGTACACACAGCAGCACTTCCTTTGACGCAGTGTTGATGTTTATTCTGCCGTGTTTTCCCCAGCATGTTAACAGGTCGCGCAGACCCGGTTTGTCCCTTTTGCCATACCAGTCGTCGTCTGAGACGCCTTCCAAATAGCGCAGCTCTTCGAGCCGCAGAAAACTTTGGACAGGCTCGTCCGACTCCTCGAGTCCTCTGCGTTGCCTGATTTTCCGAACGGCCGAGAAGCTCAAGGGTTCAACTCCTCCCAAAAGCTCTTTTGAGGCACGGTTTATGTCAATCTTCGATTCCCCGTCCGTGATAACGGCAAAACAATACTCGTCCTTGTAGTCCTCGTCCTGGCCTATCTTATAATAACCCTCCTTGAGCATGTCTTTCGGACGATACCACTCTTGATCGTGGCTGGTATAACGCGCGGTGGCAGACGATAAACCGTACATGTTAGTAGCATGAGACATACGCAAAAGCGAGTCTATGGCCGTCTTATTCATTACCTCGGCGGAACCTCTCTCGACGGCACCCCTCGCCATCGCCATGGCTTGTGAATGGTTCAGCGTATACTGCGCTCCCCGCAAATCGAGCATAGCGCGGCGTCCGAAACCTATGGTGATCACGGTAATTATTGCCAGGACCCACAGCACACATACCAAAACAAATCCTCGTTCAGAGTGTTTCATGTCTAAACTCCCCTGAACTGCCCAGCCTGTTTTCTTCCATAGGCGTAGTGGGCGCGTTGAAAGCAATATATGAAGTAAAAGTCGTCTTGCCGGTTTCAGACTTTGGATCTGCAACCACAATCACTATCTTGATCGCTTGGGGTCTTCCCCAGCCTTCCCTGTTTTCGTGTTCGACGGCCAGTTTAGTCCACTGCTGCTTACGAAGTTCCTCGAACTCTGGCTCGCTGTCATCAGTAACGACCCACAAGTATCTGATATCCATGCTGATGATATCACGCGCCACTTCGTACTGGGACCGGCTTTCCAATTTCACCTTGCGGGAATCGCCACCATCCTCAACTGTCCTTACTAGCGGAAGCGGACCTTTTACAACACGCTCATCTCTCAACAGGATATAGTTCTTGGTCTTCGGATCTTTCGAGAGATGATACTTTATCCACATTATCCGGGTGCTTGTACCCTTTCTGACATTCATTGGAGGTACGGCCGCGAAAAACTCCATTTCCCGACGTTTCCCTTTAAACATGTGTTCGGAACCCGTAATCATGTTGCGAAGTTCCCGATTGAACATGCTTTGCGCCGAACGCACGTCCTGAAAAGGCACTATCCCCTCCTCGCCAATGCGCCAAGCGCGAACTGAAGAGGTGAATGACACATAAACGGCCGCCATAATAATGCTCAGAATAGTCGATGCCACGATCAGTTCCACGAGAGTGAAACCAGCGTCGCTGCCGGCCCGCCCTTGCGGGAGTGCCGTACGAGCCTTTTCAGGCAATCTATATCGAGAGGGACTTTTCATGGCTGAGGAACGCTCCCCTCTTCTTCTTCGGACAACATAATAAGCTTCTTGTGAGAGAACAGGGTTTCCATAATTTCTGCATGCGGCTCGCCGCTGCGTTCCCAGCTCACTTCGACGGAGATCTTTCCAAGATACTTCACAGGCAACTCGAAATTCTCGTAACGTTCCCGCATTTCAGGTGTGGCATTGGCAGGCAGCGGCGGCAAAGGTATATCAACGCGCGTCACCGACCAAGTGTACCTATAGCGGGACAGTTCGCCAGGAAAAGCGCCGCCACCACTTGCGCCCTCCATCAACCGCGGCTGGATTTGCAGCTTAGCAACCATTTCCTCGAGCAAGAATCGGACCTCGACATAGTCGCGCGTCATGCCTCTGACAATTATCGCTTCGCGCATCGCGCCTTGAATCGTAAAGATGCCTATGCTGAGGACTGCCAGCGACACCAGTGCCTCAAGCAATATGTAGCCGCCCTGTGTCCGGCAAGCGCGGCCACGAGATGCTTTCATATTTTCAGCACATGCATACATACTCAGTCGCTCACCTTGAACCGTCCAAGCTTGCCTTCAGTCTTAATGGTAATCGTCCCAACTTTTCCTTCTTCGCGCATCCTTAGAGTGGCCACGTCGCAAGCGCCGCTAGGGAAGAAGCTGATGTAGTGCGCGCCTGTTTCCCTGTCCCGCTTGGTAGTGGGGCGCGTGAAACTGACGAGTTCCGCCAAACGCCTGCGTCCTTCATTCAAAGCGAATACTTCTTCATACACCTTTTCGCCTTTCACAATGTCCACTTGCCTCATCAGCCAATATTCGCCCTCTTCGCGATCGAAACAAAAGCGGTACTCGACCGAATCCGTCACCGCACGCTCCTGGGCGAACTTCAGTACGCTAATCACATCACGCCGCGAATGTTCAGCCTTAACGCCCGACAAAGAGCCGCGAAATATCGGCATTACGGCGGCTGACATAATCATGATCAGCGTCATCACGACTATCAGCTCCATCATGCTGAAACCGGCGGATTGCGAAAGGCCTTTATGTAAGCGTGTACGCATTTATTAAGCTCTCAGATTCCTATGTCTGACGTGCCCGTGCTAGTACCGCCTGTTTCGGCGGCCTCTCCCATAGGCGAAGTCGCCGTGACGTCGTCGCCACTGCCGGACACGCCGTCCTTGCCCGAAGAAGTAATATTGTAATCGTCACCGGTCACTGTGTAGTTGTATGGATTCTGCCATGGGTCGTTTACAAGTTCCTTCACATATTTTCTGGAACCAGAAACGAGTTCTTCCAGAGACCCCGGCAGATTGTCGTTGTGATCAAGGGCATAAAGCTCCACGGCGTTGCCATAGCTTACAATGTCCCCCTTTGCCCTGCTCACCGATGCCTGGTCGATTCGTCCACGGTAATTGACGACCACCATTCCGGCCAAAATACCGATTATGACCGTCACCAGCAGCAGTTCGATCAACGTAAAACCACTTGAGTTATTCATATCGCGCACCTCCAAATAATTCGAAGCAAGACAATAGGCTCCGAAAACCAAACCCAAAACTATCGAACCATGCAGCAAAACACGAATTCGCCACAAGGCTTATCCAATATTCGAACTAAGGCTCAACATCGGCAGCAACATCGCCACCACGAGAAAACCTATCACTACACCCATAACCACTATCAGCACCGGCTCAAGCAGGGCAGCCATTGCTTTAACCGCACGATCGACTTCGTTGTCGTACGCATCGGCAATGCGCTTGGTAACCGCGCCCAAACGTCCCGTTTCCTCACCCATTGCGAACATGTTCACAACCATCGGCGGGAAATGTTTAGACCTGCTCAAGCTGTCGCTGATGCTTTCACCCTCGGCAACCTTGTCGATAAGGCCTTTGACCTCGTCCGCAATAACGGTATTCGTAAGAGTATCTACGGTCGTCCTGAGCGCGCTCAGCACGGGAACTCCGTTGTCCAGAAGCGTGCCCAAAGTTCTCGCGAAATTGGCCATCTCATACTTCTGCACAACCTTGCCCAGAACCACGACTCGCAAAATCGCCGCATCAATCTGTTTTCGTCCGGTCTCCGTGCGCACATAGGACACAACAGACGCGGCAAATAGGCCAAGCGCAATCAATACCGCCCACCAGAAATCGCCCATGAAATCGCAAATAAACACTACCACCCTTGTGGGCAATGGCAAATTTGCCTGGAAATCTTCAAACATCTCAACAAACTTGGGAAACACGAAGGAAAGAAGGATGAATATGGCGCAACTGCCCACAACCAACAGGAACAGCGGGTATATTAATGCCGAAATGGCTTTGCCGCGCAATTCCTCCTCTTCTTCTCCGAAAGTCACTATCCGCCACATGACCTCTTCGATCATGCCGCCAGCTTCTCCGGCGTGTACCAAGTTGCAGAACATAGTCGAGAAAACTTTTGGATGGCGTTCCAGCGCTTCGGCGAAACTGCTGCCTTTTTGAACTGAGTCGCGCAGGTCCGTGACAACTTCCAGCATCTTCGGATTCTCGGTCTGCTGCACGATCGTGTTAAGCGACCTCACAATAGGCATGCCGGATTCCAGGAGATTGGCCAATTGGCGAAAGAAAAGGTTTCTGTCCTGCAACTTGATTCGTTGCAGAATGTTTTTCAGAGACACCCTTTCCGCGGTCTTGGAAGCTTCCTCGATAGAGATAGGGAAACAGCCCAAGTCGCGCAGCCGCATAACGACCCCGCGGCGGCCTTCAGCCTCCATCGTGCCGGTTACGTCTTGGCCTTGAGCGTCTTTGGCTTTATACTTAAATTGCGCCATCAGCCTGTCTCTAATGCCTCTGTTACTTCAACGTCCGACGTCACTCGAAGCACCTCTTCGAATGTTGTGTCTCCGTTGCAAATCCTGAACCACCCGGAATCCCGAAGAGTCTTCATACCAAGCTCCTGGGCCTTCTTTTTTATTTCCGTCGAAGGCGCGCGTTTCACGGTCAGTTCCTGTATTGGCGCTGAAAACGTCAGTATCTCGTATATGGCCAACCTGCCTCTGAAACCCGTGTTGCGGCAATGATCGCAACCTTTTCCCTTGCGGAACTTGTGGTCTGCGCACTCATCGGGCCTTACGCCAAATTCTTCGAGCACCTCAGGTTCCGGCACGTATTCTTCCGAACAGTGCTCGCATATCTTGCGAACCAATCGCTGCGCGACTGATGCAATCATGGTACTTGCCACGAGGAAAGGTTCAACGCCCATATCTACAAGACGGGTAACCGCGCCCGCCGCATCGTTCGTGTGCAGCGTACTGAACACCAAATGACCCGTCAGGCTCGACCTTATCGCCATCTCGGCGGTTTCGTAGTCGCGAATCTCACCAACAAGCATTATGTCCGGGTCATGACGCAGCATGGAGCGCAGGGCGCTCTGGAATGTGAAACCTATTCGAGGCAGCACCTGCATTTGAGAAATGCCTTTGAGCTGATACTCAATCGGATCCTCAACCGTCAGAATCTTGTGCTCAGGCCGGTTGAGCTTATTCAACGAGGCGTACAGGGTCGTGGTTTTGCCGCTTCCCGTTGGCCCCGTCACCAGGACAATGCCGTGGGTTTTGCGAAGAAACTTGTCGTAAAGTACCAAGTCGCTTTTCAGGAAACCCAACTGCTCAAGCGTCAGAAACATCGAAGAACGGCTCAGGATACGTATATTGACCGTTTCCCCGTGGGGAGTCGGCAGTATCGACACACGTAAATCGAACTGTCTGTCGCCAATAGTGGCCAGTATTTTGCCGTCCTGAGGCAAACGTTTCTCGGCTATATTGAGGTTTGCCATAATTTTTACGCGAGAAACCAAAGATTGATGCAGGCCGCGGACACTCGGAGGCGTAGGAACTATGTGCAAAACGCCGTCTATGCGATACCGGACCCTAAGTTCGTCCTCAAAGGGCTCGATATGCACGTCCGTGGCCTCGGAATGGATGGCCTCAAGAAACAGCTCGTTCACGAATTTGATGATTGACGCGTCGATATTGTCATCGCCCAGATCAGAGCTAACCTGTGAAGCATCAAGACTTAAAACGTTCGCAAGACCGTCTGAATCGCTCAGGATGCGTTCAACTGTGTCCGCGCCAAGCCCATAAACGGTCTTAAGCGCACGTCCAATCTCATCAGGTGTGGCAACAACCGGCTCGATTCGCCGCTTGAGCACAAGTCTAATGTCGTCAAGGAGTTGTGAGTTCTGAGGATCGCTGACCGCTACCACCAGGGTGCCGCCTCGCTCCACGATGGGCACGAATTTGTAATGTGTTGCAAAACGTGCGGGAACCTTTTCCACGACACTCGGGTCTATTTCTATTTTGGACGGAACAACGTACCTGAGTTCACAGAAATCCGCCAAAGCCTGGAAAATCTGGTCAGCCGGAGCATAATCCAACTGAACCAAGATATCGAGCAAAGTCGTGCCAGCCTTCTCGGCTTCGGCATTGGCCTGTTCCAGTCGTTCGGCACTCAGAATACCGTCCCGAACCAACTTTGCTTCAAATGCTTTTCCTGCTACCACAAAAACAACTCCAAAATTGCGCAACTGCCATATTCTTCAACATGTTACCACATACACAAGCGTGCCTCAAGGGGACTGGGAGCGGCGTGCTTCTAAACAGATATGTCGATTTCGGAAACCCAGACGGGAGACTCGTTCTGCCAGGGTCTCCACAGACAGCCTGCGTCCTAAAGCTCAGATTTGATTTCCGCAAGCGTAGCTTTGGCGAGCCTGGCCACTCTCTCATTACCGCTCTTCGAGGCTTCATTCAATGCCGCACTCGCATTCGTGAAATCACGCGATTTGTTCCAAAAAGCCAAACCAATCTCGATATTCAATTGCGCCACTGCAACCGGATCGGAGCATTTTGCCTGTGCCGTCCTCAAGGTGTCCACAAAAGTCGCCGAGCCATTGCCGCTGAGTTCCAATTCCAACGCCACCCGCTGGGCCATCTCGCCTGCCGCAACACTGGCCACAAAAGTTCCTGGATACTTGACGATTACCTTTTCTAAAGACGCATAATCGCCATCAGCAGAACGCTTTGCAGCGTCAAGCAATTCCAAGGATACGTAAGCGACCTCCTTGGCCTCGGCAAGCATATTCAACCTGTCCTTCGCCTTGCGGCTCTGTCGATAAAGCTCGGGATAATCGCGTGCTAAAAGCGCATAATCGTCATAAGCCTGGGCATATAACCTGATGTGGCTGAATGCAAGATCCGCCTTTCGCATCTGGACTTCGCCAGCCTTTTCCGCATGCGGATTGGCATTCAGCGCCTCACGCAAATTCATATATGCCCTAATAAAGTCGCCGCTCTCATCCACAAGAATGTCCGCTTCATTCAGCGCCAACTGCAACGCAGACGCATCTTCTGTAGACGATGCGCGAGTTTCGGTTATTTCTCTAACATTTGCGCCCCGCTCACCCATCTCACCAACAAACAGGGTCAATAGCACCAGACACATTCCACCCACAAGGACTAGACGTCGAGGGAAAAGTGCCCGGGGAGGCTTAGATTCGTTCAGCCGGGCCCTGATGGCGGGCAGCATGTCGCGGTCAAGCGGGGCATCTTCCGACAGAGCGGTGCTCAATTCCCCGCTCAAGGAACTCAGCTCTTCGAGTTCCGCGCTGCACTTGGGGCATTTCGCCAAATGACTGTCCAATTCCCGCGACTCATTCTCCGAAAGGTCATCATATACCGATGCGGCAATCATTCCCTTAATCCTACGGCATCCCATCATATTGTCTCACCTCGTTTGAATTAATACTCTATTCCGAATAAAGGTCTTTCAGCTCGACCTGTAACTTCTTCAGGGCGCGAAAAAGATGAACTTTTACGCTACCCGTAGTACATCCTTGCGCTTGCGCTATTTCAGCCAAACGCATGCCTTCAAAATGCCTCAACTCGAAAACCGTACGCTGTGCGGGCGACAATCTGATAAGCGCCTCCCGTATTCGCGCGTCTATTTCCTTTGCGCGGACCTGCTTGGCCGTGTCAATGGGCGAAACCTGCACCGACATCAGCGTGGCCTTTGTCCCGTCGGTCTGCGACCCGTCCAGACTAAGGTGCTGATGGCGCTTTCGGCTCCGCACAAAATCAATTGACTGATTGACCGTCAGACGTATCATCCACGGAACAAATCCGCTGACGGGCTTCCAACTGTGGATTTTCCTGTGGACCTTTAAAAAGGCCTCCTGTGCAACATCGAGCGCGTCCTCTCTGTTGCCAGTGGTACGGAAAGCCACCGCGTAAACCCGTCCCTGGTGACGACGGACTATCTCGTCAAAAGCCGCCTCATTGCCTGCCTTCAACTCTGTAGCCAGTTCATTGTCAGCCAGTTTCGATATATCCATGTTTCCTGACGGTTTCATTAAGACTAACGCTCCAAAACACACAAAGGTTTACAAAGTGCCAAAACTAAAACCAGGTGCAGGTATTCGTTTAACCCGTGGCGGTTTTGGGCAAAGGCCGCAAGAAAAGGGACAGACCCGTCTGCGCTCGAAGACTCGCTCCGCTTGCGTCAGTCCCTTTTTTGCTCAGTTTTCTGTTCACTCGCACGGGTTTACCGAATATTTACACTAGGCCAAAAACACAAAGTCTGTCAGCTCATTATAACCATTGGACTCAAGTTCCGCCCGAATTTCGTCGCGGGCACCCGGCGCGCCCACCGCAATAACTATAAAAACGCTCCCAGGCGCGGGCAGGTCGCCCATCTCTATCACCTGTACCCCATGTATTTTCAGCCCAACTTTTCGGGGATTAATATCTACAACTGCCTCTGGGACAAGGCCGGCCCATTCACGCAACCATAATTTGCCGACTTCCCCGGCCCCCCACTGAAAAAACCTGCGGCCTGGCGCGCCAGACCCGGAATTCGGACCACAAAGACTGCTCAAATAGCTGTCAAGAAGATAATGCCTCTTCAATTCGCGAAATCTGCTAAAACTGTAGCGGTCATCCGTCATCGACAGTCTTTCGGGCGTATCCCTCCATTCCACAAGGACTTGCGGCACTTTTCCGAATCGCGCTCCGTGCAGAAACAGCCGCATGCACAAATCGTAGTCTTCAGCCCACCCTCGCTCCTGATATCCCCCGACGGCCTCGAAAACGTCCCGTCTCAGCATAAAAGTGGGATGAGGTATCGGACATTCCACAAACAACTCGCGCATTATCTCATCGTGATGCGTCAAGTTGTTTACCCAGTCGTCATATCGTATCCGGCCAATGCCCACTTCGTTCCCAATGGTTTTCACCCCGGCCCCGCAAATGCCCAATTCTGCTTCTCTTTCCATAAGACTGAATTGCTTCTCAATGCGTTCGGGATGGGAGATGTCGTCCGCATCCATGCGGGCCAGATACTTGCCGCGTGACACCGAACAAGCCCGGCGTAGCGCCTCGACTATCCCAACGTGTTCGCTTGCCACCACTTTTATCCGGCCGTCGCCGCACGCTAAGGACTGGGAAATTCCAAGCGAGCCGTCCGTTGAACCATCGTCAAACAGAATCAACTCGAAGTCTTCAAATGTCTGGCCCACAATTGACGACACCGCCTCAGACAAAGTCTCCTGCGCGTTGTAGCATGGCAGGATTATGGATACGGGAGGAGAAGTCATGGTTTTGTCATGCCAAAGATAAACTCATAACGGTAAACGAATGCGCGGGAAATGTATGAACCAGCTCACCATTTGCAGGTTCAAGCTTAAGGCGCTTTGGAGCAACGTTCTTGGGATTATCGAAACTATTCTCGGAATTACATTCGCTGCCTGTGAGCGCACGGCCTGTTGCGCCGGAAATCTTGGCATCGCGCAGGCATATGGTGGTCTCGATATCCTTATCGCCGGCAAGATTGGCCACGCTTACAAACACACGTTTACCTGAACTGGATACGCTCGCGCTCAGCGCCCCCACGCTCCACGCCTCGCACAATTCAGGGCAATCCATCTCATTCATTAAAGAAACCGCCCCCATATGCGGCCTCATCATGTCGAAAACATGATAGGTTGGGGTAACACACATGGCCAGTCCGTCAGTTATTGCCACGCTGTGAAAAACGTTTACCGCATACGCAAGATTAGCCATTTGGATCCGATGAGACCAGCGGTTAAACATGTTGAGGGCCGCGCCCGCAAACAATGCGTCATACAAAGTACAGTCCTGTTCAAAACCGTTATCGCTGCAAGCAACGTTGCGCTGGTTACCCCATTCATCAATCGACAAATCTATTCGCCTGCCGGGGTAATAGTAACTCAAAAGCCTGTCAGCCCCGTCGATTCTATTCTCAAGTCCAGCCAGGCTATCGGCAAGAGTCGCAGACATATCACCGGCCACATCATACTCCCCAGAAATGGAACAGGGAATTGAGAACACATCCAGTAGATCATGGCAGGGCATTGTTTCGCAAAAATCGTGGTCCCACATTGCATTGCCGGCGCCACATGCCACCAGACTCGATTGTGCAAGCATTGGACGCAAAGCGGAAGCAAACCGAAGATACTCTTTGGCGTAATCACCTCCACTCATGCGGCCGCCATCAAGCCAAACCTCAGATCCCAAGGCCCAGTACTCAACTGGATACGGCCTGCCACCGGAATGCTTATTTCGCAGCCGCCCAAGAGACGAGTCCCCTCCAAAATTGCAGTATTCAGCCCAATCGCGTGCTTCTGTCGGTGAACCGGAACATATGTTTAGCGCGAGGTAGGGCGCACACCCCAATTCGCTGCACAAACCCAGGTATTCGACAGTGCCGAAGTTATTCGGCTCGGTTTGTTGAGCAAGGCTGTTGACAGTAACAGGACGATCCTTGAGCGGGCCTATTCCGTCACGCCAATGATAAGAATTTGCATGAGACCCCGCGGGCCACTTCAAGGTTGGTGCGCGCAACTGCTTCAAGGCAGCCAGCACATCCAGCCGCAGTCCCTTGTCGTTTGGAATCCGGGACTTTTCCCCCACCCAAATGCCCTCTTGCACGCCGCGCCCGAGGTGCGCTATCGAATGGCCATATATTTCCGGCGCAATGCGCTCCTTAGGAACCTCCGTCCAGATATGTAATTGGGCCGAGGACATCAACAGACTTTCGGAGGAACATCATACTGATCAAGAAAAGGATGAACACAATCGCTTATAAACGAGCGCACCTGCTTTATGTTTTCGCAGGCAGCGGATAGGTCCTCGCGGCCAATTTTCCGGTTCAGAAAAATACTTTTGGCCTCGACAAAAATCTCGTTGCGGCTGTGCTTGTATGATTCTATCAGAACATGAAGATTACCGGGATGATCCTCCGTTTCAGGAAGCACAAAGCGCAGTCCGCCAACGCCTATAGGACGCTGAAAAAAAGGTGATATCTTCTCGCTCTGTTTACATACATGGTCCAACAAAAAAACGCGCGCGTCTTCATAATGCGTCAACGCAAAAGTTGCCCGCACGGTTGCGGTTTGAGCAACAAAGTTGGCAACGTTCAATGCGCTCAGCGCGCATTCGCCCACCGTTTCGACCTTAGTGTAGAATTCGGACATAGGAATCAGGGTCCATTCCTCCGCCACTGCCACCCGGTCAGGCAGAACAATCGCCACCGACTGCGTCCTCTCGCCGCTCCTGGTCTGGAACCGCACCTGGCCAGCCACGTTAAAGTCGCTGCTCTTGTACGCAGTCTCCCGCCGCTGTGAAAGCTCAAAATAAAGCTTGCGCAACGATTCATCCGTGTGCTTAGTCGGAGGATGAAGAAGCTCTGTCGAGAAATGTATCAACCTGTCTTCGGATTGCATGTTGTTCTCCCGGTGTACAGCAAGGGAATAGAGTATAGGACTTGAACCCACATAATGCAATTGAGCACGGCCAATAGTGTCAGCCACAGGCCACGACCAACGCGCAGACAAGGGGTTTTAGCCCCTTGTCTTTAATCTCGTTCCCACTCTCCGCCCAACCAAGAAACTAAGCAAAAAAGGGACTGACCCCTGCGAAGCGAGTCTTCGAGCGAAGACGGGTCTGTCCCTTTTCTTGCGGCCCCAACCAAAGCAAATACAAATCAGGCGGTCACATCTTCATCGCCGACTGAGCAGACCAGAATCGACGTGGGCATGCCTGATAAGAGTTCCTGATATCTGCGATACCATGCCTCGGCTTCGTCTTCATTCGGAACTTCAAAACCCATTAGTATGCAGTCGGCATCCTGCGACTCTTCGTGGAATATCTGTGGGAATGGCTTGTCGCTCACGAGCACGTCCGCAGTCCCCTTCACTCT
>SDBV01004850.1_pt1 | contig 19148 bp, 20 predicted proteins | sample 2277081 | NCBI WGS metagenome assembly SDBV01 (sample SAMN10402039, study PRJNA504765) | marine sediment metagenome | isolation source: marine sediment core GS10_PC15, 223 cmbsf | place: Arctic Ocean: Southern Knipovich Ridge | collected 2010
GTACGTGAATCTTCGACCCATCAAGCTCTACGCTGGGGTCACGTCTCTCATCACGACCGCCACGCCAGAAACCGTGGACATGCTCGTCGTCCGGGAGAACACAGAGGGCGAATACGCATCCAGCGGCGGGTTCTTCAAGCGCGGAACACCCGACGCCTTCGCGCTTCAGACCGGAATCTTCGCGTGGAAAGGCTGCGAACGAGTGATCCGCTACGGATTCGAAGCCGCACGCAAGCGGCGGAAGATCGATTCATCGACAGCGGTTGGGCGAGTCACGAACTGCACGAAGTCGAATGCACTCAACTACTCGATGGTCTTTTGGGATGAAGTCTTCGGTGCCGTCGCTCAGGATTTCCCCGATGTCGAGACTGACATGGCGCTCGTGGATGCCTTGACCATGTGGTTCATCAAGAACCCGGGTTGGTTCGATGTCGTCGTGGCATCCAATCTGTTCGGCGACATCATCACCGACCTTGGAGCCATGCTCCAAGGGGGTATGGGCTTCGCAGCGGGCGGTGACATCAATCCCGAAGGAGACCACCCATCGATGTTTCAACCGATCCACGGATCGGCTCCGAAGTACACCGGCCAGAGAATCGTCAATTCGATTGCATCGATCGAAGCAGTCCGAATCATGCTCGAGCATCTCGGTGAAATCGATGCGGCCAGTCGAATCGAAGCTGCGGTCGCCGACATACTCGGAGCCGGAGAGATCCGTACCAGGGACATGGGCGGGTCTCACTCGACTGTTGACATGGGAGCTGCGGTCGCTGCTGCGATGCAGGCGTCCGTCTGAACGAAAGCGAGGCTCAGCCACGAGCAAAGTAAGGGTCGGAGTAGCCGGATTCGGAGCCATTGGACAGCGGCTGGTCGATGCCGTCGTCCGTCAGGAGGACATGGAGCTAATCGGCGTCGCGGATATCGCCCCGACGCTTGCCGTTCGCGCCCTGGCGGAACGCGGCATGCCCTTCCCGATGTTCGCCGCGGCGCCGGGATCCGAAACGTCGCTCGGAGACGCCGGCGTGCCGGTGTCGGGGGGATTCGATGACCTGATCGGCTCGGTCGACATCATGCTCGACGCCGCTCCGGGAGGAATCGGGGCCAAGAACAAGGTGAAGTACGAGGCCGCCGGTATCAAGGCAGTCTTCCAGGGAGGTGAGGTCGCCGACGTCTTCTTCCACGGCTATGCGAACTACGACTCCGGAGTTGGCTGCGATTACCTCAAGCTCACGTCATGCAACACCACGGGCCTGATCCGCACGATCGATTGCCTCGACCGCGCTGTCGGCATCGAGAAAGTCGCTGTCACGATCATTCGCCGCGTAGCAGATCCGGATGATACCCACCGGGGTCTCGTGGACAGCCTCCAACTCGAAGCGATCCCGAACCACCAGGCTGTGGACCTGATGCACATCATGCCGCACATCGACGCGACGGGCTTGCTCATCCACACGCCAGTGACCCACGGCCACATCATCACGATCGTGGCGACACCCAAGGTGCCTATCGCAAAGGCAGAGGTCGTTGAAGCGTTTCAGGCTCATCCGCGAATCCGGGTCGTGCGAATCGCAGACGGCTTCAACACGAACACATCGCTGTTCAACTACGCCCGCTTCCTCGGTCACCCCCGCGGCGACATGTTCGAGGTTGGCATGTCGGTTGATGACATCATGTTTGCGATCAACATCTCCCAGGAGTCGGTCGTCATTCCCGAAACCATCGATGGGGTTCGTGCGGCGCTCGGGATGCAGGCCGATCGACTCGAAGCTGTCGGACTGACCAACCGGTACCTCGGCATGGCATAGGTCGCAACGACCGGATCGCATCGGAGGCGGCGAATGAAGATCGCATCGCTTGACGACATCGACGTCCGGAGTCGAACCGTCCTGCTGCGTGTGGACATCAACTCCCCGCTCGACCCCACGACCAAAAGGATCATCGATGACAACCGGCTTGACAAGAGCCTTCCAACAATCGCGGATCTCACTGAGGCCGGAGCCAAGCTGGTGATAGTCGCCCACCAGGGTGACACCCTCGACTACAACAACCTGATCTCTCTCCGCGAACATGCCGAGAGGCTGTCGGTGAAGCTGGATCGGCCCGTCGACTTCATCGATGATGTGGCGGGACCAGCGGCCCGCGCAGCGATCGAAGCACTCGACGATGGGGATATCCTGCTATTGGACAATCTCCGCTACTTGACCGAAGAGGTTTCCACCTTCGAGGAAGCCGTGAAGCTCACACCCTCAGACATGGTCGACAGCTATCTCATTCGGAACTTGGCACCACTGGCGGACGTGTACGTGAACGATGCGTTCGCAGCGGCACATCGGAACTCGCCCTCGATGGTTGCGTTCCAGGAGTTGCTGCCGTCGGTAGGCGGCTGGCTGCTGATCGACGAGACGAGTGCTCTCGCCGGAGTTGCTGTTGATCCAGTCCGACCCTGTGTATTTCTTCTTGGCGGGCTCAAGATCTCCGATGCGTTTGGAATGATGTCGAACGTCCTCGCGGATGGCACGGCCGATCGGATCTTGACGTCGGGCATCACTGGAAACGTCATGTTGGCTGCGCGCGGCGTCGATCTGGGAACACCATCGGTGTCATTCATCGTCAAAAGGTCACTCGACGCGTTCATACCGCAGGCAACCGAGTTGCTGTCGTCGTACGGAGATCGAATCGAGATTCCCCTTGATCTCGCATTCGAGAAAGGTGGGATACGTCGCGAGATCGCCGCTGCCGATCTCCCTGTGAATCACCTCATAATCGATATCGGGAGCCGCACCGTGGCACACTACGAATCGTTGATTGCCGACGCCGCAACCCTCTTTGTGAATGGTCCGGCTGGCATCTACGAGTCCCCGATCAGTGAATACGGGACACGGGCATTGTGGAACGCAGTTGCTGCAGCACAGGCCACATCGGTGATTGGTGGCGGCAACACCGTTGCAAGCGCCCGACGATTCATAGACCTTTCAGACATCAGTCTTGTCTCCACCGGGGGCGGGGCGCTCATCAGGTACCTCAGCGGCCAAAGATTGCCGCTCCTCGACGCGATGGAGACATCAGCGACGAGACTGGGGTCACGATGAGTCGCGACCCCCAGCGGACAGTATCGGACACGGCCCTTGAGACCGCCAGGGAACTCTTCCTCCGGGAAGACAACGACTACGGATGTGCCGAGGCGACGCTGGTGGCCCTGCAACAGTGCTACGGCTTTGACGATGCCGACGACTCCTCTGCCGCGATAATCTTCAACGGTGGGATCGCATACGCCGGGGGCATCTGCGGTGCCATTTCGGGCGCAGCCATAGCCGTCGGCCGACTCGCCGACAAACGGATCCCCGATCACGCGGAGGCAAAGAGCGCCGCACGCGGTCTGATTCAACCGCTCATGGCTGAGTTTGAGTCCGAGTACGGAGGATGCAACTGCTCCGACCTCATCGACTACGACATCTCCATACCTGCTCAGCACGACGCCTTCATCGAGAGCGGTGTCTGGCGCGAGACATGCATGGGGCAGATCGAGTTCTCGGTGAGCTGGCTCTCGAGACTCGCCGACCCAGACGCCTGGGACAAGACCATCGAGGCGCTCGGTCGATAGCACACGGTATCAACCGTGCAAACTGGTCTCTCTTCGCCGCGCTACCTGTGCGGTTTCTCACAACAAAGACAGCTGGCAACGGGCCGGTATGTCGAAATCCTACTCCGCCGCGACTCAACTGAGTATGCCACGTCCTGTCTCTCGTGGTCCAATCGCTCTGTCTTGCGCAACGTCCCAAACAACGACTATCCTGAATATTCGATAATCGATTATCTGGCGGAACTCCAATCGCCAGGCGTACGCATGGAGGCGCAGTGGAACTCAGGGCGGTCAAACGAGAGGAAGCCAAGATCTTCAATCTGCCCGGCAGAGACTGGCTTCACTACATCGGACCCGAGATAAACGGTGCCAAGAACATCACGGTCGGCTACTCCGTGTTCCCCGCCGGGTCTTCGCCTGAGGGACATGTGCACCCGACCCAGGAGGAGGTAATCTACATCGTTTCGGGTATCGGCGAACTCGTCACCCCCGAGGGGACCGCGGCACTTGAACCAGGAACCGTCGTATACATCCCCGTCGGTCTCCATCATCAAACCGTCTCGCACGGTCCTGATCCCCTTGAGATGGTCACGTCGTTCTCTCCCCCGGTTGTTCCGGGCTCGTACGAGGATGAGGCCTGAACGATCAAGCTGCGAGGGGCGATTCTGATGACGCAGACTACGACAACCTACAGCTCAACCGAGATGGAAGAGTTCGCCCGCCAGGCACGGGTGCGCATTCTCGAGGCGGTCAAGCACGCGAATGGCGGACATGTGGGTGGACCGTTTTCGGCCACGGACATGCTCGCAGCCCTCTACTTCGAGATACTGAACATCCGCCCAGACGAGCCGGACTGGCCCGATCGGGACCGATTCGTGCTCTCGAAGGGACACAGCTCGATTGCGGTCTATGCAATGCTCGCGCTGCGCGGCTACTTCCCTGTCGAGGAGCTCCTGACATTCGATTCAATCAACTCGCGTCTGCAGGGCCATCCGGATATGACCGTCACTCCCGGAATCGACATGTCGTCCGGATCACTCGGCCTCGGCTTCGCCGGAGCGCTCGGTATTGCCCTCGGAGCACGCGCCACGAACCGTAACTTCACCACGTTTGTCATGCTTGGCGACGGCGAATGCAATGAGGGGGTCGTGTGGGAAGGAGCGCACGTCGCTGCCAGGTATGGCCTCGACAACGTCGTTGCGATCGTCGACCACAACAAGCTACAGCAGTTCGGCTGGACTGGAAAGTCCCTGGACGACCGCGTCACGCCATATGCCGGCAGTCAGCTTGCCGATCGCTGGTGGGCGTTCGACTGGGTAGTCATGGAGATGGACGGGCACGACATTCCGGGGATCCTCGCGACCCTTGAGGCTGCCAAACACGTGGAGGGGTCACCCGTGGCGGTGATCGCCCACACTGTAAAGGGCAAGGGCGTCTCTTACATGGAGGGCAATTACGAGTGGCACAGCAAGGTGCCGAGCGACGAGGAATTCGCTCTTGCGATGCAAGAACTCGGTGAATCCAAGGGAGGTGCGACATGACGGCGCTCGCTGCAGGGAAATCCCTTCGCCTGGTGTTTGGTGAGACCATCACACACCTGGCAGCTACCGACCCACGCTTGGTCGTTCTCGACGGTGATACCGGTAACTCGACCTACACCTCGCTCTTCGAGGCCGAATACCCCGACCGCTTCTTCCAAATGGGCATTACCGAAATGAACATGCTCGGCATGGCTGCCGGAATGGCGACACTCGGCCTCGTACCGATCGTCAGCACCTTCTCATGCTTCATCGTGTCCAGGGCGCACGACTCGATTCGCGTCCTCATCGCGCAGCCGAAGGCGAACGTGAAGATGATGGGTGGATACGCCGGCCTGCTTGCAGGCATGACAGGCAAGACGCACCTGATGTTTGACGACATCTCGATCATGCGGGCCATGGCCAACATGACGGTCGTTGCGCCGGCCGACGAGGTCGAGACCCGCAACGCCCTCAAGGCAATCATCGACTACGACGGACCCGTCTATTTTCGGCTGACTCGCCCGAATTCGCCCATCCTGTTCGATGATGACTACGAGTTCGAACTCGGCAAGACCGTCACGGTCCGCAAAGGTTCCGATGTGACCGTCTTTTCGACCGGGACACAGACGAGCCGAGCGTACGAGGCCGCTGAAGCGTTGGCGCTCGACGGCATCGACGTGCACCTCGTACACGTTCCAACGATCAAACCACTCGACGTCGATGCTGTCGTGACCGCCGCAACGAAGACTGGAATGGTCGTGACAACGGAGGAGCACACTGTCGCGGGCGGTCTCGGTGGAGCCATCGCGGAAGCGCTGGCAGTGAATGCCCCGACCCCGATGGTCCTTCATGGACTACAGGACGTTTTTGGGGAGTCCGGACCAGACGGACCCCTCCTCGACAAGTACGGAATCTCTGCCGACAAGACTGGAGCGGCCATACGGAACGCAGTTCAGAATCGCTGAATGCCACACGCAGACCCAAGAAGGATGCCAATGAGCCAAACCGATATGTTCAAGCTTGACGGGAAGGTCGTCATCGTGCCCGGTGGGAGCGGTGGCATCGGATCTGCGCTCGCGATCGGCATGCATGAGGCAGGTGCGAAGGTGGCGATCGTCGCTCGCGATGGCGACAGACTCGCGAGAACGCGCAACCGCATGCGGGAAGCCGGATTCGAGCCACTCACGGTCGCTGCCGACCTTACGAACAAGGAAGACGCCGACCGGGCAGTTGCCGAAACCGTTGAACACTTCGGACGGCTCGACGTCATCGTCAACGCCATCGGCGGCGGTGCCGGCAAGGTCTTATTCGACGCCCAGGATTATCCGATCCCCGAGTGGGACTGGATTATGGAGATGAACGTCCGCGCAACGGTGCTCCCAACCCAAGCTGCCGTCAAGGTCATGATCGAGGCAGGGAATGGCGGCAGGGTGATCAACATTTCGTCAGTCCGCGCAATTCTGGGTATCAACGCCGGATATTCTGCGTATGTCGCGTCCAAGGGAGCGATCAACTCGCTGACACGTCAGTGGGCCACCGAATGGGCGAAACATGGAATCACAGTCAACGCCATCGCTCCGACATTCGTCGACACGCCCCAGGTGGCGATGCTCCTCGACGACCCTGAATTCAAGAAGGGCCTCATCAGCCGCATTCCGATCGGTCGGGTGGGGGAAGTCAGCGACCTCGTCGGCCCGGTTCTGCTGTTCGCCTCGGATGCGTCATCGTTCGTCACCGGTCAGATTCTCGGAATCGATGGCGGACTGACAGCGACGCAATAGAACACAACGAGAGGCCCACACATGGAGAATGTCACACCTACCATCTTCACCGAGACGAAGGTCCGGGGATGCAATCCGAGCTTCGTCGTGACTTCGGATGGCGTCGTAATCATCGACACCCCGCAGTTGCCGACAAAGGCCGTCGAGATGCGAGAGATGGCCGAATCGCACGGGCCACTCAGGTATCTCATCAACACCGAGCATCACGTCGATCACATCTTTGGCAACTACTACTTCAAGGGAGGACCGACGGTCGTCCACCATCAGGGTGTCTACGACAACTTCATGGTCGTCGGACCCGAATTGGATCCGTTTGCCTACGCGAAGGAGGCCCTGCCGACTGATGACCCGGAAGGCGAGACGATCTTTCCCGACCGCGACGTGTACTACTCGAATCCGAACAAGGGTCAGATCGTGTTCAGCGGGAACCTCACGCTCACCGTGGGAGACCACACCTTCGAACTGATCCACACACCGGGCCACACGCCTGGCCAGATCGCGGTGTACATCCCCCAAGAGCGCGCCGTGTTCACCGGAGACACGATCTTCAGCGAGTGCCAGACCTGGCTTATGACTTCGAACGTCGACGAGTGGATTGCCGCTCTGGACACGATCAGTGAGCTAGATGTCGACCACATCATTCCCGGTCACGGTCCGGTCACCACGAAGTCGTATCTCAGAACCCAGCGAGCCATGCTGATGGAGTGGAGGACGGCCGTTGCTGTAGCGGTCGCGAAGGGTTGGACACGAGAAGAGACGATCGAGCAGGTCGAATTCAAGGATCGCTACCCGGTCGACATCGGACAGGAGTACATGATGGACTACATCAACTCGTACAACGCCGGATCCCTCTACGACAAGCTCATGAACTAGGCGCGGGACAATCCCAGCACGCACCATTGCATGGCGCGGCGTAACACCTGCGTTGATCGCGACGATCATCGCAATGCTGCCAAGCTTTCTGACCGCCGCTCTCGTTCTCCAGATCGGCATCGACATCGGTCTGACCTTGGCAGGACTAGGTGTTCTCATCGGGCTGTTCTTCGGCATGGCCGCGCTGGCCTCCCCAGCAGCGGGACGTATCTCGGAACGAGTGGGATGGGCGAACGGGCTTCGGAGCGCCACGCTATTGTCCGCGCTCGCCCTCGGGACGATCGGCTGGTTCGGCGATTCCATATCGATGCTCGCCCTCGGGCTCGCGGTTGGCGGTGTCGCTAGTTCCGTCGTGCAGACGGCATCCAATCTCGCCATTGCGCGGTGCGTGATTCCGGGCCGCCACGGTTGGGTGTTTGGCATCAAGCATGCATGTGTGCCGACGGCGATGTTCCTGGCAGGTCTAGCGGTCCCGACTATAGCCCTGACCGTCGGCTGGCATTGGGCCTTCCGTGCTGCGGCGATTCTCGCCGTGCTCACAGCGGCGCTCGTCCCCCGGCAAGAGGAGCCATCCACCATCGCTCCACCTCAACGGCCGCTTGACGCGTCAGCGGGCAAGCCGAGGACGCCCATGCGCCTCCTGATCATCCTCGCCGTTGCCGTCGGCCTTGGCATTGGAGCGGTCGACCCGCTTGGTTCGTTCTTCGTCGGCTACGCTGTCTCGATCGGAGTGGAGGAACAGGTCGCAGGATTCTTCCTTGCGACCGGAGGCTTCTGCGGGATCGCCGCGAGGCTCGTAGTAGGGAGGTTCATCGACCGCATGGCACAAGCTGATCTCACTGCAATCGCTTCGATGATCACCATTGGAGCGGTTGGAATAGTCATCCTGAACCTTGGCGGGTACCCGGGATTGATAATCGGCGGCCTGCTGGGGTTCACCGCAGGTTGGGGGTGGTCTGGTCTCTTTACTTTTGCGGTGGTGAAGGACAATCCAGAGGCACCAGCCACAGCATGGGGCATCGTCCAGACGGGGAAGTTCATGGGCGCAGCCGTCGGGCCGATTCTCTTCGGCCTTGTGGCGGACCGCGTCTCGTTCAGCGCTGCATACTGGATGTCGACGATCGCGCTTGTCGGCGCAGCAGGGCTGATGATCTATGTTCGCCAACACCGACCTGCCGGGTCTACGTAACGTGCCTCCGCTCGCTGATCATCGTGATGGTCATCAGGAACGCCCCAAAGGCCATCACGACACCCATGATCACCCACGCGGTTGTGAAAGAGGTCTCCGCAACCAGGCCGAAGAGCGCTGGGCCTGCAGCGGCACCGACGTAGACCCCGGTCATGGTGATACCCGTCGCGACGGCCAGTGCTCTCGGGTTACGTTGCACTACGGCGAAGGTGAACAGACCAGACCATCCCCAACCAAAGGCGAAAGCAACCAACGAGCCCATGACGACTGCCAGCTCCGCCCCGATCGTAAGCACTGCGATTCCGATGGCACCGAGGGTGAGAAACACAGAGATCGTCGCGAGCTCCCCAACCGCCTCCTATCGATCGTCCATCCGGCGATCAACCGCATGAGAATGCCAAGTCCGCTCCCGACAGCGAGTAACATTCCAGCAGAGGATCCCGCAAAGCCGACGTCGACGGCGTACGGAACGAGGAACGTCGCGAGCGCGTCGATGCCGAAGATACCGAGGCCCGCACCGACTACCACGATCAAGAGAAGTGACAACTGCGAGCTGCGGATGACAGGCTTGCCCGTTTTCTCGGCCTCCACGTGCCCCACCTCGTAGATACCGGGTGAAAGCGGAACCAGCAACACGGCTCCCACCGCGGGTGTGGCGCCCAACACGTAGACCCATTGCCATCCGAACGGGATCGCGATGAATGGAAGACCGAGGCCCGCGACGACAGTCGCAGCTGGGATTGCGGCGTGCTTGAAGCGGTAGACCAAACCATGGCATTCTCCGACGGTACAGCGGGCGAGGCCCAGATCCACGGCGGGGTGAGCAATCGCCAGTGCAACCCCACCGGCGACGGTCACGGCGGCAAGCGTCAATACGGATTCCGCGACGAGTGGCGTCAGTAGCAGCGTCAGCGGCGCCCCGACCGACGCAATCCGCATCGCCGGGGCCCAGCCGAAACGTTCGACGATCCGGCCAAGTCGAGGCGAAACGAGCGCTGACATGCCAAAGAACGCCCCCACCACAGGCCCGATACCTGCCTCGGCGATACCGAGGCTTTCCGCCAATTGCACCGCAAGTGCACCGGGAAGAAACCTGGGAAGGATGGCAACCGTGATAGTCAGGATCGAGACAGTGACGATCCGCCATTGGAGTCCAGCCTCATCGGTCGAATGCAAGGCGTGGGGTGCACTCATTGGTGGTTCACATTGCGCCCGAATGCACACAGGTTTCGGACACTTGGACTCGACCTGTCACCCAAACAATGACTAATCTTCGATAATCGATGATATGCAGGTTGGAGTCCATTCGCTACCTGTGGAGACAGAGTCTGTCGACGATATCCGCTCCCTGCCACCCGAGGAGGTCCCTTTTGACCAACATGCCAGGCACCGACCCCGCCACTACTCCAGACTCTGACGTCGATATCGAGTCAGCCGTCCGCCTTGACATGTACTCGGCCATGTGGAGGGCTCGCGTCTTCGAGAAACGCGCCTACGACCTGTTCATGACCGGTTTCGTCAAGGGGACGACCCACCTCGGCACCGGACAGGAAGCCATAGCTGCAGGGTTTTCGACGGCGATGCGTGACGACGACATGGTGTTCTGCACATATCGGGGCCACAACCACACACTGCTCCGCGGGGCGCCTATGGATTCGCTCATGGGCGAACTGCTGGGACGCGAGAGCGGATGCTGTGGAGGCAAGGGCGGTTCGATGCACCTCACCGACGTCGAGCAGCACGCCATGGGCTCCTATGCAATCGTCGGGGCTCACCTCCCGGTCGCCGCCGGTGCCGCGTGGGCCTCTATGGAGAAAGGCACCGGGCAGGTAACCGTCTGCTTCTTCGGTGACGGCACAACCAACATCGGTGCATTCCACGAATCACTCAACATCGCGGCAGTTTGGGGTCTTCCGGTCGTGTACGTGTGCGAGAACAATCTCTACATGGAGTACACACCGATCTCGTCCGCCACCGCTGTGCCGAATCCAGCCGCTGATCGCGCAGCGGCATACGGGCTTGACAGCATCATCGTGGACGGCAACGACGCCGACGCTGTCTACCGCACCGCTCTCGTCGCTCTCGAGCGGGCCCGCTCCGGCGATGGACCCTCACTCATCGAGGCCCAAACCTACCGGCATTATGGCCACTCGAGGGCCGATCCTGGCAAGTACCGCCCAGCCGATGAGGTCGAGGCCTGGATGAACAAGGATCCGTTGGTCCTCTACCGAAAGAGGTTGGAGAGCATGGGATTCTCAGCCACCGACCTCGACCGGATCGAGGAAGCGGCACTCGCCGAGGTCGATGCCGCCACCGCCTCAGCCAAGGAAGCACCCGAACCAGACGCGTCGGTTCTCATGACCGACCTGTGGGCAGACGGAGGCGCATCATGGCGACGCTGACCTATCGCGACGCGGTCGCCCGGGGCATCGCCCAAGAGATGGCTCGCGATGAGCGTGTATTCCTCATAGGGGAGGATGTCGCTGAGGCCGGTGGAGTCTTTAAGACTACGAAAGGACTCCTCGAACAATTCGGGCCGCAACGAGTTCGTGACACACCGATCTCCGAAGAAGCGATTGTCGGCATGGTCATGGGCGCCGCAATGACCGGTTTGCGTCCAATCGGCGAGATCATGTTCAGCGACTTCCTCGCCACGTGTTGGGACATTGTGGTCAACCAGATCGCCAAGACGCGCTACTTGACCGGTGGCCAGATCGAGCTGCCGCTCGTTCTGCGCTCGGCAAATGGCGGCGGGGCGCGCTTCGGCGCTCAACACAGCCAGAGCGTCGAGAACTGGGCGATGGCCATCCCCGGTCTCAAGGTCGTCGCTCCATCGACCCCGGCCGATGTGGTCGGCTTGATGGCGGCTGCCATCCGCGACCCTGACCCTGTGGTCTTCCTTGAGCACAAGGCGCTGTTCGCCACCAAGGGCGAGGTGCCGGACGGGGAACTGGTCGACACGCTCGGCCTTGCAAAGACCGTTCGCCAAGGAGATCACGCCACGATCGTCGCGCTCGCCGCCATGGTGCCAAAAGCCATCGAAGCCGCAGACCTCCTCAGAAGCGAGGGGATCACCACCGACGTGATCGACCTCAGAACCCTGGTTCCGCTTGACGTCACCACCGTGGCAACATCGGTCGCGAGGACAAGCAGGCTCTTCACCGTTGAAGAGAACCCACGACTATGTGGATGGGGCGCTGAGATCGCCTCGATCGTGGCAGAAGAGTGCTTTTGGGATCTCGACGGTCCCATCGTGCGAATCACCACACCGCACATCCCGCTCCCCGCAGCCGATGCCATCGAAGATATGGCGATTCCGTCGGTGGAGCGGATCGTGAAGACCGTCCGCTCGTCAATGCGCTGAAGGACAGAGACAGACAGGTCACACACCGAAGACGGGGAGACCAACGTGACAAGACGGCTCAAGTACCTGGTGAACGAGTAGTGAAGAGACACCGAGAGCAGTGTCTGCTACGAAGTCACCACTAACGGCACTGGCGGCACGGGCGAAATCATGGCCGAGGCACCCTCCCATACTCCCAAACCGCGATGGCATGGCTGAACTGCTGGAAGAGGTCGGACTGCCGCCCGGTGTCATCCTACTTGTGACCTGCTCCAGGCACGAAGCCGAGCGACTCCAGCCACATCCCAAGGTCGAGGGCGTGAGCTTCGTCGGGTCAAACGCGTAGAACGCCACATCTACTACACGGCCACTGCAAACGGCAAGCGGGTGCAGGCCAACGCTGTATTGCTCGCCCGGCGATCGCCCAACGTCGAGGATTGCGAAGGCGGATTCTTCGTTGGACCGACGGTGTTCGACCCACGTCACCCCCAAGATGGTCTGCGGAAACAAAGAGGTATTCGGTCGACTCTTGTACGTGAAGCGCGTTGCCGACTTCAGCGGAGGGGTCGACCTCACCAACGCGAGCGAGTTCGCTCGCTGTATCGATGAAGGGACGGTCGGCGCCAACGTGGGAATCCCCGTCCCCATCTCGGTCTTCCCAGGAAGGGAGAACGAGCCGGAGCTGACCCAATGCAGCACAGACCAATCGAACGTTCCGCGGCCCGGGTACCTACTCGGGCCGCGGAACGTAGCGGTCGTGCTCCTCGAAGATGTCAAGCCCACGCGTTCCTGCCTTGACCCAGGTCGTATGGGGTACACCTGCGGGAACGAAGTACGTATCTCCGCGGCGACACACCTTCATTTCGTCACCGATCTGCATCCTCACCGTTCCGCTCAACACGATCCCCCACTGATCTCCGTGCACGTGCTCGGGAACGACAACATCGCGGTCGATAGCCTCATAAAGCATCACCAAGCCCCGATCGCCCGAAGAGAGATACGCATCGAGGTCGACACTCGCATCCGGGGGTGGCAGCGCCTTGACGAAGTCGGGAAACTCATTCTCCACAGTGATCTGCGACCGTCATGAGTACTGCGTCACGGGTTCGGGCCGTCCGCTCTCGGCCGAGCGCACCAGCGCTTCCAAAATGGCTACGTTCCCGAGTCGCTCCGCGTTGCTGAACCGGTAGTTGGTCTGACCGGCGACGGCGTCTGCCCAATGCTCGTAGCCCGCACGCACAAGGCCTGCGGGCTCGAAGTCGATTCTGGTCTGCTCGGCGTCACCGCGATGCCGTACATAGAAGTGGGTGGTACCACCCGGGTCGACATGCTGGGTCTCGCGTGCTTCTGCCCAGGCATGGCTGCCGAAGACCGCGAAGCGGGCGTAATCAGGGGTGGCGGACAATGCGGCGATATGCCCGGTGGTTCCATCGGCAAATCGGAAGTGAGCCGACACCACATCACCGGTCGGGATCTCCAGAATCCTTCGCGCAACATACGCGTGCACCTCGACAACCTCTCCGGCAAGGCTAAGCATCATGTCGCTGAGGTGAACGCCCATGCCGGTCCATCCTGCCGCAGGGGATTCCTCCTTGCTCCCCCGCCAGTTGTCTGACGCCATGTTCAGCCAGCGATCATGGCTCCAGTGTGCTTCCATGTGAAGGATCGTGCCGAGCTCGCCAGCGTCAGCCATCCGCTTCATCTCTTCCCAGGCCGGTTCGAAGCGGCGCTCGTGACCGATGCCCATGACGATTCCAACGGCATCGCATGCGTCGATCATCCTGTGGGCACTGGCGACGTTGAGGGCCAGCGGCTTCTCGCAGAAGATCTGCTTGCCAGCAGCGGCCGCCTTAACCACCGCCTCCTCATGAAGTAGATGGGGAATGGTGAGGATCACCCCTTCGACATTCGGATCGTCGAGAGCTTCCTGATACTCGGAGTACACCGGCAAGCCGGTCTCGCCCTCGTATCGTTTGGCGATCTGATCCACCGGATCGACGCCGCAAACGATCTCGATCTTCTCGCTGTCTTCCATAACCCTGGTTACCTGACTCCCCCACCATCCAAGTCCAACCTGGGCGACCTTCATCATGCTGACTCCTTCCGCCACCGATCCGGTCTGGGCTGAGTTGCGGGACAACAAGAGTCTAGCTCCAGATAATGATGATCGATAATCGATGGGATGCTTCTCTGGTCTTGGTATCATCTGGTAATAGGCATGGTGGGCCACCACCGCGAAAGGCACAACGAGCGACTCCCACCTCCACCTCTACCCCCATCGGAAGGGAGAACCGCTCCCGCCGCTCCCACCCGATCGCTACAGCGTCGAGCACATTGCCCGCTACGTCGAGAGAGCGGCTCGACGCGACGTCTCAGAGCTCACCGTCACTGAGCATCTCTATCGATGTGTCGAATCTGCTGACGTGATGGGCAACATCTGGGAGCGCGCCTCGGACCCGACGATCCGCGCCAATACCAAACGCGACCTCCTTGCCGATCGAATCATGTCACTTGAACGGTACGTCGAGGTGATCCTCGAGGCCAAGAGCGCCGGGCTCCCGGTGCTGCTCGGTCTCGAGGTCGACTTCTTCCCTGACAACATCGACGCCGTCCTGGAACTCATCGATCCCTACCCCCGGGACCTGCTCCTCGGGTCGATCCACTGGATTGACGGCTGGTGGTTCGACCGATCACACTCCAAACTCGAATGGGAGCGCCTCGGTCCGCGCCATGTGTATGAGCGCTACTTCGAACTCCTGTCTGAGATGGCTGTTTCGGGCAAGGTGGACGTCATTCCCACCCAGATCGGGTCAAGCACCTGCGCAAGCCCTTCCGGACCGAGCCAAACGACCTCTATGCCGGCTTCCTCGAGGCCACCCAGCAGACAAATGCAGCAATCGAGATCAACACGGGTGGACTCCGTCACCCGGTACACGAGATCTACCCATCACCTACACTCATCCAGATGATCCACGCAGCGGATCTCGCCATCACGTTCGCAAGCGACGCGCACTCGCCCAAGCAGGCAGTGTGGTGTCTTGATCTGGCCAAAGTCGAGGCAGCCGAGGCCGGTTTCACTCACCGAGCCCAGTTCGTGGGCCGCAACAAGACCATGGTTCCCTTCGACGCACCCCCTGCTTCCTTCACCGACTGAGGGACACACATTGCGACTTTCATTCAAGACCCGACCCCAGCACAGCGAATGGCAACCCATCGTGGACTTCTGGAAGGAGGGTGACCGAATCGAGCTGTACGACGTTGGTTGGACATTCGACCACATCGACCCTATCTTCAGCGACCGTCACGGACCCGTGTTCGAAGGCTGGACCATGCTGGCCGTACTGAGCGGTCTTGTGCACCGCCTCCGTCTCGGCGTGCTGGTTACCGGCAACACCTACCGCCACCCGGCCGTCCTGGCCAATATGGCTGCAACGCTCGACGTCGCCTCGGGCGGTCGGCTGGAGATCGGTCTCGGCACAGGATGGGTGGAGGCCGAGCACGTCGCCTACGACATCCCGCTCCCCCCCACGTGGAGAGAACGATTCGACCGCCTCGAGGAGACCTGTGAGATCCTTCACCTCCTCTTCACCCAGGACGTCACCAACTTCAACGGCCCCTTCCACCACATCAAAGGTGCGAGGGCGCTCCCCAAGCCGATACAGCAACCTCATCCGCCAATCACCATCGGTGGCACTGGCGAGAAACGGACGCTGCGCATCGCCGCCCTCTGGGCAGACCAGTGGAACCTTCCCGGAGGCGATCCCGACACTCTCCGGCACAAGGTAGAGGTGCTTCACAACCACTGCGCAGACGTCGGGCGTGACACCGCAGACATCGAAGTGTCTGTGAAGGTCAAGGCCGATGGCGACCCCGCGGAGTTCGCCGATCTCGTGGGACAGTTCCGCGACGCGGGAGCCCATCACGTCATCGCGATGTTCGAGGCGCCGTTCGATCCGGCAAAGCTCGGAGCAATCAACGATCGCGTTGGCCCGGTCGTTTCCTGAAGACCCGCCCTCAGGGCTCAATGATCACTTTCAGAGCGCCATCGCGCCGCTCGTTGAACGTGTCGAGCGCCGTTCGGAATTCGTCCAGCTTGAACGTGTGCGTATGCAGTTCGCTGACCCTGATTCGCCCGTCGGAGACCAACGGCATCGCTCGACCCATACCGCCAGCGGTTGCTCGCACTCCCACGAGCTCCTTCTCGTAGAGCACCAGATCTTGGAGCGACAGGGAAACATCCTCGACCGGAATGCCTACCGAAGCGCACCGCCCACCCTTGTGGAGCATTGCGAGCGCCCAACGATACGAATCGGGTACCCCGGCGCAGTCGAGCACCACATCAGATCCCACGCCGTCAGTCATCGCCCGAATCGTTTCGACCGGTTCACTCACGGTGTAGTCAACCGTCTCGTATCCCATTTCAGTCGCCTTCTCAAGGCGCTGCCCGCGGCCAACCACGATCACTCGTCCCGCACCGAGCGTACGTGCAGCGTCACACGCCAACAGTCCCTCCGGCCCCGGACCGAACACCACAACGGTGTCACCGGCCCTGATGTTGCCACGCTCCGCGGCGTGGAGCGCTATGGCAGCAGGATCGAGCAGAGCGCCCTGGTGGAAGCTCAGCTCGTCAGGAAGGGCGAATACCGACTTGATCCCGTGCACGACGTACTCCGCAAAGGCACCCTGCCAGTTGTGTCCGTACTGGCGGTGCACGTCGGTGTTGCCGTAGTTCTCGCAGAGGTTGTATCTGCCATCGACACACTTCTTGCAGAAGCCACACGCGTCGTGCGACGTTCCGGCCACCCGGTCACCGATGGCGAAGCCGAAAGCGGATACGCCCTCACCCAGCTCGCAGACCACACCGGCCCACTCATGTCCTGGGATGAACGGGTACGACGGTGGCCAGAATCCCGGGTAATCGCCTCGCAGAAGATGGGCATCCGTGCCGCAGATGGTGATTGCCTTCACCCGGCAAAGAACCTCCTGAGGCCCCGGTTTCGGTGTATCGACCTCCTCAATGGAGAACTCGTTTGGAGCAGTGAGCACGAGAGCTTTCATCAGTTGTTACCTCTCAAACCATCGCCAAGGGATCCACCATCGAACCGGTGGCCCCTCGGATCTTCAGCGGCAGCATCACAAAGAGGAACTCGTACACTTGATCACGTGCGATGTCCTCCAGGTAGATGCTCTCCAGCAGGTATATCCCGTTCTCAATCAGCAGCTTCGTGTGCACCGGTTGCGGGTTCGCGGGAGTGCCGCGATCCGGCGTTGGCATGACCTCATAGGTCTCAGTGTCGGTACCGGTTGCGATCACACCCTTGTCCAACAGCCACTCAGCAGCCGAGAGGTCTGGGCCGGCGGTCTTGTGGGACTCCATTGCATCGGCATCCGGCCAGTACTTGAGATAGCCGGTGCGAATGAGTACGACATCCCAGGACCGGATCTCCACACCCTGTGCATCGGCGACCGCCTGCAACTCGTCTGCACTGATTGGCTCGCTCGCTGGCAGCGCATCCACGCCCCGGTACGTGGGTGGGTCGAGCAGGACGCCCCTCGTGAAGAAAGGCGGCAGATGCGAGGCATCACCGACGATGGGACCGTGATCCGTTAGGTGCTCCGCCGTGTTGCCTCCGCCGTACCAGTGGTTGTCTTCGCCGATCGTCATGTGGGCAAGACCGTCGATGTGTGCCCCAGAGTGAGAGCACGCCATCAGGTACTCGGCCATGTAACCGAGACCAACCTCGTTTGGCGGCCCCCACGGCTGGACCCCACCCGCCTTGATCCCTGGAGGCGTCCGGTAGTTGAGCACCTGGAACGGCGGGTGCCCGGGAAACAGCGGCATTCCGGTGAAACGGGGTGTTGAAAGCGAGTAGGAGCGACCCTCCTTCACCATCTGTGCCGCCTCAACGACTTTTTCGGCCGGCATGTCCCTCACGGGGCCAACGTTGTGGATCTCGCTCATGTTTGCTCCCTCATCGCTTCCCACACTCGCTGCGGTGTCAGTGGCAGATCGCGGATCACCAGCCCCGTTGCCTCGCGAACCGCAGCGCCGACGGCTGGGGCGGTGCACAACAGGCTTCCCTCACTGACGCCTTTGGCGCCGTAGGGGCCGGGTCCGTCATTGTTCTCGACACTGGCGCTGATCAGCTCGATAGGCAGATCCTTGCAAGTGGGGATCCGATAGTCGATGGCTCCAAGGTTTCTGATCCTCCCCTGATCGTCGTGGATCATCACTTCCATCAGCGTGTGCCCGAGACCCATGATCGCTGCACCCTCGTCCTGTCCCCGCACTTGCTGCGGATTGAGTGCGGTCCCGACATCACCGACGGTTACGTGCCTGATGATCCGGATCTCTCCCGTCCCATCGTCGACCTCGGCCTCGATGGCCGTGCAGTTGAACTCGAAGAACGCGGCCGAACCTGCGAGCGGATGGTCGGGTTCTTTGTCCTTTCGCATCTCGCCGTTGCCGATGACCTCACCGCCGAGGGGACCGAGGCCCTCCTGAACCACTTCGATGATCGGAAGCTCCTCACCGGTGAGACGAACAGTGCCGCCACCGATCTCGATGTCTTCCTCATCCACCCCGTGAATCCGGGAAGCCATTGCCCTCACCTTGTCGTGGATGTCCTTGCACGCCCGATAGACCGACGTGCCCATGAGCACGGTCGACCTGCTGGCAGATGTCTGCTGGTCGTATGGCACGATCGCTGTGTCACCCATAATGACATTGACGCGCCCGATGGAGGTTCCTAGCTCCTGCGCAACGATCTGGGCGAACACTGTCCTGGCTCCCTGTCCCATGTCGGACGTGCCACAGAAGACGAGCGCGCTGCCATCGGCCAGTAGTCGCACCGTCGAATAC
>SDBV01004852.1_pt1 | contig 19144 bp, 15 predicted proteins | sample 2277081 | NCBI WGS metagenome assembly SDBV01 (sample SAMN10402039, study PRJNA504765) | marine sediment metagenome | isolation source: marine sediment core GS10_PC15, 223 cmbsf | place: Arctic Ocean: Southern Knipovich Ridge | collected 2010
AGGAACGGTGATCCGCCGGGTACCCACTGCTCGTTGTGGATGATGTTGTTCGAGTTACCTAGAATACCCTGAGGGGCGAAGGCAAAAGACTTCTCCCAAGGCTCCCACATAGAAGAACTGGCGTTCCAAGCAACCACCTGTCCGGGGGATGCGTTGATGAGGCCACCCGGGAACGCCGTTCCGGGAGGCACAACCGTGCTGGAAATGCCGATCGAGTTCATGCTAACCAACAGCTTGGTAGTCGTCAAGAACGTACCAACGAACCTATCGTTCGGCGTTACAGTCATGGCACCAGGCGTACTATTGCTGGCGTAAACCTCGTCGCCTGCCGTGAAGCCGCCAGGAGCAACAGGGAACTCGTAGATACCGTCCTGAATCAGGTTGTTGAAGTTGCCTCGGATACCTACCGGGAAAAGGTTGCCCGAAATGTCGTGCTGCACCATAGCTCCGCCGCCAGTGGAGTCGTAAGCGATAACGTCACCAGGGCTAGTGCCTCCGTCCCACTCTGAATCTCGGAAGTTAGGAGTGGTATCGGTGACCAAGACCTGATTCATACGGGCGTCAACCTGACCAAACTGGGGGCCACGCTCGATGAATGCTTGCGGCAGCAATTCCTGCATAGTGGTTCGCTTGCCGTAGCCGACCAGGAAGTCAACATCAGCCTGTCCGTCCGCGTCTTTATCGCTTACCTCAAGATACAAAGGACCGCCCGGGTTGCCTTGCACGCTTAGGTCTCGCCAGAATCCTAGGTCGTCTACCTGAGGATTTTGTGGATTCAGTTCGTTCGTGAGACTAGCTTCAGTGAAAACACCAGTAACCCGCACAGGACGACCCTGAGAGTTGATGAGTTCCTTGTCTCGGTCGGCACCCGTAGTGTCGTCTTTGTAGATGTTGAACCATTGCTGCGCCGTTCCTACGGCACCCTTACCTACATAGATCGGACCATCGGACTCAAGAAGCTCGATAACAGCCCCGCCCGAGAAGGACTTCTCTGCGGGGACCGCGAAGATTTTGGAGTTCAGGGTGAACTGGTTGTTTAGGTTTGGCTCAGAGCCACGGTATCCGGCTCCCTGGTCCACGTTACTGCTGCCGGACAGAATCGTGGGATCGCCGGTCATACCGTCGTTCTCATTCTGGGCCGGAAGTCTGGCATCCAGCTCTGTCACGAAGCGATTGGAATTGTTTGGGGTTCCTGTAGTACCAAGGACCGCCTCGAACTGCGTGTTTGTGAGATGCTTCGCGTTATTAGAGAGGTTGTCGATGTGCTCCTGTAGGAGTGTTGAAAGAACCTGTGCCTGGGTGATGTTCTGCCAGCCGGTTCCGTTCCAGACGTACATCTCCGGTACGTCACTCTCCCCGCTAGTGACGATGTAGAAGTCACCGGGACGATTGGAGTTCAGAGATCCAGCAGGAAGGTTTCCTGCATTGGTGATAGTACCTCGGAGAGAAAGCCTGCCCAGAGTATCTACGATATTAGACTCTTGGTAGGAGATCATCGACTGGGTAACGAAAGTGTCAGATAGTGGCACATCGACCACTGCGAACACAACTAGGAACTCAATTTCTGAGTCTCCTAGGTAGGCTGCCTCGTCGAGGCTCTCGACCTGAACTACTGGCTCTGCGTTGTCTTTGTAGATGGATCTCAGTACGATGAAATTGCGAACGCCGTCAACAACAGACAGCGTGGTAATATCCGTCTCTTGGACGAACATGCCATCATTGCCAACCGCAGCGAAAGCCTGTAGGCTAACCACAAGTCCGTCGGCTATGGTTCCGGCAAGTACCTGCCCACCAGAAAACACACCCTTGTTGAAAACAAGGTTGGTATCATTGATGTCCCGGGTACTGTCGGGATTCTGGAACTGTAGAAGAGGCTTTAACATATCTCAGTATACCTATTATTGGTGCGTATCCTGTGACAGTTGGAGCACACCAATTCACAGTGAAGAAGCTCTTTTTGTATTCGTCGGTCCGTGGCTCCCCTGCTCAACAGGGTATTGATGCTAACATGTTTTCTTGTTGCGTTAACGTTATCAAAATCAAATACGTAGGAAGGAAATTTACGCGAGCAATCCTTACACTTTCCTCCAAATTTCTGCACAAGGTTTTCTTTTCGGGCGTTTCTTCTAACCCGGACAGCGTGGCTGGCACAATACCCGCTTTCCTTATGTACCCTAATGCAGCCTACAATCTTACATCCTTGCGTCCCATCGTACTGGCGTTTATCTTTTTCCATGTCCGTGCCGTAGACATGACGATTTAAGTGCAATTGGCAAAATCCCCGTGCTTTGTGTTTAGCCCCACATCCCTTAATTTCACATTTCCTGTTTGGAATTCTTGGACTAATTGGTGTGTGCAGCTCAGCTCCAGATCTAAGTCTTTCGTAGTGCGTGCGGCAATAGCCTTTCGCACAATGTTTCCTTCCGCATCCTTCAATTACGCATATCTTCATGCTTAAAAGATAACGGACACTGTAAATTCGACAACTTCTGTATCGACTTTAACCCGAAGAGGGAAGTTTCCGATGGCGAACAAAAAGGACGTTCCGGCAAGATCGGGATCTACGTCGTCTGGGAATGTGGCGAACAAGCCGATGTCGGATAGCTCACCAACAGCTTCATTCTGCTGTAGGATACACAGGAACGTAGGTGTAAACAAGTCAGGTAGACTTGCTTCATCAACAGGTTCGGGGCCGAACGTTACACCGGGCAGGTCACTGAGGGATGTGTCCGGGGTCAGTGCGATAATGGGGTTACCCACATCGTGACCGCCGTTTCCTACCTTGAAAGAGGTGACTGCGAAGGAAGTACCGTTGACCGTCAGGTCAGCGAAAGCTGCACGACCGCGATCCGTGATCGCAGCCTTAACGGAAATTGCCATGTCTAAGACTCCTAACTACTGCTTACGATTCGAGAAGCTCGTCCGCCAGATCCTTGTGCCCCTTCTCGTAGAGGTCAGCGGCTACTTGAGTAACATCCTTCTTTGGCACCACGAGAGTGCCGTCGGGCTGGACCAGTCCGGCCAATGCCCTGACCTGATTCCGATACTCCCAAATCTTCAAAGGACGATTGAATTGCCGAGTCCACACTGCGGCAGCGTCAATTGCCTCTTCCATCACATAAAAACGAGTCTTCTGGCCTGTAACTGCCTTATACTCTGTGTCAAGTACGAATGTTCGCACGATATTCCCCCAATCCGGCCCGGCTGGTTCCTTCTCCTTAGAGATAACCGGGCATTTTGTAACGGGATTGGTCCTAAGAGCCAATAACCCGAAAATAATGATGTTCCCCGGTATCCGTCACCCAAAAGCTTCCAGCCACCGGAACGAGGCCATCTGTGGTCTTGGCCCTGGGGAGTATTCCTACCCCAGTCTCTTTAGTCCATACGACCTGATTTTGTGCGTCAGAACCGTCGCTGTACGTGGAATTTCCAGCCACCACAATCCAGTAGGTGGACACGGCCAAAGCCGCCGGAGTAAACAGGCGGAAATTAGTGTATTTTGGCACTCCTGAGGGAATTAGGCGGGTTTGAAGTCCGTCAGCGCGTGCGATCAGGTCTCCGGGCTTGCCACTAGCGTCCTCGTGAATCGAGACAGCAACCCCGCCTACGGGGTCTCCAATGCGGTGCAGGTGGAGTTCTAGGTACGATACGGTACCGGGTGCTGACAGCTCGAATTGCTGCGCCAGAGCTGATCCTAGGTCCCCCGTGAGTCCTTCCGAGAAGCCTACGGACCCGCCAGAAAAGCCGGTGATGTCAATCAAGTCAGGTCCGGGATTGGGGTTCGTGAAGGTCAGAGCTAGCGTATCACCCGTGGGGGAGAACTGGGACGTGAATAGGTTCACGAAACGCTCGTCTCCTGGGCCGGTGTACGTGCTCGACTTTACCAGACCGTCGATGAATCTGCTGGCTTCTTTTCGCAGATTGTCTACGGTTTCGTCTCGATTGAACCCCTCAGTACCCACCCCGGCTGTGCGTTGTACCTTGTAACATCCCGGAATATATACGGTATCTCCGTCCACGTTGTAGGTGGGGTCGGCTAGTAGAGTCTGCTCGGCACCAAAGCGATCGGTGAAGATCAGCTCACTGCCCCACAGGCTCTCGGGGGCTACGTTGTCCACATCCTCTAGCTCGACCTTGGCGCGAGCGGGCCGGTAGGTACCGGCGGCGTCCAGCTTGTGCAGTCGCCCAAAATACAGGTCGGACCAGCCGGGGCTGTCATCTACGGCTTCTGGTATGAGACGGAACACTGTAATATCGGAGGAATCAAATCCCGCATCGGAGACGCCTGCGTCCGGGAAGTCAATGAAGATGGGAAGTACATTAACACCTTCTACAAGATCTTCCTTATCGAAGACCCAGTTACGGGCACGCCCCAGACTGTCCTCTACATAGATTCCGATTCTTTCTAGGCTCCCCGGGAAGTTGGGAATGTCCTCCACGTTAGAATCTACCCCAAAGCCCGCCGGATTCTCAATCGGTGGCGGTGACTGCACACTCTCAGGCGTTTGGACGATACGTCCCCCGAAGGCTTCCGGCCCCACGAACACGGTGAGGTAAACTGTTTGCCCACCAGCACCAGACCAGTCCTGTACCGGGCCGGTGTAATCAATGGTGGGGAAGTTATTGGCGGCGGGGGTGACAATGGTGTGCTTGACGGACGCTGTTCCGGCCAGCGCCACGCTTTCATCGGATGAGATGCTACCAAAATCAATACCACCGATAGAGAAGTTACCGAAATCGCTGAAGTCCATCAACGTGGTCTCGATCTCGTGTGACTCTATGGTTACGGCAGACAACTCCTCGTTCAGAGAGCCTTCGGTTTCCACGTCAATGTCTAACGTCTGCTCTGAAGAGAATGTGCTAACGATCTGAGTGAAGTACCCGTCGTATACACAGTCTTCCAAACCAGAAGTGGGGCTGGGTGTGATAAACAGAGAATCCAGAGCATAAATTACGGGATCTGTGTTCGACGCGAACTCCTCGAACCTACCAGTCAAGGATAGACCCACCCAACCTGTATCCCCGGGATCTAGAGCCGGTGCGTCTAGAAGGTCCCCAGAATCAAAAGGTAGGTTTGAATCGAAAGCTAGTCTCTTCTGACCCAACAGGCTGTCGGGAGTGATGAAAAGATCGAACGGGTACGCTGCTGCGCAGAACCTGATGAATAGCTTGTCGAGGACCTCCACAACGATACGAAAATCGGTGAAGGTGAACTCGCTGTAGGCTGTGGCTGCCGGATCATCAAAGTCAAACAGATGTCGCTCAGCGAACTCGTTAGCCAGCACCAGAATCTCGTGCTCTCCGATCTCTTGGATCTTGTAGAAATGGCGAGCGTTGTTAATGAGCCTGATGAAGGCTAGCCAGTGGACGATCTCGAAATTGGGAATCCAAACATGGGCCTCGTAACCTCCGAACTCTAGTTGGCTCTTGAAGATGGGCACTACACTTGGTTCAAAGATCGTCCGATCAGTCTGGGTCGGTACGAAGATGGGAGTCGTTCCCAAAAGCGCTGCCGCAAAGTCTCTAACGCCCTGGGTTGACCCGCTCTTAGTCATGTAAGATCGTGTTACGAAACGGCTAATTAGAGTGCGGAGAGACTTAGGGTCAGCGTACAGATCTTGGAAAGGGATCAGAATCTCAGTCATACGAGACGAGAAGTCACTGAAGAGAGCCCGCGTCTGCTCATCTAGAGGATTCTGGGTGCTACTGAAAACCTCACGGGCGTAGGTGGTTACGAAGGTACCTACGTGAGAAGAAATTACGGACGTGAAGGTAGAGTCGTTCTCTGTGAACACCTCAATTAGGTTCTCACCCTTCAACAGGGATATGAACTCCGTCGTGGTGGTGTTGATGGGTACGAACTGCTTCTCTACAATACGGTTACGTACCTTGAGCACATTGCTTCTGGTATCGTTGCTGATTAGGGTAGCTCGGATGGTGTGCTTCATACCCGGGCTGTCAGTAGTGATACTGAAGGCAGTTTCCTGAGCCGTGAACTGCGTCACGGGTCCAGACAGGTTGGTGAACTTACCGCGAGGGATACCTTTGAAGCGTCCGAGAACCGCATCGGAGCTACCGTAGAGCATATTGTTCAGGTTTGACTGGTATACCTGGGGCTGTAGTGCAACTCTAATGGTCATTGTTACCTAATGTTGAGCTGGAAGCTCTCGTCGTCTAGTTGTGAAATCTCGTTATCATCCATCTCGATGATTTCTACGTCACGCAAGGAGAGATCTGTGCGCCGAAACTGCTGCAAATCGAGAGAGGTTACACCCTGTACAGTGGTCAGAATGGTCTCTCGGAGCTGCTCTGGGAACAGTGCGAACCCAAACACGTTCTGGTTTACGTACTCAAGAACCACGTTCTGGACCTGATCCGTGGTCCGAGGAACGTCGAACGAAGACGCCACACGAATTGACATCTCTACTGTAATCGGAGCAACCCCTGCTTGGAACACTAGAATATCGGTACCGAACAGTAGGGAGTCACCAACATTGGTAGGCTCGTACACTTGCTGTACGTCGAACACGAGTCTATTGAAGTCGTAGGAGAACGTCACCACATCACCAGCGCTCAGGGGATTACTAAGAAGAGCCGTGTCCTGGGCTCGAACGGTCCCGGCGTCTAGGCCCGCGTCAGGCACGATAACAGCTCCAAAGTCAACCACACCGTTTACCTGTAGGAGCAATGACCCGACCACAGCAGGAGGACTGGCCAGAAGGATCTGGGTCTCGCCACCCAGCCCGACGTAGCTCTGGCGAACAGTTTCACTGTTGGTACCAGCAATGTAGACATCCAGAGCCGGGGTTTGAGGTGCGCGCAAGAACAGAACGCTTGCAGGCTGAATTACTGCAACGTCATTGACGAACTCCGGGAAGGAGTTGGCCGCAACGAACTTGATTCCGTCAATCGAGCCCGTGTTGAGCCCGGCAAACCGCTGGCGGATTCTGGCTACCTCTGCGGACTGGGTTTCTTGTTCACTACCTCCGGTAGCTGCCGTGCGACTCTCTACGCCATCGAAATCAGAGTTAGCTGTAACCAAAGTCTGGATTCGGAAGGCGGGAACATTGTAGTTTTCTCCCGGAGAAACGGCCACTACATTAACGGCTACCTCATAGGTACGACGTGCGCCGTTGAAGAATGCTTCAGCGTTGGAGGGGTCGATTATAGCATCTTCCTGCACGATGTACTGGAGAGAGCCGTCTAGGTTACTGATGAGGGAACCTCGGCGAACAACAGCGGGCTCTACGGGCCGGGTGAACCGGAAGAAGAATACAACCACGGAGGCTTTGGCTCCGGGCGCACGCTGGATGCCGAAGTTGGTAGCCAGAGCGTTGGTCTCATCGACTGTGGCGACTTCCTGAAACTGTAGAGAGTACAGGGCGTTGATTCTGTCCTGTTCGCTCTCGATACGAGCAATCTCATTAGAGACAGGTTGTAGCATGATGTTGTACACCGGACCACTGCGGGATTCGATCGTGGGATCGGCACCCTCTACAGAATCCTGCATTGACTGTTGGATTTGTTCTACGCTACGAGCCATTATACGTTTCTCCGGTAATCACTGGGTCAGGATTTCGTGCCTTAGTTTGGACCTCCTGAACCTGCTGGCTACTGCCCGGCGGCAACAAGTGGTTCAGCGCTACAGGCTTCTGCTCAATCCTTGCTGATGCCTCTACTGACGGTCCTGCTGTGGTTAGTACAGATAGGCCAAATAGGATCTCTGTCTGGTCGTTCTTGAACACTTCAATTTGCTCAATAGCCGCAATCTCTTCTTGTGCTGTGGTGAACGCGCTGGTCCTCTGCAAGCTGCGCAGTCTCTCAACAGCATCTAGAACGTAGGAGGTTACCTGGGCCTTGCTGATGTTGAACACAGGTGACGTATCTGTCAAAACCAGTTCCGAGCCGAAATCCCTGTCTAGGTCTAGGTGCGTTAGAAGTACCTCCGCCAGATCTTGGCTAACCTTGTCAAATTTCCCTATAGGGTCCAGACGACCATTTACGTCGAAGAACATGTCCCCGTCTACCATTCTGAATGTGGTTGTCATTATCCCGCTCCAGTAACGCGCGCCTGTATGTCCGTAATAGCGTTGCGCCAGGACAGAAGCTCTTCCGCAATCCTGTCGTCCGCAATCCCAGATATAGCGTCTCCCGTCCTTACCCTAGAAATACGAGCCTGATCCATAACTTCATTCATAACTACACGATATTCCGCTCGTTTCAGTTCGGAGGAGATCTGACCCATGGCTGCCTGCGAATCTCGCATGATGAGGCTTATCTCCGGCACGCCAGAGAAGCGGGAGGGGGGGAATTTTTCGGCCTTGACTTCTGGGCCTGGATCTACCTGCTGAAAGGTATCCCTGAAGGCTGCAAACCTCCGGGTTCGGTCAGTCAGCTCTTTGGCCTTGGCCATTGCGTCCGTCTTCTCCTCAAGATAGGATTCTGCCAGGAGCTTGTCCCTGTCCAGTCTCTTTAGCTGGAGATCTGCGGCCTCGTTGAACCAAACGGTTGCACTTGAGAGCTTTTCTGGGCTCTGGAGGGCCTGTAGGATCAGGAACGCCTCGAACCCCCTGGAAATGGTCTGGTTGGGTACATCCCCAATATTCTGGGTTCCGGCATTGAAGAAGCGCGGAAGGTCAATCGTCTTATCAGAGGAAAAAAGCTGCACGCGCAGCCGTTCCTCTTTGGTGAGATTGTTGAATATATTTGTACTTACGAATGTGTCGAGTGACATTAAGACTGTCTCAATTCTGTTACGAGGTTTCTGACCGAATCCCCAGAGAGTCGGGCAACAAAGAACCTAGCATCGGTGATGGCGCACCCATAGTTGGAGCCGTATACTCCCAGATCTCGAATTGTAGCTACGGTTGTCCTGCGCAGCACGTCAAAGCTATCCCTAATCTGCCGCAGGGCTTCTTCTTGTCCGTTCTCCAGAGGAATGCTGAATGCCGCAGGGAACTCCTCCGACGGCAACAGGGCGTCTAACACCGTTACAGGCAAGCTCAGCAGCTTCCCAACCGGGTCTTCCTCGTTATCACCACGTAGTACCGAGGCAAACGCCCCTACTTGTAAAGATACGCTATTGAAGAGAACTTCCGCCTCGGGGGTGGCCAGTAGTACAGTTTGTATCTGTGCTCGTAATTCCTTGATTCCTGTGGGAAGTTCCGTCACCAAGTTGCTTGTAGCGGGCTCACCGTCAGACAACACAACGTTGGTCATGCTGCCGACGGATACGCAACTTGCCAGGAAATCCCTAATGTTTCCGTGCCTGTAAGAGCCCAGGTACTCGTCAATCAGCAACCTAAGGGCAGAGAGGCCATCCAGCACCTCTTGGAGATCCGGGTCTATCTGAAAGTCGAAATCCTCGGGGAATCCGGTGATCTGGTCTTGGATTCGGAGAGACTTGACTAGATTACAGGCCCGGGTGAGCGTGTTGTTGGTGGACTCGATTGTCCTAGCTCCGGCTACCCTAGGAGCGGGATCTGGAGGCGTAAGAAACGTCGAGTAGGCTGTCTGAAGGCCAACTATGTCGGCCAGCACGGCAAGCAAGGCTTCTTGGATGTCTCTCTGACTAGAATTTTCTCGCCCTATGATTACCGAGTGGGCGTCCAGAGAGGCGACTATCCGCTTCGCGGCCGTCACTACGTCCTGCCTAAATGTCGGGCTCAGATTCAAGGCATTGTTGGTGAATCTTGGGGTGTCTGGCTCCTGTTGTAGCGCGAACCCCAGAGTCCTGCGTTCAGCTTCGTTACTCGTCTGAGGAAACACAGTGGCTCTCAGATTATTTGCGTTCAGATTTGCACCTGTGTAGTTCTGGTCGTCCCTATTCAATAGAGAGCGTTCCAATTCTGTTTCTGTGACGCCTGCCTCGAAAGCATTCGACACCACATCCGTGTCGGAAAGTACAGTGGTACCGAAAGTCATTTGGGCCAAGAAACGTAAGGCATCCTGCTGTACAGCATCCAGAATTCGTAGAAGCTCGGGTGGTGCTGGAAGTGAGCTTGTTACGAACTGGAAGCGCGCTAGCATAGAGTCTAGCAGGCCCAGGAATACACTGGAGCTGCTGCGTGCTAGATCATCTCCGAAGGATGCGGAACGAATCTGTAGGTTGTTTAAGCCGATCGTCACCTTCATCTTAGAGAAGTTTTCGGACGTTGGGTTTACGGTTCCGTACCACACTATTCGGGTGGACATTTGGTCCCTGGGCACACCTGAAGATCTGGACAAGGAATCTAGCTGCTTGTTAATAGCCAGGAATACTGGGAACACAACGTATTGCAACTCGGGAAGCTCAGGGAACTGGAAGAACTCGAACGTATCTATACCAAGTTCAGCGGATATCTGGTCTCGCGTCTTAGCAGTGCCATCAGGGTTGCGGGCATTGGTAGACACCACCTCGAACTTGTTGATGGTAACATCAAACGTATCCGTCTCGGGAATACCGGGCGGGTGGGCGGCAAGACGTTCCGATACCCGAGTCAAGTTCTCGTCGGCACTTAGATAGAACTCTTTGAGGTCTTTCAGATTGCTGTGTGTAGGAGCGGAAGGCACAAACACAGAACCTAGAGCCGTGACTTCTGTGTATGCTAGGCGAACCTGATCGTACAGGTCAGTGGGGTTGATGGGCGGCAAAGCACGCTGGCTTACCAACTGCTCGTACCCCAACCCCAGAACCTTTCTAGAGAGGGTATCATACTTGTCTCTCAAAGCCAGGATAGAAGTAGTGCTGAGGTCAAGGCTTTCCAATTCCTCGCGAATCTGGTCCGCGAGGACTGTACCCTCTTCAACAACTCCCCGTACTGCACTTTGAACAGTCATTAAGATCTAATCGCCTTTGCACCGGATAGACCACCCGCTGTACCCTTGGTACCGCTGAAGTGCTTCTTTCCCAGGTTCGGGGCCACGATACCAGAGTTGCTTAGCACGCCTCCAGCCCTGATAGTACCAGTTACGTCTAAGTTTCCTGCCACCGTCACTAAAGGTGTCTCTAGAACAATAGACTTGGCTAGAACTGTGAACGCGTCGCATTCGAAAGAGCCAGTGGTTTTCGTGAAATTCATCTTGCTGGCTGATCCCGACGAAACCGATAGAGCACCAGTCACCTTGATAGTCTTGTTTCCTTCCACCGTCTCTGTGGAGTCGGCCTTCATTAGGCGAATCTCGCCTCCCATTACGGTGATTCTGTGGATGTTACCCACTTCCTTAGTGTCGTCGCGGGCGATTTTCTGAATTTTGTTCGCACCAATGCTAACGTCCTCGTTGCGTCCAACGATGCGCTCAAAGTCGCGACCAATCTGAGCCCTCAGTGTGCCTGCTGGCAGAATGAAGCTTCCGCCAATATTGGCCTCCTCAGGATGCTCGATTTTGAAGTTACCGTTCTCATCTAGCTGCAATAGAACCGAAGTTTCGGCAGGCGTGAAATACTCCGCCCGTGCGCGAAGGTTCGTGCCGTCCAGCTTATATGGCATACCTTCGTCATCAATAGCGTTCCCTGTTCTCGTATCGAACAGAACAGCAGGGGACGAACTCTGTGCATTGGACATCCGAATAAGGTGTTCCTTTGCGAATCCGCTGGCATCTTTTCCCCGTTTTCCTTTGTCATCGGGGAAGAATTTATCTACATAGCTTCCTGCGTCCTGCCTTCGCACAACACCAAAGCGTTCCTCGTCCTTGATGGTGTTTTCGTCGTTCTGGTATCCACGTCTGATGTGTAGAGGAGCCTTCATCCCGAATTCGGCCTCGTCTTGATCCATCTTCATGCTAACGATGCCAGCTCGCATGTCTATGTGCGGCCTACTGCCCATGTAGAGGTTAGCTCCGCCACGCGAAGTGATATCAATCTCACCCTCTTCTAGGGGGCGGAAAGCCTCTGCTGATATAAGCTCACCGGAACCGCTGATGAGGTTTTCAGCGTTTGCCCGAAAATCAATAAGACGCTGTTGTGTATCTGTCTGCCAGTACCGCATGTGCTCCGGCTCTTGGGAGTCACTACGAGTGATTAGGAGCGTGCCCATGCCAGCTTCGGGCGCAGCGCGCATCCAAGCAGAGCGGCCCAGGTGGGGCTGGGGATTGGCTATGATTCGGCGTCCGCCGTGACTGTCCACCATTGTGGTATCAGCTTGGGCGTTGTACTCCTTGATGAACCCGAAATACGGCCTATCGGTCCCCTGCAATTTAGCTGAGGTCTTCTGCTTAGTCTTACGCAATAGCTGTGCTCTAGTTTCTACGTTTCTAGCCATTTGGTCCTCTATCTACCGGCCACAAGTCGCTCATTGCTCATTCGAAATCGAAGAAGGCGTCCAGTTCTTCATCGGTACGTTGCTTGGGAAAATTGGTCACCACGTTTTCTTCGGCCCGCACCTGTGTAGCGCCTACATCTGTGCTGGGTGTGGCTGCCGCATCAGGTTTAGTGAAGACCAGCACCCCTACAGTAGACTGGAAGCCTTGACCTGCGGGCAGTGCTCCTGCCGTCTCTGCTTTTTCGACAGCAGCCTTAGCTTCGGCAGATTTCTCTACTTCGACAGGATCTGTCTCTCCAGGGAACAGCTCGTTGAATCCACTCTGTAGAGGTTGCGCAATCTTCTCCCATGCCTTACCTAACGTCTTGTTGACCGCCCCCTTGGTCTTTTTCCAATTTTCCAGGGTGAACGGGTTCTTAATTCCTTCGAGACCAAGATCGAATTCGGCCGCTACCATATCTAAGTTACCCTTCCACTTGTAAGTGAGCTTTCTCCAGTAGTCGTCTGCGGCTTCTGTCTGCTTGTCAACATCGGCCGAATCACCGATACCCAGGCCCTCCCTTTGCTCAGTGGATAGACCAAATAGACCGAAGGCCCCGTCCGGCAATCGGTTTAGCGGGTTCCAGCCACTATTCTGCTGGGCCATAGCCAAGAATCTACCTACAGACTCCAAAGAGGGCACCGGACTTCCGGGGAACTTTGCTGTATCTCCAATTTTCTTTGACACCTCAACGCTTGTTTCGTTCTGTATAACCTCACCCTTGGCATTCAGATCTTTAGTCCTCTCCTCCGACCCGGAGTTAGTATCGTCCTCCGACAAATCCTCCGACTGATCCAGGATGGGGGTTCCTTTCGCCGTACCCACGGCTGGTTCAATCGTGCTGTTCTCGTAGATCTCCCTGTAGGTGATGGGCATAGTGGTACCGCTGAAGATAAAAGTGTAGTTGGCAGTGCCGTCAGCGCGAAATATCTGTCTTCGCACGTACCTAGTGGTGATTGCCGTATTGCCCTCTTTGAACAATGTCAGGGTGTTGTTCACGGCCGTAGTAAGGCCGATACGCTTCCTTTCCATGTGCTCCATAGGGCGGTTGGGAAGAATCCACGGACGATAGTTGAAGTCCATGTTCATCTTGTTAGATTCGGCCAGCTTTTTCTGGAACTCTATCTGCGCAAGTCGGGCCAAAGCGCCAGCTTGAGACACGAACGGCAAAGTAAGCTCGTGCTCTAGCACCCCGTAGCGCATCATCATCATAGGGGACACCACCACAGCTTTGGGCTGGGCGAAATCTTTCACGTTCCTGTTACCTTCGTTTTCCGGCCGGATACGCCCATGTGCGATAATGGCAGTCACCATCTCACCAGCCTCGTCCTGAATGGTGTCGCTGGTGAGGTGTTTGTCTACTTTGAAGACTGTGCTGTACTCTCCGTAATCCTCCGGCATGAAGTCATACTGCGGGAACTCTACAATGAAATCTCCCATGGGAGAAACCCAGAACTGGTAGTCGATACGGGCGGAGAAGTCCTGCATGATGTCGAGCCGGGATCGGAAGTCAAGTTGGTTGCTGTTGGCGTTCTCCACGTCTGAATCGAGAAGGTTTTTGGCTCCAGTACCGGAAGCAGGCAAAAGAAAGTGTACGTACTGCTTGTGTGGTGACCACTCCCCGTCGTGCGTTGTTGCATTGCCAATGTAGGTCGCTTCTGCGGCCGTAAGATAGCGACGATCTAAAATCCCTGCTGCTTTAGCAACCACGGCATCCGTGATGCTACCTTGAATGGAATTAAGTACCTGCTCTTCCTTCTCGGTGGGCTTCTTAATGCTCTTGATTAGACCCTTCACCTTTCCAGAAGCATCCCCGTCTAGTGAAACTCTGCGAAACCCGTTTGCACCGTTAGTTCCGAACAGGCAAAGAGCATGCCAGTGCTCTAGCGGATCGGGTGCTATTTTCTTCTCCGCCTTGCTGTCTCCGGGGCGGTACGAGATCTTCTCACCAAGTGTAAAGTCTCCAATTCCTCGGCGGAACTTGGATTCACCAAATGCTTTATTCAGCTCTTCCGATTGTGTTGACGTTCCTGTTATGAGGAACTCCATAACGTCTTCATAACGCTTGGCTTGGAGTGGGTGTCCTTGGATTGTGGGATTCAACAGGTCAGTAAATAAAGATGCAGAGCCAGCCGCATCTTTTCCCTGAAATAGGGCACGAGGATTAGTGGCTCCGGTTACGGCAGTTTCCTGTACACGCATTTTAGCTGCTATGGCGCGAATGTCGTAACAAGAAATCTTAACTTGCGACTGTCCATTTATGTAGTTAGTGTCGTAACTTATCTGATCGAGATATCCCGTGAAGGCAGGCATCCACTCGTCTGCTTCCCGAATCGGGTTCTTTCTGAAGATTCGGATAGGATCGTGCTTGTGGAACACTGTGGACATGAATCCTAGCTGCCACCGCCGGTCCGTCAGACCTGGGCCAGCCTGTAAAGTGGTCTTAGAAGCGCGGTCCCGCTTGCCCCCCTTGCCTTCTCCCTTTACAGGGGGCACCACTTCCCCAGTAGCTTGGGATACCTGATCTATCTGCTTGCCTGTTACGTTGACATCTACCGGACCCTGTGTGACGGATGCCTGGACCAATTTCATTTTTTCAATGTCAACGGTCGGGTTCCTTAGAGCGTCATCTTTGTACGCGATAAGGTCCTTCTTGGCTTGCTCGCTGTACTTTCTCTCACCCTGTCCGTCTGCTGTGCGAAAAACACCCTTCAAGTCGTTGTTGAAACCCATGTTCTCTTGGGTGATGATAAAGTTGTTCATGGCGTTGTTTAGGGTTAGGTTGCATTCGTTCCAACCATCCTTATCAACGATGCTGATGGTTAACTGCCCCACCAAGTAGCTGGAAACGTCCACACCGCTGATGAATATCATGACATCGTGAGAAAAGACTTGGTTCTTATGCTCCAAGAATCTTACTTGGGGGCGCGTCACGTAGGGGAAATTGGAAACGCCAGTCTGCTCTAGAAGCCCTTCGGATTTCAGCTCCTCTACGGACGCAAGTTCGTTTAGGCCCTCCGTGCTTAGATCGGCATCCTTGGGCTCTTCCTTTAGCAGCTTGATGCCTGTTGAATCTCCAGTTTCGTCAGTTCCAGCGGGATCTACTTGCACTCGCTTGATTAGGTTTCTCGCGAGTTCGCCCTGGGGAGACAGCTTAGATGCTTCTGTGCCAGAACCGTTTGCGTTAACGCCATAGCGTATGCCTGTCCTTCCGCCGGTTGGGAAGAACGAAACGGTGCCTATCTGGTGACCGGCAGAGACCTTCTCGCCCACTTGTACGTTGACAGATCCCAAATTTGCATATGAGGTATTTGGGAATTCTGCAAGATTTACGTTGGGATCAGACGGGGTGCGGCCGGAATTATCAGTGCCATTCTCTGTAGCGGCCAGAATAATGGTGAAGAACTTTTGGGACTTGATGATGGACTTGACGCGGCCGGGGTGTGTAGAACGAACCGGATCGCCTCCCCGAGCAAAGATGGAGATCCTCTTGTCCTTGGCACCCAAGGGACCGACTTCCGCTTTGTCCTTGTCTATCGGAGACCTCATCCTGTCTAGAGCGTCTGTTGTCATTATTGTGCCTGATGCTGGGACCCGGGCACCTCATCGACGCTCTCCGGGTATAAGTCTACGTAAAGCTTCTCCCTAAGAGATAACCTCTCCCGCTCCCGGAAGCTCTGGCAGCACATCTTCGTCCTCAGGGGCTTCATCTTCGACAACTTGTACCCCAAGGGCACCCAGAATTTGTTCAGCACTTGTGGGGCTGTTCACCGTAATTTGTGCAGATTTTGCCAACCACGGGTGCATGCCGGTGGGCGCGAAGGAAACCGCTACGACCGGGATTCCCCAGAGAGCGGCCAGCAGCGGGATCTCCAAAGTGGACCCGTTCTCCACAACCACGGCGTCAGCACGGAGCAGAAGCCACTGGTCGCGCCATATGAGGTGATCGGTGCTGGCAAGCTGGTCAGCCTGGAACAAGGTGTCCCGAGCTTCTGACAGGGGCTTCCAGAGCCCAGCATCGAGCTGGAATACCTCGGCGAATCGAGCTGCCCTCTCGGCAGGTTCCTTGTTGGCCAGAACCTCAGCCAAAGACTCCTCCTGCATCGAGAACGGATACCCGGGCGTAAAAGCGGGCACGAGTCCCCGCAGGGACAATGCCCACGGAGGCTCGTTGCCGTTGTAGTGCATGTAAATGAACATCTACTTCCTCTTTACCTCCGGCCCCCTAACGTGCCCCGGGGAAAACAACCTGTCCACTGTGTGTTCTGCGATACGGTCTGCCAGATCCGTCCCGAGGCCAAAGGCCCAGGCCATCTCTCGCATCATTCCGACGATTGCCATGTTACCGGCAGCACGCTCGAATTTTTCATCCTCGAAGCCAGTGTCGATACCTCGGGCTTCCATCATCGAGGTGAAAGCGATCACAATGTTGTGAGCAGCCTCTTGTCTGGTAAAGGACCGGGCCAGAATCTCATCTAGAGACCGGAAGTAGTTGATGCCTATCTGGTGGTTCCTGCGTTTCTTCCCGTCCTTGCCCCTCTCGGGCTCTGGTTCCGGCGCGGGTGTGTGAACCGGGCGGTTGTACTTGTCCGGCTCCAGATCCAGGCCGGGACCTTCTCCGTCTACAATATGGTCCCGCATGGATAGCGAATCGGGATGCTCTTCCGATCTACCGCGCACAGCACCCACGCCTCTTTTGAGTTTAGGCATCGAAAGATCTCCTTGTCTTGCGAGCCTCAAGGATAGTCCTGCCGTTCTCACCGATCTCGCGCAGGGCGAAATAGGTCTCGTTCAGGTTTTGTTTGGCTAGATCGCCGATACCCTTCAGACTCTTCCATTGTGCCTGTCGTCTGATGACAGGTCCAAATACATAACGGATCGCGGCTTCACGGGTTTCCTTGTTGGAGCACTTCTTCATCAGATCGTTGTACTCAGTGAAGAGGTAGCCTTCGCCCGTGGAGATGACGATTTGCAGCTCGTCAATGGCGATACTAGTCTGGATCATGATCCCTGTGAGGCGGTCCCTGTACGCCTGGGTCTCCTGCATCTCGTCAATCAGTTGCTTCAGGTCTTCAGCAGTCTTAGGCTCAAACGCCTTGCGGCCAGCCTTGGCGAAAATAATGTAACGCTGTATCTCGTCCCTGAGCGACACGTCTACAGCAAATTTCTGTAGTTTAGCCTGACGGTTGATCTTGATGATCTTCTCATCCCCCAGGGCCTCTGCGAATAGGTTCTCGGCCTCAGCCATCTTGCTTTCTCCTGTAGATGAACACGTACATACGGTTCTTCAGGTACGCGCCAAACTTGACTAGACGGATGGAGGAGTCTGGCTTGCCTCCTAGCTTGGGTAGAACCATGTCCTTGGGCTTCTCACCTTTCTCCACATAGTCCAGCAGCACGTAGAAGTTGTCGTCTATAATTGAGGGGCTGCCCTTAAAGTCCAGCACGTAACCTACGCAGTAGCCTCTCTTGTTGTAAAACCCCGTGAGTGTCACTTTGTGGTCGTTGAAGATCTTCTCGGAACGTGGTTCCAGATCCGACACAGCCTTAGCCACTCTCAGAACATACTTATGCTCCGTAACCTTCAAGAGGTTACCAACAGGGTAGATCATCCATGTCAACTTACTCTTCATCGTCGTCGTCGTTGTCGTCGTCGTTGTTTGTAAAATACGTCACGGGCATAAAGATCGGCCATCCGAAAGCTGAAATTACGGTCCAGAAACGGTACGCTATAGGTCCCACGTCGTACTCTTCTGCGGGATTGAAACCGTCCTGAACGCTCTCCACGTCCAACTGGAGCAGTTCCAATAGTCGGTAGCACCCTACCCCAAACCAAACTCCAAACGCGACGCCATATAGATCCAATAGTCTAGTCCTGTAGAACGGGAGACACGGAGGATGCAGGGACCTTGAGACTCTCCATCACGATCGTGTCTTCCATGACCAGCAAGCGCACCGGGCCGTACTTCAGCCCCTCGTCTCGGGTCAGCTTCAAAATGTCTTGGAAGGTATCCGAGCTTACTCGGAACTCCACGTCTTCGTCGCCGTCCATAGTGACGTTGATGTCGAACTCGGACTCCATCTCTCCGGCAGCGCTCTCCGCAGATAGGACGGCCAAGCCCTCCTTCTTGATGGTGACGAAAAATCGTGCTCCGTCTTTGTCCGCAGACCGGATGATGCCTTTGGTGGCGTCGATTGCGTCGGTTACTGCGTTGCCGTCGAACTCTACCACGGCGAGATGATCTCCCTCGGATTTAAGTTGAGTAATCACCTCCTTCACATCCTGAGAGTCTTCTTGCATCACGGCGTGATAGAGATCAAATGTGTCCGTCCGAAGACGAAAGAAGCAATCGTCAGCACCCATTTTGACGACACCATCGGGCTGAACCTTGGATATGATGTTCCGCCAAACCTCTAGCTCGACTGTGAGTTGGAAAGCTTCCTTGGCACGAATCTCCTCGTTGGATACCCCGTAGTGGGTACCCATGTAGGTGTCATAAGCGCTGATGTTCAGCTCCCTGTTCTCGACTTGGAGTATGACGGTAGGGCTACTGGCGTCTATTAGAGGCTTGAATACCGTGGCCCCGGTTGCGAATACCAGCAGCTTAGCTGGAACCACAGCCTGGACTTTCACAGTCTCCTCTGGGCGCTCGATGTCGATGTCCTCTTCAGGGAGAACCCGAATGGCACCACGGGATCTACCCATAGTTACATTAACATTGTCCCCGTCCTCGAATACCATTGTAAGCGTCTTCGTCTTGGGCTTCACAGACCCCAGGAACTCGATCTTCGTGCAACACGCACCCTCGCCAGAGCTGGACTCAAGCTTCAAGGGCACCTGAACGTAAGCCTCGGGGTTGGACGC